>Ga0115000_10001402_pt1 | contig 21500 bp, 24 predicted proteins | sample ArcticOcean_MG_C_6_FD_89690 | JGI IMG/M metagenome (GOLD analysis project Ga0115000, IMG submission 89690) | Marine microbial communities from western Arctic Ocean - ArcticOcean_MG_CB8_128 | ecosystem: Environmental > Aquatic > Marine > Oceanic | place: Arctic Ocean: Canada Basin | collected... | reverse complement strand
CAAATTATTTAGGTACTTATGTAGTTCGTGCTGAATACCTATATACAAAAAGTGGCAATCGAGAATCTTTTATAAAAGATCTTCAAATTGTTTTAAATGCAGATCCCACATTATTACCAAATATCTCACCTGAAAATTTATTTGAACAGGAAAAAGCTAAAAGACTTCTTTTGAAAGAATCTAAACTCTTTGAATAGTCATGGGCCTTCTTTAATAGAAAAGACACCAATCATTAAAATTGAAGATTAAATAATTATTTTTGAAATATTTAGACATATTGTCCATTATCTATTTCATTTTTTAGCTCCATTAGTATTTTCGAAATTATTTTGGAAGAGTAATTGGCGAATTCCTGGACTTATAATGTTAGCAACTATTTTTATAGATTTAGATCATTTATTTGCAAATATTATATATGATTCTAATCGATGTAGTCTTGGTTATCATCCTCTGCATACTATTTGGGCTGCAATTATTTATTCTACTTTATTAATTATGCCTTCTTGGAAATTACGTGCAGTAGGATTGGGTAGTTTATGGCATTTAATTACCGATTTAATTGATTGTTTAATGATTAATAATTAATAATTATATCCAAAAGTGAATTTTATCTTCTGATATGTAATCTCTTAATTTATTAGTAAATAAAGTTTTAACATTATCTCTTTCTTCTTGTGAAATTGTCATGATTTTATTTTCATCAATATAATTTTTATAATATTCAAGAGAGTCTGGGTTAGTTTTTCTTATTCTTTGAAAATAATCACGTCCCATTCGAAATACACCAACAGTTATATCATATATATTCTTTTTTTCTAATGAATTAATTATTTTATTTAATAAATTTGAATAATCTTCTTCCCAATTATCATATATAATTACGGGGTCAAAACATAATCTTATTTTCCATCCCTTACTAATTGCTAATTGAATCGAAGACAACCTTCTTTCTAGAGTTGGAGTATCAAACTCATTCATACGAACAATTCTTTCTGGTGATAAAGTCCATGAAAATATTATTTTATTTGATGGCTTTAAATCAGACAATGAACTAAACAATGAACTTTTAGTTCTTACTTCAATTATTAAATCTGACTTTTTGTTTGCAAAATTTATCCAAGATCTAGTAATGGGTAAAATATTCTCAAAAGCCATCAAATCAGTATTATAGGATATAGATAAAACTAATGGCTCTCTTGGGAATGCACGAATTAAGAGCTCTTTTTCTACTGCATCTTCTAAATCATTTTGATTAACAAAAACTACAATATTTGCAGAAGAATACATGCCTTGTAAAAAACAATAATCACAATTATAAAGACAATTTAGTATTGGAGTATTGTAATAAAAGTTTTTAAAACCTCCATCTTGAAGAATATCTGTACTCTTATAAATAAATGGTGGTTTTTTTACGGCAAGAATTAATTTGATTGATTTTTTTTGTGTCTGAAAGTCTTGACTTTTTTTATTAAAAAAAGATTTGTAATCTGAGATTTCAACTATGCGAGCATTTGGAAACCTCTCTAAACAGTCACGTGTTAAATTATATTTTTTTGCTTCTGATTCAACATAAATATGAGAAAAATCAGGTAGAAAGGTGTTTTTTGATTTTATCAAAGACTTTATTCCTCTCCTGTTTTGACTTTGGTGTTCCTCTAAAATAAAGATCTAAGTCAATTATTAACCCATTATTTTTTTTATAGTTTTCAGATAGAAAAATTAATTGTATTGATTGAGTTTTTGTCAATTGAAATTTTTCAGAATATTTTTTCAATAAGTTTATCTCAGAATTATCTAAAATAATTCGACTAGAAAGATTCTTCGTATTATAAGAATTAATAATTTTAGAAATAATTTCTATTTTTTTTTGAATTAAACTTTCAGCATCAATTGATCTCCAATCCAATATATCCATATGGTCAGAAACTATTTTTAGAAATACTAACCGATGAGAAGTAATGTATGATGAGAATAATTCAAAAATTGTACTAGCTTCCATATCTACTAACCCTGTGTATTTAGAACTCTCATTCGTTACACTATTTTGAACTGTAGTTAATGTAATCTCTTCTAAATTATGCTTTATAAGAATATCTGGGAGAAAAATATTACCAGTTTCATCATCAATAATCTTATTTATAAAATACATAGAACCAATTTTAGTTTTATTATTTTCACCTCCTGCAATACCAATATTAATAATAATTGTTTCGCCCCAATTAATTTTTAAATCTATAATCGATTTAAGTTTAGCTTTAGTTTTATCTTTACCTATACCCGTGATCAATAATGATATATTTTTATGTATAAATAACTGAGTTTTTAAATCTTTTTTAAGATTAAATATTCTTATTAGAGGGTTAGCTTCAACTTTAAGAGCTGTAAGTAGTAAAAAATTCATATTATAAAAAAATCAATCTTAATTACTATTGACAAATTCTCTTATTTTAACAACCATTTCTATACTATGTGTTTTGTTATTTGTTTTCATATCAATTAATTTACTATTTGAGAGTTTATCTGCAATCTTTAAAGTGTTCTTGTAATCGTGCATTATATCTTTTGATCCTGTAAGAATTAATACGGCCTGATTAACTTTATCTAATTTATCCCAAATTTTATAGGAAGAAAAACTTAATGCAGATCGACGCAATCTTCCCGGCGAAGCTTGATCAAGAGATTTAGCGTATTTATAGTATTGCTTTGGGTCTGAATTCATATCTAAATAATGATTTTTAATATACCATTTTATTATTGGTCTAATAAAATAAAAAAAGAATGGCGGTGTTAGACGAGCAATCATTAACCATAAAGTTGGAATATTAAATTCTGCGTTGGGTCCAATTAAAATTGATAAAGTTGGACTTACTTTATTTCTACTTATAGAATCTACAATTATGGTAGCACCTAGTGAGCTACCTAATAAAATATAAGATTTACTTAACAAATTTAATTCTGATAATATATATGGAAGATCATCAGCCATCGATTTAATTGTTATTGGTTGCTCAGTCATATGGATAGAAGAGTTTTTTTCACGTGTTTCTAAATAATACACTTCAAAATCCTTTGTCATTTCTTTTAAAACAACTTCCCAACTATTAATAATTGATCCCCAACCTGGAATAAAAATAACTGGTGGAAAATTAGATTTTATTTTTGGCTTGAAATGAATAAGAAATAATTTTACATCGTTTTCACATGAAATATATCGATGAGAATATTTTGTTCCACTAGCGCAAAACTTAGAGGGGTCCATTTATTAACATTTCAAAAATGACAAAAAATTATCATATTATTACAGTATTAATCTTTATTAGAAATAATACTAATATTTAATTCAGATAATTGAGAAACAGATACTGAGCTTGGGGATTCATCCATAAGTGATGAGGCAGAAGTAGTTTTAGGAAAAGCTATTACATCACGAATATTTTTTGTTCCTGCTAAAAGCATAACTAACCTATCAAAGCCAAAAGCTATTCCACCATGTGGTGGAGTTCCATATTTCAAAGCCTCAATTAAAAAGCCAAACCTTGACTTTGTTTCATTTTTATCCATACCTAATAACTCAAATATTTTTTCCTGAAAATCTGGCTTGTGATTTCTAATTGAACCTCCTGCAATTTCATATCCATTCATAGTTAAATCATAACCTCTTGACTTTAATGAAAGTGGGTCTGTTTCTAGTTCAGATATGTCATTAGTTGATGGAGCTGTAAACGGATGATGACGAGCAACATAACGATTAGCATCAGCATCAAATTCAAACATTGGGAAATCTGTTACCCAAACTGGCTTAAAGATATCATTTTTTGCAAGCTTTTCAATTCTAGCAATTTCAACTCTAAGTGCACCTAATGCAACTTGCGTTAGTTCTTTATCATCACCAATCATAAATATAACATCATTATTTTTTAATTTTAGTTCAACAATTAATTCTTGCTGTAAATCATTGTTAAAAAATTTAGATATTCCTCCGGAAAGGTATCCATCCTCAACTTTCATCCAAGCTAATCCTTTAGCCTTATATTTTTTTACATAATCAGTTAAGTTATCAATTATTTTTCTAGAATATTTAGCCCCACCTAAAACAACTAAGCCTTTAACTATTTCCGAAGATTTAAATGCATTAAATTCAGATTTGTCTGTAAATGGTTTTACATCTTGCAGCAACATTTCATAACGAAGATCTGGCTTATCAGAGCCATACAAATCCATTGCTTCATCCCATTTTAGACGTGGAAAATCTTTCGGAAGATCAACGTTTATAACTTCTTTGAAAACCTTATGCGTTAAATTTTCCATTTTTTTATAAATGATTTCTTCATCAACAAAAGACATTTCAATATCAATTTGAGTAAATTCTGGTTGACGATCAGCTCTGAGGTCTTCATCTCTAAAACATTTAACAATCTGAAAATAACGATCATAGCCAGAAATCATTAAAATTTGTTTATATATTTGAGGAGATTGTGGTAACGCATAAAATTTACCTTGATGAATTCTACTTGGAACCAAATAATCTCTAGCTCCTTCAGGTGTAGATTTCATAAGGACTGGGGTTTCAATTTCTAAAAAATTCTCACCAGCTAAATAATGACGAACAGCTTGATATGTTTTATGTCGAATATTAATATTTTTTTGAAGTTCATCTGTTCGTAATTCTAAATAGCGATATTTAAGACGAAGATCTTCTTCTGCACTATTTCTATCACTAATAATAAAGGGTAAAGGAGCAGCTTCATTCAATATTTCCATCTTAGAAACCATCACCTCTACTTCTCCAGTGGTCATATCTGTATTAATAGCTCCTTCACTACGACTTTGAACTTTTCCAGTAATAGAAATAACATCTTCCATAGATAGCTTTTTGACTTGCTCAAAATCTTCCAAATAACCTTCAGAGTTAAAAACAATTTGCGTTTTACCATATCTGTCTCTTAAATCTACAAAAATGACTTGACCATGTAATCTAATTGTGTTCGCCCAACCATTTAGTACAACAGTTTTTTTAATACTATTAATATTAAGCTCACCACAAGTATGTGTTCTTATGTTCATTATTATAAAATTTTCTTCTTTTTATTTCTTAGTGTAAGTAATACACCAACTCCTATGGCAACTGTGGCTCTCATATATTTACCTACTAAAATTTCTATAGACATCATGTTATACTTTTTTTACTATAAATATTAGGTTTTAATCTATATAAAAAAAACTCCGCCTAAGCGGAGTTTCTTAATAATCTCATTATATTAAATATATTTAACGATATGAAACCTTTAATCTATTCAAAGCTTTTATAAGAGATAATTCAGCTCTATTCATATCATCATTTCTCTTATTTGAGATTCTATCCTTAGATCGTTCAATAGATGATTTTGCTCTATCTAAATTAATATTTTTTGATGATTCAAAAGTCTCTAATAAAAGTTGGACCTTTTCTCTTGAAATTTCAGCATACCCTCCACTAGTGGCATAATAAGAATCTTTACCAGCTTTTGTAATTTTAATTTCTCCTACACCTAATTCAATTACTGCATCTGTATGATCCTTCATAACACCAAATGACCCATCAGAGCCAGGACATCGAACATAAGAAACATTTTCAATTTCATTAATTTCCGTAGGCGTAACAATTTCAAGTTTAAAATTAGTCATTAGTTTTATTATACAGCTTCTTTTTTAGCTTTATCAAAGGCCTCATCTAAAGAGCCAACATATGCAAAAGCATTTTCAGGTACATCATCTGCTTCTCCTTTTAAAATACCTTCAAACCCAGATATTGTATCTTCGAGTTCAACATAACGTCCTGGAGTACCAGTGAATTGTTCTGCTACAAAGAATGGTTGTGAGAAAAATTTCTGGATTTTACGAGCCCTAGAAACTATCTGTTTATCTTCATCAGAAAGCTCATCCATCCCTAGAATAGCTATAATATCTTGAAGATCTTTATATTTTTGTAGAACACCTTGGACCTCACGAGCTATCTTATAATGACGATCTCCTATTATTCTAGGATCGAGAATTCTTGAAGTCGATGCCAATGGATCTACAGCTGGATAGATTCCTAATTCAGCAATTTTTCTTTCTAAAACTGAAGTTGCATCTAGATGCGCAAATGCTGTTGCAGGAGCAGGGTCTGTTAAGTCATCTGCTGGAACATAAACAGCTTGGACTGATGTAATAGATCCTTTCTTTGTAGAAGTAATTCTTTCTTGAAGATCTCCCATTTCGGTTGATAGTGTAGGTTGATATCCAACGGCTGAAGGCATACGACCTAATAAAGCAGAGACCTCTGAACCAGCTTGTGTAAATCTAAAAATATTATCAACAAAAAGTAAAACATCTCGTCCTTCTTCATCACGGAAAAATTCTGCCATAGCTAATCCACTTAAAGCTACTCGCAAACGTGCACCAGGAGGCTCATTCATTTGTCCAAAGACCATAGTTGTTTTATTAATTACACCAGATTCAGTCATTTCATTATATAAATCATTACCTTCTCGAGTTCTTTCTCCCACACCCGCAAAAACAGAATAACCACCATGTTCTGTAGCAATATTTCTTATTAATTCCTGTATTAAAACAGTTTTACCAACTCCAGCACCTCCAAATAATCCAGTTTTCCCACCTTTTGTGTAGGGCTCCATAAGATCGACAACTTTAATACCTGTAACTAATATCTCAGTAGAAGTTGCGAGGTCTTCATGTCTTGGTGGTGAACGGTGAATTGGGTATCTCTTATCAGTACCTACATCACCTTTACCATCAATTGTATTTCCAAGTACGTCAAAAAGGCGTCCTAAAGTTTCTTGACCAACTGGCACTGAAATAGGGATCCCTGAATCAACAACTTTAACACCACGTGTTAAACCATCCGTAGAATCCATTGCAACTGTACGTACAATATTTTCGCCTAAATGTTGTGCGACTTCTAATACTAGTGTCTCTTCTTCAGATCGTTCAACATCAAGTGCATTTAAAATCTCTGGAAGGCGGCCATCATCAAAAACTACATCAACCACAGCACCCATTATTTGAGAAATTTTACCCGTCTTTTTAGACATATTGGCTTCCCTTATCCTTTAAGCGCTTCAGCACCACTAACGATTTCTAACATTTCCGTAGTAATCGTAGCTTGGCGAGCTTTGTTAAATTCTAATTGTAAATCTTTAATCATATCTTCCGAATTACTCGTCGCATTTTCCATTGCTACCATTCTCGCAGCTTGTTCACTTGCATATGATTCTAATAAATATTTCCACATTTGAACATTTAAATGTCTTGGTACTAATGATTTCACTATCTCATCTTTTGATGGCTCGTAAAGTCTATCTGAAATTTTGTCTTTATTAGATTCAACTTCCAAAGGAGCAAATTTTTCTGTTAAAGCCCTTTGTGTTGCAACATTTACAAACTCATTAAATACTACATGTATTTCATCTACTTTACCAGAAATAAAGTGATTAGTAATACTATTCCCAATATTTACTGCATTATTAAAATTTAAATCACTCCAAAAATCGATATATGATTCAATAATATTATATTTACGAGGTTTAAAATAATCTCTAGCTTTTTTACCAATACAAAATATATCAACTTTTTCTCTTCCAAATTCATCAATCTCATTTTGGGCTTTTCTCAAAGCTGAACTATTAAAAGAACCTGCAAGCCCCTTATCAGATGTGACCACAACATAGGCTATACGATTAACTTCTCTTACTTCTAGTAATGGTAATAATTCACGATCAGTTTCAGGCAGTAAATGCTCAATAATTTCAGATAAACTTCTAGAATAAGGTCGTGCTTTCTCCATGTTCTGTTGTGCTCGTCTCATTTTAGCTGCCGCAACCATTTTCATAGCTTTAGTTACTTTTTGGATACTTTTAACAGACTTTATACGATCTCTAATATCTTTAAGATTAGCCATCTTTTATGCTGAGAACCCTTTAGTGAAATCTGAAATAGATTTTTCAAGGTTTTTGCTCAATTCATCAGAAATAGCACCTTCTGCTACTAGAGATTCTAAATCTTTTTTATTATTTGCCTCAAGGTAATCAAATAAACCTGATTCATATTCTGATACTTTTTGAACAGGAATCGCATCTAGATAGCCTTTTGAAACAGCAAAGATAACAGCAACTTGATTTTCAACTTTCATTGGTTCATATTGACCTTGTTTAAGAATTTCAACCATCCGCTCACCACGTGTAAGTTGAGCTTGAGTGTTCTTATCAAGATCAGAACCAAACTTTGCAAAAGCTTCTAATTCACGGTACTGTGCTAAATCTAGACGTAAAGTTCCAGCTACACTTTTCATCGCTTTAATTTGAGCGTTACCTCCAACACGAGAAACTGAAATTCCAACATCAATTGCAGGTCTAACGCCCGAATTAAAAATATTTTTTTCTAAATATATTTGTCCGTCTGTAATTGAAATAACATTTGTAGGTATATATGCAGAAACATCACCTTCTTGTGTTTCAATTATAGGTAGTGCAGTTAAAGAACCACCACCTAATTCAGAAGACAATTTAGAAGCTCTTTCTAATAAGCGACTATGAAGATAAAAAACATCTCCAGGAAAGGCTTCACGACCAGGCGGTCTTCTAAGAACTAAAGACATTTGTCTATATGCCACTGCTTGTTTTGAAAGATCATCATATACGATTAACCCATGCTGGCCATTATCTCTAAAGTATTCACCCATAGCACAACCAGAGTAGGGTGCAATATATTGAAGAGGAGCGGCATCAGAGGCATTAGCAGTAACAACTGTGGTATACTCCATAGCACCATTGGCCTCTAATTCGGCAACTATAGCTGCTACCGTAGAAGCTTTTTGTCCAATAGCTACATAAATGCAATAAACTGGTTCATCTGTTTCATGAGTATATTTTTGATTAATAATAGCATCAATAGCGACTGCGGTCTTTCCAGTTTGACGATCACCAATAATTAATTCTCGCTGACCTCTACCAATTGGTATCATACTATCCACAGCTTTAATTCCAGTTTGAAGAGGTTGATTCACTGGAGAACGGGCCATTACACCAAGCGCTTTTCGTTCTATAGCTAAATGTTCTTTAGTCTCAATTGGGCCTTTACCGTCAATAGGCTGACCTAATGGATTTACTACTCTACCAAGCATTTCTTCACCAACTGGAACTTCAACTACATGTCCCGTCCTTTTAGCTAAATCACCTTCTTTAACAAGGCTAGTTTGACCAAATAGAACTAATCCAACATTATCATCTTCTAAGTTTAATGCCATGCCAAATACACCATTTGGTAATTCAACAAGCTCTGAGCTCATAACATTTTCTAGACCACTTACACGAGCCACACCATCACCTACTTCAATCACTTCACCTACCTCAGACACATCAACTGACAAATCAAACTTTGCAATCTGTTCTTTAAGTAGGTTTGCTATATTATCCGTTTTGATATCCATGATTTCCTTTTAACATTCTATGCTTTTAATAATGATTGGCGCATATTCTCCAATTGATTTTGAATCGATGCGTCCATAAATTTGTTTCCAACACGAAGTTTTATACCACCAATCAAATTAGGGTCAACTTTCACACTAAAGTCCATTGGTCTTCCTAATGCTGATTCTAATGATTCTTTTAGTCCTGCAGATTCTTTTTCTGATAATTCAGATGATAAATAAGCTATCACCGAAAGATAATTTAATTTGTGCTCAAAAATCTTAATGAATGATTTTTCAATTAAAGAAAAAAGCTTAACTAAGTTTTGATCGGTTACTAAACCTATAAACTCTGATACAATTGGATGACACTTGACTCCAAGTGCTTCTTTAACAGCTCTAGCTTTCTGAACCTCAGTTATTCTTTTAGAAAATAAAAAAGCTCGAAACTCTGGAGAAGCTTTTATAGCACTATTAACCAATGCTAATGAATCTCTAACAGCTTTTTCTGAATTGGACTGATTAGCAACATTAAAAAGAGCTTCAGCATATTGTTTTGATCTAGACTCAAGCTTCATATGACTTTACTTTTTTCAATGATTCTTCAATCAGTGATTTATTGTCAGCATCATTAAGATTCTTAGAGATAAGCTTTTCTGCAACCAAAAGCGTAAGGTTTACGACTTCCTGCTTAATATCAACAATAGCTTTATCTTTTTCAATTTGAATCTGTTTCTTAGCATCATCACTAATCTTTATTGCCTGTTCTTTTGCCTTTGCGATAGTATCTTCTTTTACTTTTTCAGCAGCAGATTTACTATCAGCTAAGATTGATTGTGCTTCCGATCGTGCTTTTGCGGTTATCGCTTCACATTCTTGATTAAGACCTTCTAACTCTAACTTTGCTTTCTTAGCATCTTCAAGTGAACTTCTAATCATATTCTCACGGTCATCCAGCATCTTCATTAGTGGTTTCCAAGCGTATTTTGCTAATACAATGAAAAGTCCTAAGAACGTGATTATAGTCCAGACAAAAAGACCTGGGTCAAGTTTAACTAATGAATCCATTTTTTTCTCTCAAACTTCTATATTGATTAAATGAATTTATTTATTTAAGTATTAGCATTAAAAATGTGAAAACCTCAGCCAAAATTGCTACTCCTTCAAGAAGGAATAGAGGCAGGTTTATAGCACCCGTAATTTTATCAGCAGCTTCAGGCTGACGGGCTATACTTTCTGCAGCAGCAGAAGCGAATTTTCCAATACCTAGACTAGCACCGATTACTATCAAACCAAAACCTATTGGCATAAATATAGTTGCTTCCATTTTATTATTACCTCTTTATTATTTTAATGATGAACATTAATTGCCATTCCGACAAATACTGCAGTAAGCAGTGTAAAAACATATGCCTGAACAATGACAACAATGATCTCTAATCCTGAAATAGCGACAGCCATTGGTATTGATATTAGTGCAACACCAATTCCAGCTGCAGCTGAATGAAACATTTCGGCAAAAATTGCCATAAGTGATAAAAGTGCAAGTAAAGCAATATGACCACCTGTCATATTTGCAGCCAATCGCATTGTTAAAGCAAAAGGCTTAACTAATAAACCCATTAATTCAATGGGAATCAAAATTATATAAATCGGCCATGCTAATCCGGAAGGGACTAAGTTCCTCCAATGATTAATAAATCCGTGAGCTTTTGTTCCTGCTATCATTATACTAAAAAATGTAATAATTGCTAATGCTGCAGTAACATTAAAGTTTCCAGTTGCAGTCACGCCTCCATGTAGTAAACCATTAATAAAATTATGATCAGCTTCATAAGGAACATTTAAAACAAAACGATTAACAACACCTAAAACATCAAAGATTGGAATCATTCCAATACCATTCGCAAATAAGATGAAAAAGAAAAAGGTTAACATCAGCGGTGTCCATGTATTTACCCATTTTGGGCCAACATTAGGAGCAACAATTGAATCACGTATAAATTGTGTTATTGATTCTATCGCATTAGCCATTCCACTTGGTATAAAATTATTTTGTTTTAAATATGCACGGACTGGAATTATAATTGTAAAAGAAACCAAAAGAGCAACAATCCATAACATTAAGACATGTTTTGTTACGGACATATCAACACCAAATAAATGCGGTAAATGCATTATTGGATGCTTAATGTCTGAATTAGAAACGTGATGAATAATATTTTCACCAACTTGATCCATTACACTCGACCCAGTTGATTTTTCACCGCTTAAGATCATTATTTTCTTCTAATATTTTTTTTAAGATTCAAAAAGTGATTTTAATACTATTGCTTCTAGCGTATGAAACACTATAAATGAGCCTGAAAAACTAAGAATAAAAGGTAATGGAGCAAAATAATAAAAGTAAATAATTACAGATAAATAAATAGCAAAGATAACCATCTTACTTACAAAACCTGTTAAAAGAACTTTTGTCGTTAATTCAGATTTTTTTTCTTTTGCTTTATAAATAAAAAATAATTCAACTAAAACAACTAGCCATGGTAACAAGATACCCCAAAATAATTCCGTAATATATTCAGGATTAATTCCTGCTGATAATCCAAAAATGCCTATCCCTATTAAAAAAAAAGAAAAGATTATTTTCATTTTTTAAAAACCGATTTCGCTAATCCATAAAAACCAATAATTAATCCAAGTGATAAACCAATTAAAATAAAAAATGGAGACGAATTAAAATAATAATCAGCATAAAGACCTGACCCTCCTAATAATAATACAGAAGCTAAAAGCGTGTATGCAGCTGAGGCAGAGGGGCCAGATTTACGTACAAATCGTTGAAATTGTTTTAAAGATTGAACTAAAGAATTCTCTGATTCATCAATCATGTTGATCAGATTCAATATCTCGAGCAACCTTTTCAGGAGTTTTTATTATTTCTGATGATTCATTGCCTGCCAAAACACAATGTCCTTGAAACTGGGCACCTTCTTCAATAACTAAAGTCCTATAAATTAAATCACCTTTTAAATTTGATTGTGACCCAAGTACGGCTCTCTTTTCTACTCTAACATTCCCGGTAACGGTACCTCCAATATTAGAATCACTTGCTTGAATATTTCCATGGACTTCGCCACCTTGAGCTATTCGAACTGGACCTTCAGAAGTTATATCTCCAAATATTTTGCCATAAACTGCAATTCCATCATTACAACTAATATTTCCTTGAATTATCGCATCTGCGCCAATCATAGTATGTACGTCTTTATTTTCATTTCTAGCCATATTATTCTACACTCATGTTTAATTTATTATAATTTGGAAAATACGTTAAAGGATTAATAGCCTCGCCATTTTTCCATATTTCAAAATGTAAATGAGGCCCAGAACTTTCACCCGTATTACCAGATCTTGCAATGGTATCTCCAATATTTACAAACTCATGAAGCTTAGCTTCTATTGAAGCATTATGTCCATAGTAGGTAAAATATTCATTTCCATGAAATAATACTACTAGATTTCCAAGGTTTTCTGTCATTCCTGAAAAAATAACCTGCCCTGAAGCTGAGGCTAGAATTGGTGATTGTTCAGGAACTGCAATGTCAATACCTAAATGTTGATTACTGAAATCATCAAATTTTTCTACCATTTTTTGTGTTAAGACTCCTTCAACAGGTAAAATTGAAGGAATATTAAAAATTAAATCTAAATCTATAGGTTTAGAATATTTAGACTTAACCAGTCCCTTATTACCATCTTTACTTTCAATCATATCAGTACCTAATGCTTGCTGTACCATTCTATCAACTTCTTTTAAACGTTCTAGTTCATTGTACAGATTAACAACTTTGATTCGTTCACTAACGAGAGAGTTATATTCTTTTTTCATTTCATTAAATCCTAGAACTCTTGGCGCTAAATAAATCAGACTAAGACCAAAAGTTGTCATTGTAGTAGTTAAAGCAAATAAAATTAAAAATGTGATTTTTCTTGAAAGATTAAATTGTTTTTTTCTTCCATCATGATCTGGGATAACGACAAAGGTATAGCTACTTGGTTTCATATAAATTTATTCAATAGTTCTAATAAGATCTAATAACCTTTCTAAATCATCATTAGAAAAATAATCAACCACAATTGAGCCACCATTCTTCCCTTTATGATTTAGTTGAACTTTCGTACCAAATATATTAATTAATTCATCTTCAATCTTTCGTAACGAAGCCTCTTTAGATTTAATTTTCAGCTTATTCTTTTTTGATATTTTAATTATTTTTTCATTAACCTGAGATTCTGCTCCTCTTACAGATAGGTTTTGCTCAAGAATTATTTTCCAAAGTTTCAACATTTTTGATTCGGTCTTCATTGCTAAAATAGCTCTACCATGACCTGCTGAAATTCTATTATCGCTAATACTCTTTTTAACTTGAATTGGTAGCTGTAATAATCTTAGAGCATTAGTTATTGTGGTTCTACTTTTACCAACGGCAATTGCAATTTTCGATTGAGAGAGACTAAATTTTCCTTGCAATACGGCATAGGCTTCTGATTCCTCAATAGCGTTCAAACTTTCGCGTTGAATATTTTCAATCAATGCCAATTCCATCATTTCTGAATCATTAGTTAATTCAATAATGTATGCAGGTATTTCTTTCTTTTTAATAAGCGTTGATGCTCTTAGACGTCTTTCACCCGCAATAAGGATATAACCTTTCTTATCTGCTTTAACCGTAATAGGTGTAATAATACCTTTTTCTTTAATAGAGGCAGCTAATTCTTCAAGAGATTTTTTGTTGAATTTTTTTCTAGGTTGATGAGGATTAGTTTTTATTTTTGAAATTGGAAGGCTTGTAACACCTGCAGGAGTAATCTCTTCTTTTGAGGGAGGCCTTATTAATGCATCTATTCCTCTACCTAACCTTTTAGTTGGCATCACGTAATATCTCCTCTACTAATGTCATATAATTTTGAGCTCCAGTTGAATTAGCATCATATAATAAGGCTGGTTTACCAAAGCTCGGAGCTTCGCTTAAACTAACATTTCGTTTAATTATTGTTTCAAAAATTTTATCCTTGAAAAAACTACGGACTTCTTCAGCTACTTGCTTAGATAAGTTCAGTCTACTATCATACATAGTTAATAGGACACCCTCAATTTCAAGATTAGGATTTAAATTTTTCTGTACAAGTCTTATTGTATTCAATAATTGGCCTAATCCTTCTAGCGCATAATATTCGCACTGTATAGGAATTATTACCGAATTTGAGCATGTGAGCGCATTTAAAGTTAACAAACCCAATGAAGGGGGACAGTCAATAAGAATATAATCATACTTTTTTATTATTGGCTTTAGTACTTTTTCGAGTTGAAATTCTCTAGACATAAGACTTACTAACTCAACTTCAGCTCCAACAAGATCACTTGTTGACGTAATAATATCAAGAAAATCTAGATTTGTTTTTGTAATCACATCTTTTGTCGATGATCCTCTAATTATTGCATCATAGATTGAACCTTTTGGCTCACTTATCAGAGCCTCAAGTCCTGTAGTTGCATTTGATTGCGGATCTAAATCAATCAAAAGTGTTTTGACTTCAGAAACTGCAAAACTAACAGCTAAATTAACTGAAGAGGTAGTCTTACCCACGCCACCTTTTTGATTTGTTAATGAAATAATTTTACTCATTGAATAAACTCTATAATAAAGTTATTGGAATACGCAATTTAGTAGAATACAGTTCGTTTAAACAATAAGAGGGTGAATTATATTTGAAATAAATAAGTTAGCTTAAGTACCTGGGTATTTTGTATTTGATCATTATTATTACCACTCATATCATAAAGTTTATTTATTACGATAAATAAATCACTCCCTGGAGTGTGAATCCAATTAATCCGACAATAGAATTGTAGTTGATTTGAAAAATTATCATACTGCATCAATGCTTTTCCAAACCATTTTCGATTTAGTGCAACTTCAGCAGTAAGGCCATAAATATTTGCTGTGAATTCACCTTGATTGGGCATAAATATAATATTTTGGTTAGCAGACCCATATAAGGTCAAATGATTAGAGAACTGTTTGCCAATGGAACTAGTCCAACTAGTTTTATTTCCACCAAAATAATCTCCTTTTGAAATAGAAAAATTGCCCCAATACCCCCTACTTTGATTTGTTCTAGCTGAAAGGGAAATTTTTCTATCTTGATAGTCCCCTTTCAGAATTTCGAGCCCATTAACTAAAGTAAAACCATCTAATAAAGTTTCTTTCTGTCGAATAATTTTTAATCCAACTCTATCTCTTGATTCAAAAATAGCATCAATGCCACCCTCTACAATGCTTGTTTCACTTAGGCCCTCAAGATTTTTAACATCTCTTACTTCGAGATTATATCTCATTTGGCGAATTAGTTCTTCCCCATTACCTACTCGTGGCGTAAACCCCATAATAAAACGATTTTCAACCATATCATTCCTTTGGACAAATCCTAGAGAAGGATGAAAATCTTTATCAACACGGTGTTGTCCAGCAGCAAAAAAATAGCGATCATTCTTTAAATCAACTAAAATATGCGAAGCTTCTGAAGGTTTATCAAATTGATCATCCTTAACTTGACTATACCAAGCAGAAATAGAGCTATTTCCCCAAAATCGCATTTGCCCATCAAAACCAATAACTGAATTTTGTGTTTCTTTATTGGAGACATCTGTAACGATAGCTCCAATTGTGGTTCGATCACGAACATTTGACCTTAATCTTAATGCGCTATATGCAGTTGCAGGCAATCCATTTTCTGCTTGGGTATGAATATTTAGTGCGCCAATAGATGTTTTACCTACTTGCCCATACATTCTTGAGCCACCTAAAACATTTTGATTTAAACCAATGCGGCGACTAAAAAATATTTCTGTTTGACGTGAATTGCCAAAACTAAATAATTTTGATCGTGTTAAAAAGAATTCTCTTTTTTCAGGATAAAAAAGATTAAATCTATTCAAATTAATTTGTGCATTATCAGCTTCAACCTGAGCAAAGTCAGTATTATAAGTCAAATTGAGAGTTAAGTTAGATTTTAATCCATAGTAAAGATCAACACCACCATTTTCCAAATTATCAGATTTAGTTTCATCTCCTGAGATTTGTCTTTGTGAACCAATAATTCCAAAAGGTTTAATCTTAATGTCATTTCCACGCTTAATATTTTTAATACCAGTCAAATTCGCATATTGAGAAACTTGATAAATATCGGAACTATAGTCTAAACCAATATGTGGCCACATTACACTTTCATTCTTTCTATTTATATATCTCTTTACAGCAATACCCATAATAAGTTCATTTTTGTTAGGGAATCTCAATGTATTCCATGGGATTGCTACTTCAAGAACCCATCCAAAATCTGTGATGCGCCCTTCACTTAAATAAATACCATCCCATGCCCATTCATCTAAACTCGGACGATTTTCATCTGTAATTAATGCATCATCTTGAGTACCTAAGGGATTCATTTCAAAAAGATAAGCATTCCTACGATCTAAATATGTATCTAAAGCAATCTCTAACTTATCATCTCTATGAATATATCCACCTCTATTAAGAATAGTAGCACGAACTTTTTCTGGTTCACTATCAAAAAAAGTAAAACCAAAATAAAGGTTATTATCATCAAAGAGGATTCGCATTTCAGATTTTTCTGTTGGTTGCGCACCATCTTGAGGCAGTCTTTGAACAAATTGAGTAATAGGTTCAATTTTATCCCACATCGACTCATCTAATAAACCATCAACTTTGATTGCTGAATCAGTTCTAATTACTTTTACTTCTGGGCGAACTTGTGCGACCGATAAAGGTATAAGTAAGATATTTATGTAAAGAAAAAGCTTATTCAAAATGTATCCTTTATTTTAGTTTATATATTTTATTTTTTAAAAAAAATAAAATATACTGGAATTCCTGAAAAAACGAAAAGAAGATCTTGAATTGATTTCCAAGGTTCATAAAATGCTCTAAGAACTACTAAAACTATTATTCCTAACAAATATAAAGAAGGTAATAGCGGAAAGTACGGTAATCTATACCCATCATTATTTCCAATGTTTTTATTCCTAAATTTGAAAAATGCCACCGTAGTAAATACATAAAAAATTAAAATTGCAAAAACCATTCCTGCTACTAATGTCTCAAAGTTTTGTCGTATTAAAATTAATATAATACTCCAAGAGCAGTGAGCTATGATGGCATGTGTTGGTGTATGAAACTTTGGATGAATAAAATTAAACCATCTGAAAATTAAGCCATCTTTTGCCATTGCATAATACACTCTGGTTGTTGCCATCATGGTTCCATTTACACTTCCTGTAGCTGAGATTATTACCATTATCGAAATAAGGCTTGCTCCAATATTTCCAAATAAAGAAACAGCTGTATCAGAGGCAACTATTGAGCTTGAACGCATTCCTTCTATTCCTATTACCGAATGATATAAAATATTCGAGCCTAAATACAAAATGGTAACGATTAGCATTCCATAAAACATTGATTGTGGAATAACTTTTTCTGGCTTTTTCATTTCTCCAGCAACATAACCAACTCTATCCCAGCCTAAAAAAGAAAAAACTATCATCATTGTTGCTGCAATTATATTTCCTACAGGGCCTAAGCTTGCTGTTGCAGAAACTGATTCAGATAACTTTGAAAAATCTCCACTGGTTAAGATTAGTCCGATTACGCAAAAAAACGTTAAACCTGTTATTTTAACTGAAGCAGAAAACTTATTATAAGCACTACCTCTCTGTACACCTAAAGTATTTATAAAACCAAAAATAATAATAATAAATATAGCTATAGCAACTTTTTGAAGTTGATCAATAACAATAAAATAACCTAAATAGTCTACAGATAATAAACTTAGAGCTGCGGTAGGGCTTGTACGTATAATAAAAAGTTGAGCCCAACCAAATAAAAAACCAAAAAAAGGCCCAAATGCTTTTTCCATATAAACATATTCACCACCTGTTTGAGGAAATCGGGAACCTAATTCTGCATAAATCAATGCACCTATGTATACAAAGACAGCCACACTAATCCACAAAATTATAATTAATGAAAAAGAATTTATATAATTTGCTATAACCTGGGGTGTCTTAAAGATACCTGCACCAATAGTTATTCCGACTAACAAAGCTACGCCATCAAATAAACCTAAACTCTTTTTTAGCTTTGTCATTATATAGTTAAGGTTTTACATATTTATACATTAGACGAATTAGAGCATATGCTTCTACCATATTTTTAGCTTCATATTTAACAGTATAACCATTAATCCATTCCATACCTGGGATAGCTTGAAGTACTTCAGCATGTGAAGGTGAAGAAAATTTTAATTTAATTTCTACAGGATTTTTTAATTTAATAGACTTTTTATTTCCAATAGTTTTTAAAGCTTGAGTCGTTGCATCAAATAATTCTTTTTCAACAATGGTTCCATGTTTTAACCTTGCTACTTGAGCTGTTACCGCATGTTTTGTTATTACTAATTCACAATCTACAAGTTTACCAAATTGCTTTGTAAATATATCATCTCCTGAAGCTAAAATAACCGGAACATTCATTTCTCCAGAAAAATAAGTATTTAGTCCACCTTCGCCTACTTCTTGACCATTTAGCCGTAACTCTTTTACTGCGCCAGAACCGGTATGTGCTAAAAATCCTTTTGGAGTACCTGCTCTAGCATGATATCCAATAAAAATTGCTGCATCATAACTATTATCTAACCCTTGTACCATCCCATAAGGTTTCTTATTGCCTTGAATATAAATCACTCTTGGATCAAGCTCTTGATGATTTAAATTTTGCATATCACCATGTGAATCATTTACTAATATTTCAGCATCATTATTGAATTTAATAATTGCTGAGACTACAGCATTAACTTCAGCTGTCATTAACTTCCTACCAAGTTGATAATCCTTACCGTTTGCACGAGTCATTTCAGCTGTCCCAATGCCACCAATGCCTTCCATATCTACTGAAATAAAAATTTTCAAAGGTGAGCTTGCAAAAATTAGAGCATTCAAAGAAATATAAAATAATACTCTATATATTTTAATCATTAATAATTCCTTGGTAAGTAGCTTGTCCATAAAATTGCATCAAGAAAAAAGCAATGGAATGAAATAACACCTAAACCAATCACAGATAATTTATGAACTTTAATATTTTTAATACCTTTTGCAGTTGCTAATCCAAATGTCATGAATAATAAGGATAGAGCTGTACACCAAAGTTCAATTTGGATCATTCCCATTTTCTTTGCAGTAGGAAGCTCTAAATAACTGAAGGTTGAGTGAATCCACATAGAGGCAGATAATAAAAATAAAATTACAAGCGTTCTCATTATGCTTGAATCATATCTACCACCAAAAAATTTTAGATTTAACCCTTCATTGAAAATTAAATAGTACATTCCATAACAATAACCAAAACCAGAAAAAAACATAAACATAGTAATCCATGGCTGCCATGTTTCTGGAACTCCACCCCAGATTTGTCCTCTTAAAACAGGATGATCTAGCAATGCATAAACGTATCCTCCAAGCACTGATAGTCCGCCAATGATATTTATCCATATAAACTGTTTCTGAATACTCATAATGAATCTTTCTTTAGTTAACTTTAAAATAATCAAATAACATCCTGTCCATAATATGTTATACCCTTATTATAAATTACCAACTTTATTTCTTTGGGTATGGAAACTAATAGCCGTTATATTTTTTAGTTAAATTAGCAGCTTTTTTCCACAAAAAAGCATTAACTATGAAAGCATTAGTAAAAAAATCACCAGAAGCCGGCATTTGGTTGGATGATGTTCCAATTCCAAAGTGCGGTACAAATGATGTTAAAATAAAAATTACACATACAGCGTTATGTGGAACAGATCTGCACATATATAAATGGAATGATTGGGCTCAGAGAACATTAGAACTTCCACTAATAACTGGTCATGAATTTTGTGGAATTATTGAGGAAATAGGTCCAGGTGTTACACATTTTAATGAAGGAGACAGAGTCTCAGGTGAAGGACATATAACCTGTGGCTATTGCCGAAATTGCAGAGCTGGTAAACGTCATATTTGTCATAAAGCAGTGGGTATTGGGATTCAACGGCCTGGAGCCTTTGCTGAATTTTTAGTGATCCCTGAATCAAATGTTTGGCCAATTCATGATGATATACCATCTGAAATCGCTGCTTTTTTTGATCCATTTGGCAATGCAACTCATACTGCACTTTCATATGAAATGGTTGGTGAAGATGTATTAATTACTGGTGCAGGACCCATTGGAATTATGGCTGTTGCTATTTGCAAATTTGTTGGCGCTCGAAATGTAGTTATTACAGATATAAATGAATATCGACTTGAACTGGCTAGAAAGCTTGGAGCGACAAAGGCAATAAATATTTCAAAGGATAATATAAAAGATTATTACCCTGAACTAAATATGGTTAATGGATTTGATGTTGGGCTTGAAGTCTCAGGTCATCCTTCAGGATTCAAAGATATGTTATCTCATATGTATCATGGTGGTAATATTGCTCTTCTTGGACTCCTTCCTGAATCAACCCAAATTAATTGGGATGAAATCATTTTTAAAGGACTTCACTTAAAAGGTATTTATGGTCGTGAGATGTATGAAACATGGTATAAAATGACTCAAATGCTAAGAAGTGGTTTAGATATTTCTAATGTATTAACACATCAATTACCAGTTGATGATTTTCAGCAAGCATTTGAAATAATGGAAAATGGTCAGTGTGGAAAAATCGTACTTGAGTGGTAATATTAGAATGTCAGATTCAAAACAAATTTATTTAAACAAACATACAAAAAACCAATCAGATGACATTTATAAAAAAGAACGTATAATTACGACATCGCAAAACGTAAATATAAATACGGAAGAAGGTGGGAAAGTTTTGAATTTTTGCGCTAATAATTATCTTGGTTTAGCAAATAATAATGAAATAATTAATGAAGCAAAAAAAGCCT
>Ga0115000_10001398_pt1 | contig 21513 bp, 18 predicted proteins | sample ArcticOcean_MG_C_6_FD_89690 | JGI IMG/M metagenome (GOLD analysis project Ga0115000, IMG submission 89690) | Marine microbial communities from western Arctic Ocean - ArcticOcean_MG_CB8_128 | ecosystem: Environmental > Aquatic > Marine > Oceanic | place: Arctic Ocean: Canada Basin | collected... | reverse complement strand
TGAACGACACCATGTCGACGCCCGGGTGAGTGGTCAGCATCTCGGCGCCAGCCGAACCACCCTCGACCACGACACTCAACACGCCCGCAGGCAGTCCGGTCGCCTCGGCCGCAGCACCGAACGCAAGTGACGACACTGGCGTCAACGGACTCGGCCGCAGAATCACCGAACACCCGGCCATCAGTGCCGGGATGAGCTTCTGTAAGCCCATGAGCAGCGCTGCGTTATAGGGCGTGATCGCGGTGACCACGCCGACCGGTTCGTAACGGCGAACGCTGAGCGATACACCCGCTTGCACCAATTCGTCGAGCGGAACGGGATTGGATTCTTCATGGGACATCGATCGATACAGGTCGATCGTGTCGCGGCCAAGGCGCACGCCGGTGCGGAGTTGCGTCGACTCGGCGAAATACGTGGGCTGCCCCGCCTCGGCCACCATCGTCGGCACAAGTTCGTCACCCGCACCATCGAGGTAGTCGAGGAATGCATGAAGGACTGCCGCCCGGTCGTCGACCGACCGATCCGCCCATACGCCAGAGTCGAACGATCGCCGGGCTTCAAGAATTGCTCGTTCTACTTCGGCCAGCGGTGTGGCCGTGATGCTCGCGATCACCGTCTCGTCGGCCGGGTTCTCAACCGCCACGACGTCGTCGCCGGTGACCCACGTTCCCGCCACGAATGTCCGGTCTTCGGAAATGACGCTCATCGATCCCCTCGCTTCAAAACGATTGGGTAGAACCCAATTCTACCTAATCACAGAACAATGCTCTTGCCAAGTTGTTGCGAGCTGTAGGCCACAACCCCACCAAGGTGCGGTGACGCATGGCAGGCAACCGCGACCTCGGCTTGGCGTTGCCGGTCGCCGGCCCGACCCGCGAGCTGCAGATAACACTCGAGCATCTGCGGCACGCCGTGCATTCGACCGTTGCCGATCGCTCCGCCGCTCGACAGGGCGGGCAGCGAACCGGGACGGTCGCTGTCGATCCCGCCATCAGCGATGAATCGGTGCGCTTCACCAGGCGGGCAGAGCCCGAGCGCTTCCAACCAGAACCAGACGAACGGCGAAAAGCCATCGTAGACCTGCGGAAGATCGATGTCGGCGGGACCAATTCCGGCATCGGTCCACAGCCGAGTCGCCGTTTCCCGGCCGCCGTCCATGATGTCGTCGAGGGGCCAATGCAATGGCAGGCGGGGTCGGGTGGGCGCACCCATTCCGAAGCCCGCGACATAGACGGGTTGGTTCGGCAGGTCCTTTGCGCGCTCGGCCGACGTGAACACGAAGGTGGCGACACCGTCGACGGGAATGTCGCAGTCGAACCGACAGATCGGATCGAACAGTGTCGGTGATTCGAGATAGTCCTCGGTGGTGAGCGGGCGGTCGTGCCAAAACGACCACGGAATCTGAGACCCGTTCTTCCGAGCCTCGACCGCGATCTCCGCCAACGACTCGCGGCGGGCACCGAAACGTTGGAGGTACTCGTTGGTCGGCAGGGCGATCATTGCGAGCGGCCCGAAGTAGCCCTGCGGCGCCGTCCATTGCTGCATGCCACTCACTCGGTCCATCGTGTTCCCGTGGTAACGCCCGGGCGGGTTGTGCAGTGCCCGGTGCATTAAGACGTAGTCCGCTTCGCCCGTCGTGATGGCGTGCACGGCGAGGCCCACGCTTCCGGGGAGCTGGCCCATGCCGGTGAAACCTTCGGTGTACCGAGGCATCGCCCCTAAGTGTTGAGCCAGCCACGCCGGCGACACCGTGCTGACGCCGTCTTCAATCTCGTGACTCCCAGAGGTCGGAAACAGGGCGGAGCCCACGAAGCCATCGATCTGATCAACCGTGAGCCCGGCATCGGCAATTGCCTGGCGAGCCGTCTGGCCCGCGAGTTCTCCGAGCGTTTGATCAGCGTTGCGGACGATGTCGCTGTGGGCGTATCCCACGATCGCCACCTGCCGTCCGCCGTCGGTCCAGGTGCTCATGGCACCCGCCGAAAGGCCGGGATCGCGATGTCGGGCGCGAGGTCTTCCCACGCGATCTCGACGGGTTCGCCGAGCGTGGGTGAGGGCTCGACGCCATCGAGCAAACGCCCGATGAGTCGGAAGTCCGCTTGAGCGTCGAGCTCGACGTCGACAAGCAGGAAGGGAAGGTCGTCATCGAATCCAGGCAGGAAGGCCTGGCGCACCACCGTCCAGGAGCGCACCGCTCCGGTGCCTGAAACCGGAACGAATGAGAACGCTGGGTCCGCACTTCCGCAGTGCCCGCAGGTGGCGGTGGGCGGAAGGGAGAGCACGGAACACCCGCTGCATTGGGCGACCATGAGGATGTGATCGGCCGCAGCGGCCCAAAACGGGGCCGACTGTTCGTCGGGGACCGGCAGCGGGCGGGCCGGCACTACGGGATCACTCCGGCAGTTTTGAGCTCGACGATCTGGTCCCAATCGTGACCGAGTTCGAGCAGGATCGCCTCGGTATGTTCACCGTGTTCAGGCGCTCGTCGCAGGACCGGACCGTTTTCGTCGAACTGCACAGGCACGGCGGGCAGGCGGTACGACTCGCCACCCTCGATCTGCACCTCGCCTACGTAGTCGTTGGCAATAACCTGCGGGTCGACGATAAGTTCTTCGATCGATTGCACAGGCGCCCACGGCGCGTCGAGCTGACCGAGCAGTGCCTTACATTCCTCAAGCGTCCGCGAACCAAATTCGATGTCGAGCTCCGCCGCGCACGCCTCCCGGTTCTCACCCCGAGCCGCGAGGTCAACAAAGCGCGCATCGTCGATGAGATCCTCACGGCCGAGGACGCGGCACAGATCTGGCCAGTACCGGTCGGACTGGAGGAACACGAGCTGGACGTGGCGGCCGTCCTTGGTTCGATACGCCCCCACCAACGGGTTCACAAAGATCCCGCGGCCCTCGGAGCGATGCACCTCGCCGCCGTTGAGCGCAGCAAGCAGATCCGATGACAACGTCCACATCGCGGTCGCGAGGAGCGAGACGTCGACCACGGAGCCGCGACCGGTGCGGTGTTGGCGCAGGAGCGCGCCGGCGATGCCGAAGGCCAACGCCATCGCGCCGTTGCGGTCGCCCATGGCCCCGCGCTGGTTGATTGGATAGTCCCGCTCGGGCGGCGTCAGCACGTGGGCGAGTCCACCCCGGGCGAAGAAGGCCGAGGAGTCGTATCCGGGTTGGTCTGCATCGGGCCCGCGGGCGCCGAAGCCGTTGCCTCGGGCGTAGATCAGTCGGGGGAATCGCTCCCGGACCACATCGGCGTCGAGACCAAGCCGATCGAGCGCTCCGGGCCGCAGGTTGGTGAGGAAGACGTCGGCCGACTCGAGGAGTTCGTCGAGCACCGCTCGACCTTCCGGACTATGGAGATCGACAGCGATCGACCGTTTGCCGCGATTCGCGAGCGCCATCGACAGGTTGACGCCGCCGCTGTCGGTACCGATCCCCTGCGATGCGAGGCCCCGGTAGGGATCACCCCCGAGCTTCTCAATACGAATGACGTCGGCGCCCCAATCAGCCAGGATCGCACCGGCCACCGGCACGAAAACCCATTGCGCCAGCTCAACGACCTTCACACCTTCGAAGACAGGGTCCGTGACATCCGTAGACATTCCCGATTGCTAGCACAGGAGTAGAGCGGCGTTCTACCGACGAAGGGAGTCTCCTTGCATGGCGACGGCGGAACGTGGAAAGGTTCGCGACGTGACGCCCGCCGAGGACCCGGCCCCGCGAGATCTCGACGATGTGCTCTCGCCGACATGGCTTGGCGCAGCCCTCGATGATGTCGGCGACAACGAACGAATCGTCGACGTCATCCGCACTGACCACTCGCAGACGCTCGCCCACAAGGTGCGATTCGTTGTCGTGGTGGAGGGCACTGACGGCACCCGCCGAACCCGCACGTACTGCGTCAAAGGCCACTTCGACGCCAGCGGCACCGAGACGCTGCTCACCGAGACGCTCGCGTATCGCGAGCTGGTCTCGACGGTCGGGGTTCGCTCGCCCCGCGTCTATTACACCGGCATCGAGGCATCGAGCGGGCGGGGAATCGTGATCATGGACGACGTCGTGGCCGACGGCGGACGATTCCTCAGCGCTCATGAGCCCTACGCCATCGACACATGCCGAGACACGCTGCGAGAGCTCGCTCGCCTTCACGCTGCGACCTGGGCCGATGACCGCTGGGCGGTCGACTGGCTCACACCACGAATCTCGAACATGGCCGAACTCTTCCCCGCTGCGGTGCTCGCAGATCTTCTTGCCGATGGCCGCGGCGCGAACGTCGCGGCCGAGTTCCTCGACGCCGAACGGCTGCAACAGGCCATGCATCTCACGGCCGGTGTACCGGCGACGTGCGTGATCCACGCCGACACCCACTCAGGCAACGTCTACCTCGACGGCGACCGGCGAGCTTGCTGGCTCGACTGGCAGATCGCGCAGCGGGGCCACTGGTCGATCGACGTGAGCTACCACCTCTCAACCGTTCTCGACATCAACACCCGCCGCACCCACGAGGTCGACCTGCTCCGCGGCTACCTCGATGACCTCGAATCCTTCGGCGTCGAACGACCGGCGTGGGACGAGGCATGGCTCCGATACACGCTCGGGTTCACGTGGGGCTACTTCCTCTGGGTCATCACCCGCATTAGCTCCCGCGAAGTCGTACTGGTTCACATGCCCCGAATCGGTGCCGCGCTCGAAGACCACAACACCTTCGTCCGGCTCGGCGTCCACTGAGATCTCACCCGACCAGTGCCGCCGTTCGAAACTGACGTCGACGTCAACTAGGGTCAGCGACAGGCCGACTGAGGGAAACGCGTTCATGGCAATCGACGGAATCGGCGAGTTGTTGGGCGCCGATGAAGGTCTCAACCACCAGACAATCGACACCTTCGCGACGATCTCCCAGACCGATCTCGCGTGGACCGAAAAGATCTGGGCCTCGATGGCGAAGACCGACGGCTCACTGCAGGTCAACCTGGGGCTTGGCAAGTACCAGAACCGAGGCATCATCGACGGCTTCGGTGGCGTGGCCCGGGGCTACGAACAATGGACCGTGCGAGGAAGCCGCGAACTTCACTCGGCTCCCGAAGACATGTCGATCGGGCCGATTCGCTACGAGATCATCGATCCACTCTCGACGGTCCGGTTCATCCTCGAGCCAAACGACGTGCAGCCGATCTCCTTCGATCTCGTTCTGACCGGCGTCACACAACCCTTCTTCGAGGATCGCAACCTCATCCGCAACAAGACCACTGGGCGTATCGACGTCGATGTCATCCGCTATCACCAGGGCGGCTGGGCAACCGGCGAGGTCACTGTCGATGGCACCACCCATCAGTTCACTCGCGAGAACTCGTTTGGCTTTCGCGACCACTCGTGGGGTGTTCGCCAGGCGGTCGGTGCGGCAACGCACGACTTGCTTCGTCCGCCTCCCAAACCACGAGCGGAGGGCGAGAAGCGCCCCGAGTTCCGCGGCGGAATGAAGTGGTCGCCGTGTTTCTTCGAGCGGCCCGACGGATCGTTCTACGAGACGGCGATTCATCTTACCCAGGGCGTGTGGGACTACACGTCCGCCTACATCAACGAATCCGATGGCCGCCAGCATCGCGTCCTCGAAGCAAAGCCGCTGATCGACTATGACCCCCGGACCCGCTTTGTTCGCGGCGGCGAGTTGCACCTGACGATGGAATCCGGCGAAGAACGCTTCATTGAAATTGAGGCGCTCGATAACTCTGGCTTCCATCTCAAAGTTGTCGGCTACGGCGAGTGGAAGGGTCACATGCACGGAACGTGGCGTGGTCCGCTGCACTTCGACGGCGAGTACATCGACGACTGTTCGAGCGATGAGTTCTTGCCGCAACTCGGACAACTTCGTGACACGCCGATCCGAGTCCGTGAGGGCGACGCTGTGGGCTACGGAATCATGGAGAGCATCGTGGCGGGCGTGTGGCCCGAGCTCGGTCTGACCGCCGAGTCCGACCACCGGGTGGCCTATTCATGACCGCAACGAACGATACCGTAAACGTCCTCGACCCGGACTTCTACGTCGACCCGTCGGACGCGTACCGATGGCTGCGCGACGAGGCGCCGGCGTTCTGGGATCCGGTCCAGAAGATGTGGGTGATCTCTCGCTACGACGACATCGTGGCGGTAGAAAAGGACGGTGGTCGCTACTCGTCGGCCTCCGGGTCTCGTCCTCACATTGATCTGCGGGCCGACCGCTCGATGATCAATCTCGACGATCCGGACCACCAGGCCCAACGCAACGTCGTTGCCCGACAGTTCACGCCGCGCCGAGTGCGCGACCACGAGGCCCACGTCCGCGAACTTGTCACCGAGATCCTCGACGCCGTCGCACCGCTCGGCGAGTGCGAGGCGATTGAAGCCATTGCCTCTCGACTTCCCGCGATGATGATCGGTGAGCTGCTCGGCTACCCGCCGGAGATGTGGGAGGACGTGCGCCGCTGGTCCGAGCAGGTGATGCATCTTGCCGGGCAAACTTCCGCGGCCGGGCCGCCGTACGAGTCACATCCCGACATGGTTTCGGTGATCACGAACTTCTACGAACTCACGGTGCCGATCGTGATGGCCCGCCAAGCCGAACCCCGCGACGACCTGATCTCAACGTGGATCCACCAGGAGGGATGGGACCTGCAACACGTCATGGACGAGGTGATCCTCCTGCTCAACGGCGGCGCCGAGACCACCCGCACCGTGATCGGCACGATAATTCACGATCTCGCCATCCGGCCGGGGCAGCGGGCCCTCCTCCTCGAACGACCGGAGCTCTTCACCGACGGAGCAGTTGATGAGTTCATCCGCTGGGTGTCGCCCGTGCTCAATATGAGCCGCACGGCGACCGAAGATCACGAGCTCCACAGCGAACACATCAAGGAGGGCGACGAACTTCTCCTGCTCTACGCCGCCGCCAACCGCGACCCAAGAGCCTTCGACGAGCCCGACACACTCGACGTGGCCCGCACTCACACCCGCCACGTCGCCTTCGGCTTTGGCACCCATTTCTGCCTCGGCGCCCACCTCGCCCGGCTGGAGATCCGTGTGATGTTCGAGGAGTTACTCCGTCGGATGCCCGACTGGTCGCTCGTCGACCCAACCGAACCGCAGATCCTGCCCGCCACGTTTGCCCGGGCCTACGACCAGATTCGCATCAACTTCACCCCGACATGACCCACCCGTACCAAGACGACCAGCTCGACGTCGACCAGCGGGTGGACGACCTCCTCGAACGGATGACGCTGGAGGACAAAGCCGGGATGTTGTTTCACATGCTGGTGTTTGCCGGCGACCTCGATGCCGAAGACCCAATGTTCCCAGTCGAAGCGCCTCGCAAGATGATCACCGAGGCCGGGTTGCGACACTTCAACATTCTTGGATCGACGCCTGACGGACGATCCTTCGCGGCGTGGCACAACGAGATGCAGCGGATCGCAGCGACCCATCCACTGGCGATTCCGGTCACGTTGTCGACCGACCCCCGCAACCACTTCACCGACAACCCAATGATGTCGATGATGGCGGGCGCGTTCTCACAATGGCCGGAGCCGCTTGGCCTCGCCGCGATCGGTTCGGTAGAGCTGGTGCACGAATTCGCCGACATCGCCCGTCAGGAATACCTCGCCGTCGGTATTCGAGTTGCGCTACATCCCCAGATCGATCTCGCCACTGAACCCCGCTGGTCTCGAATCAGCTCGACGTTCGGCGAAGACAGTCAGCTGACATCCCGCCTCGTCGCTGCGTATGTCGAGGGGTTCCAGACCGAGACGCTCGGCCCGAACTCTGTTGCGACGATGACCAAGCACTTCCCGGGCGGCGGTCCGCAGCTCGACGGCGACGATCCGCACTTCCCGTGGGGCAGGGAGCAGGTCTACCCCGGCGACTATTTCGGCTACCACCTCGAACCGTTCCGGGCCGCAATCCAAGCTGGAACGTCGCAGATGATGCCGTACTACGGCATGCCCATCGGCACCGAACACGAAGAGGTGGGCTTCAGTTTCAGCCGATCGATCATCACAGGACTGCTCCGCGAACAGCTCGGCTTCGAGGGAATCGTCTGCACCGACTGGGGCCTCATCACCGACAAGGCGCCCGAAATGGGTGACCTCGGCCGCGCGAAAGCGTGGGGCGTCGAGCATCTCGATGAGGACGAGCGGATGGTGAAACTGCTTGATGCGGGCATCGACCAGTTCGGCGGTGAGCACTGTGTCGATCGACTCGTGCGCCTGGTGCAGAGCGGACGCGTGGCCGAGACCCGGGTCGACGAGTCGGCTCGCCGGTTACTGCGGGAGAAGTTCGTACTCGGGCTCTTCGATCAGAGGTTCGTCGACGAGGACCAGGCGACGACCGTGCTCGAGCGCCCCTCACACCACGCGGCCGGCCGGCGAGCGCAGCAACGAGCGGTCACGGTTCTGGTCAACGACTCGGTCACATTGCCGCTGTCATCGGGCATCGCGGTCTACGCTGAAGGTTTCGCGGAGGGAAACGCCGCCAACGAGGCGCTCGAGGGGTACGGCGTCGTCGTTGACGGTCCGGAGGACGCTGAGGTGGCCATCATCCGACTGAAGACGCCGTGGGTGCCACGAGGCGGCGGTGGCATCGCCGACATGTTCCACGGCGGCTCGCTGGAGTTCCTCGCCGACGAGGTCGAGCGATTGCTCGCAATTTGCCGAACAGTTCCCACCGTGATCGACATCTACATCGAACGACCGGCTGTGATCGAACCCCTGGTCAAGGAGGCGGCAGCCATCGTCGCCAACTACGGAATCGCCGACCGGGCGCTCGTCGAAGTGTTGTTTGGCGAGGTCGAACCCGAGGGCAACCTGCCGTTCGACTTGCCTCGCTCGATGGACGCCGTCGTCGAGAGCCGCAGCGACGTGCCGTTCGATACGGCGGAGCCCACGTTCGGTTTCGGCCACGGGCTGCGCTATGCACCCGACATGGAGGCAATGTTCGCCACGCTCGAATCGATGGGACCGGCCGGGCTCGCCGCCATGATGCCGCCAGGCCCCGATCCCTCGACCTACATGAACGACCCAGTGCTCGCCGCAATCAAGACCCGCAACATCGCGATTCCTGGACCTCACGGCGATGTCCCCACGCGGCTCTACCGGCACCCCACCGAGCCAAGTCGTGGCGCGTTCGTGTGGGTCCACGGCGGCGGCTTCGCGGCCGGCGACCTCGATATGCCGGAGGCTCACTGGGTGAGCTTGATGCTCGCCGCCCGCGGGTTTGGCGTGCTGTCCGTCGACTACCAGAAGTGTCTCGGCGACGTGCACTTCCCCGTGCCATCCGATGAGGTGCTCGCGGCTTGGCAATGGGCCGTGGAGCACGCCGAGGAGCTGACCGCCGCGGGCGTACTCCACCTGGGCGGCGCCAGCGCCGGGGCTTCACTCGCGGCAGGCGTGGCCAAACGACTCCGCGACGGCGAAGGCCAGCCTCCCGCGTCGGTCGTGCTCGTGTACCCGACGCTGCACGCCGAACTCCCCGAGATGGCTGACGAGCTGACGGCGGCAACCAAGGCGATCCGGGCGGCGATGTCCGATCGAATATTCCGTTGGATGCAGCTGAACTACGCCGGGACCGAGGAGGTCTTCGAGGACCCATACGCCTTCCCCGGGGTCGGTGACGTGAGCGGACAGCCGCCGATCTACATCCTCAACTCCGACACCGACGTGCTGCGAGCATCCGGCGAGGCCTGCGCCGCGGATCTCGCCGCGGCCGGCGTGGATGTCACCTGCGAGCACGAGCCAGGCACCGGCCACGGCCATCTCAACGAACCTGGTCTCGCAGAAGCGACACAAAGCATCGAACGTATCGCTGCTTGGCTCGGGAGGGCCCTATGAGACTTGCCCTGGCATCCCCGATCGTGACGCTGAACCCAGGCACCCACGCCGCCTGGGAAGACCACGGGACGATCGATGATCTCGCCACGGTGGCCGAGGCCGCCGACCGGCTCGGTTACCACCACCTCACCTGCAGCGAACACATTGGGCTTCCGGCCACCGAACTCGAACGGCGGGGCGCCCGCTATTGGGATCCGCTCGCCACGTTCGGTTATCTCGCCGCTCGCACGACGCAGATTCGCTTCGCGACCCACGTCCTCGTTCTCGGCTACCACCACCCGCTGGAGATCGCGAAGCGCTACGGCACGCTCGATGTCGTGAGCGGGGGGCGGCTGACCCTGGGCGTCGGTGTCGGCAGTCTGGAAGCCGAGTTCGACTTGATTGGCGCCCCGTTTGACGACCGCGGGAGTCGCGGGGACGACGCCCTGCGCGCCCTGCGCGCCTCGCTCTCACAACGCGAGCCCGAGTACCACGGCGAGCATTACGACTTCAGCGGCTTCGTCATCGACCCCACCGCAGTACAAGCGCACGTGCCCATCTGGGTCGGCGGTCGCACGCGGCGGTCGTTGCGCCGAGCGGTGACACTCGGCGACGGCTGGAACCCCTTCGCCGTGCGAGCGACCGAGGCCAAAGAATGGTTGGCGAAGATCGACGTGCCACAGGGATTCGAGGTGATTCTTCCCGCAGTCAAACGCGTGGATCCCATCGACGAGCCGGACCAGACTCAGGAGATTCTCGCCGAAACCGCCGCCTGCGGCGCGACGATTACCTACGCAACATTTCGCCACGAGGCGCGGAGCGACTACCTCGAGAAGCTGGAAGCGCTCGCCAACCTTCACACCGCAATGGGAGACAGCGATGGGTGAGTCAGACCTCGAAGCGCGGGTTCGTCGGCTCGAGGACGAATCGGCGATCCAGCGGCTCCTCATGTCGTACGGCCCCGCGGCCGACGCCGGCAATGCAGCCTTCGCGGCCGGCCTCTGGCTCGAAGACGGCGAGTACGACTGGGATGCGAACCAGGACCCGTTCCAGGGAGCTGGTTCCGTGGACGCGATGTTGCAAAGCGAAGGTCACCAACGCCTTATGGCCGAGGGCGTTGCCCACTTCGGCGGACCGTTACTGATCGATGTTGGCGACGACGACGCCACTGCGGTCAACTACTCCCTGATCATGCGCCGTGAAGAACGCCGCTATTACTTGTGGCGGGTCAGCGCGGCGCGCTGGGACCTCGAGCGATCGGGATCCGGCTGGCGGGTGCGTCGTCGAATCAACCGGCTACTCGACGAGTCCGGGGTCGGCAGCGAACTGTTCGGCGCGGCACTCACTGAATTGTTCCCCGAGGGTCCGACATGAGCGGTCGTCTCGCGGGCAAGGTCGCCATCATCACCGGCGCGAGCTCCGGGCTCGGCCCCGTGATGGCCGCCCGCTTCGTGGCCGAGGGAGCGAAGGTTCTGCTCGCCGCGCGTCGCGAGGAACTGGTGGAGAAAGCCGCCGCGGCTGCCGGTGACGGCGCGATCGCCATGCGAGCCGACGTGACCGTCGAGGACGATGTCATTGCGATGGTTGCCCGAGCCGTCGAAGAGTTCGGTCACGTCGACGTGATGTGCAACAACGCTGCGGCCCCCGGCACCGACATGCCCATCTGGGAGCAGACCCTGGAGAACTGGAATGACACGATCGCGATCGATGTCACGGCGGCGATGCTTTGCACCCGGGAAGTCCTCCGCCAATCGATGCTTGAGCACCGCACCGGCGTGATCCTCAACTTTTCGTCCACCGCCTCCTACGCGGGGATGGCCCGCAAGAGCCACTACGTCACGGCCAAAGCCTCGCTCCGTGCGCTCACCAAAGCGGTGGCGCTCGATGTCGGCGAATACGGCATTCGTTGCAACTGCGTTGTGCCCGGCGCCATCGACACCGAGCTCTGGCAGAACTGGGTCCGCCGTACGGCCGAAGAGCAGAGCGTCGACTACGAATCGCATCGGGCGCGGTTGCTACGCAACGTCGCCCTGCGCGACATTTCGACCACCGACGACGTGACCAACCTGGCCCTGTTTCTCGCCAGCGATGAAAGCCGCACCATCACCGGACAGTCGATCCCAGTCGACGCCGGGTCCTACATGCAGGGCTGACGCCGAAGGTCGAGCTCGCGGCCCTATTCGCTGCCGGGCTTCTGCCGGAATGCGGTCATATCCATAACCGGCCAGTTCGGATACTTCGCCGGGCCCGCGCCCCCGCTGAGGATCTCGAAGATGCCGTGGCCGGCCATGCCATCACACTCGAAGTGCATCAACTGATCGATCGACATGGCCCGTTCCTCGACCGCGACGAGGTCCTCGCGATTGGCGCTGTCCCAGGGATAGTGCACGAGGTATCCACCGTTCTCGGGACGCTCGACGGTCATCTTCTCCAACGGTTGGCCGTAGTAGACGTTGACGTGCGGGAAGGGCGCTTCGCCCGTGACGCGGTGCTCGACGCCATCCTCATCAGTAAAGACCATCTTCGTTTTCGTCGGTCGTTTCCGATCGCCGTCGAACTCCATCTCGTGGTCGATCTTCACAAACCGCTTAGACAGGGTGCCGTCGATATGGGTGATGCCTCCGTCGACGTATTGCACCGTTCCGTCGTGTGACTCGATGACCCAAGCCTGAAAGGACCGGTCCTCGAAGCCAATGTCAAGCCAGAGCCAGAAATCCAGCTCGTCGGCGACGCGGACACCGAAGGTGCGATCGCGACCGCCGGGGAATCCGTCGAGCGAGATCCGCTCGCCATCGATCTGCACCCAACCGCTGTAAAGCCCCGATTCCTTCATGTGGTACATGTCGACGAGGGTGCGGCCGTCGACCTCGACGTGCATCGGAAGGAGTTCCCACATCGGGGCACGGGGCACATATTCCATGTCCCACTCGATCCCGGATTCGTTGGGTCCCAGCTCGATTCGCCACCGTTTCAACGGCTCGAGGCAGGTCCACTTCATCGGCCCGGTGGCGAGCTCATGTTGGTCCGACGCGTTGATGCGGCGCCCAGCCGTGAGATCCCAATGCCGCCCGTCGCCGAGTGCCACTTTGCCGTATGCGTTCGAGCGACCCTGGTTGGGGTTGTTCCCGTAGCCACTCGTCACGAGCAGCGAACCGTCGGGCGCGTGCACAAAGAAGTAGCACCGGTCCGACCAGCTGCCATCGGGATGGTGCAACTCGTCGAATGGGCGCGGGAGTTGGTGAGTGAAGCGTTCGTCGGCGGCGGAGTAGCCCATAGTGTGCTTTCGGATCGGGAGTCGTTGGTTAGCGGTGGAAGCGGCGGTCAACGCCACGCACCCGGGCGGAGATCTGGGTCTGCCGGTCCGTGGTCGTGAACACCGGGGTGGTCTCGGGCAGGTGGTCTCGGACTGACGACAGGTCGACAACCGTCGATATCGGCCCGGCCTCACTCGAAGGATTGATCCAGCGGTACGACACCAGACCATCGGAGAGGCCCGACGTGTCGAGCCAGTTCTGCACGCCGGGATCCTCGTGGGCCAGGACAAGCCGAATCTTGCCATCGTCGTCGCGGTGGACTTGGGCGTCGTTCTGGCTGGTCACCCGGCGAGCAAAATCTAGGGGCTGGAGCCACCCGAGCATGTAGGTCTGGATCGACCAGTACTTGGCGGCAACCTCGTCGAATTCGACGATCAGCGCCTGCTCTGGTTCGAGCGACCACCGGGCTCCGCCATGAAGCATGTTGACCGCGCCGCCAACCGGTCGGTTCGGTGGCGACAGCTGATTCACTGGCAGTCCCGCTCGCATCCCGTCGGAATATTGGTTCCAGAACGGCACGCTGGCTTCGATCCACGTCGCGGCCCGGTCGAGGGCGACGGAGACGTCGGCGGGCGTGACAGTCGCCGCATCCGTTGCCGCCTGATCATCGATGCGTTCGATGTGCAGAGTGGCGATCGGATCTCGCTCCCAGTCCGCGATGAACTGACGAACGTTGAGGTAAACGGCATCGGCGCCGAGCGGCACCCAGTTTTCGCTCTGCTCAGGCCCACCGAGCATCAACTCGATTGTGCCGTCGTCGCCGATCTCGAGGTCGGCGAGAGAAACTTCGGCCAGGACGTCGGTCCTCCCGAGGACCATCTCGCCGTCTTGCACGGAGAAGAGCAGCTCTTTGAGTCCGCTGACATCGCCGGAAACGCGGTAGACGCCGGCCGGATCGACGAACGCCCGCAGGTACTGGTTGTCGCAGTTCGTCGCGCCGAACGGCGTGGTGTTGCCCCCGTACCGAAAGAACGACGGACGGTCAGCGTCGCCAAACTCCAGATAGAGCTGTAGCGCGAGCGCGGTGAGCCGGGCGACGTAGCGGTAGCCCTCCGCTCGCATGCGAGCGTCGCTCGGAAACTCTGGACCAGTGATACTCGCACCGGCCGCGGCGAGTCGGGCGGCGAAGTCGACCCACGCAGCGTCGACTGACTCGGTTTCGTTACTCACAGCTCCTCCTCGGGAACGTCGAATCGCGCCATGTAGCCCGCAAACATTTCCCGGGTGCTCTCGAGATCAATTCCCATGTGCTCGAAGCGGTAACTCGCCACGCCGTGGCGGCCCTTGGGGCGGGATTCGATGTAGTGCGCCATTCGGCTGGCCGCTTCTTCGCTGAGTTCCAGCCCGAGTTTCCCGTAGAGGGTTCGGATCGTGGCCAGGTGATCGGCCATCAGATCGGCGAAGCGCACGTCGACGAATCGGTCGCCGGGAACCTCGCCCGAGTCGCGCTGCTCGATGACCATGTTGAGCAGGATTGGATACCCGAAACCGATGGTTTGGGCGATCTCCTCATGGTCGACACGATCCGATCGCTGCCAGCGCAGCGTTGCCAACATGTTCGCGGTGGACGCCAAGACCTTCAGCGGATCACGGTGTGTGTGGATCACCCGGGCATCGGGATACTCCGCGAAGAGACTCGGCAAACACGAAAGATGCGCGGGCGCCTTCAGAATCCACTGGCCGGGATCCCTCCATTGCAGATGCTGCAGAAGGCGCCGATGAAAGCGGAAGGCTTGGGTCATCCCGCTGCCCTGAAGCCACGCCTCGTAGTTGGGCACGCGATGTGTCGCCGTCCACACCGGCGACGCGAACTCGTGGATCTGGCCGGACGAGTCTTCGTCGGGACCGTCGGGGTGCGTCTCGTGGATCGCCAGAAACTCCGGCGTGATCTCCGTCCACATCCCGGTGTCCGCGGTCGCCTTGGCGATTCGCGGGTCCGTCTCGCGCGTCGCTCGCTCGGGCGGAGGCGACGGATAACGCAGCTCCCACGCCATCGGCGCCCGCAGCGCAGGGTCCTGGGCGAGGAGCTCAAAGAGGATCGAGGTCCCGGTTCTTCCCATGCCCGTGATGAAGATCGGTTGCTCGATCGGCTGCTCAAGAATCTCCGGATGCTGCCGCTCGACCTCTGCCATCTCGAGGCGCACCATGAGTGACCGGATCAGCTCTGACCGAGCCATGATCCGACCGGCCAGTGTCAGTTCGGCAACCTCGTCGAGGTCGCTGACGAGCAGTCCAAACGGTTCACGCCACTCGTCGCCGCCGAAGTCCGAAAGGCCGGTCGCGTCCTGCGCTGCTTCCAACACAGATGCTTCGTCGAGCGCTATGAAATTCGCCGGTGAGCCGCGATTCGCGCCGATGAGGTTCAACTTCGTCACCCACGGCGGCCGCGGCTGCGGCTGCCAACCCACGGCTGGTTCACTCATGACGCGACGATGCCACAATCTGACTTCGACGTCGATATTTAGACGGCGCTACTCTGCTCCCATGGCTCCCCCGGACTCAAGCGCCACCGCTCTCTTCGCTCACGACGGTGCTGGTCGCTTCATGCCCACGCAAACCGCGGTTGGCCCGTGGGACCGCACGCTCGTCCATGGAGCACCTATTGCGGCCCTCCTCACCGGACAGCTCACCCCGTCAGAAGGCACTCTCGCGCGCGTGACCGTGGAGATCCTGGCACCCGTCCCCATGGCACCCCTGGAATTGCAGGTCTCCGAGGCGACCGGCGGACGGCGGGTGCAGCGGGCCACCGCAGTGCTCACCGCCGAAGGGCGCGAGGTCGCGACCGCAACGAGCGTGATCGTGCGCCGCGACGATCTCGAGTTCCCACCGCGGGCGCTCGCTCATGAGAACCCCTTTGACCCGGCGACGGCCCCCGCGCTCACCGAACCGAACTACTCCGCCGCCGAATACGTCGGGTGGGATTCGTTCGACAGCAACGCCCTGATTCTCGATCGGGTCCGGTTGGAGAGTGATCGACGCACGCACGACTGGATCAGCATGGGTATTCCGGTGGTCGAGGGAACCGAGCTGAAAGGCACGGAGCTTGCTGCGGTCGCCGCCGACTACGCCAGCAATGCGGTTGTTCGCCAGCTCCCGTACGACACGTGGTCGTTTCGTAATGCCGACCTCACGATCCACTTCGCTCGGGAGCCCGTGGGCCGATGGATTGGCCTCCGGTCCGACTGTGTTGTTCAGCCCGTCGGAACTGGCTTCAAGTCCGCCGATCTCTTCGACGAGGCTGGCCGAATGGGTCAATGCCTGGGCACCCTGGTCGTCGAGCCCCACGGTTCGCCGGACTAGAAACTGCCCTACACTTTCAACATTGACCCATTGTTTCTACAATGACGTCAAAGTCAGGACTAGAGCGTCAACACGAGAGTGAGCACGACTGTGCCAACCAAGCCCGAGGCCGAACCTACAGCGACGGCACCACGGTCACGTAAGGGCGCCGCCACTCGGGCTCGCCTTCTCGATGCCGCACAGGAGGAGTTTGAGGCAACAGGATTTCTCGACGCTCGAATCTCCGACATTGCCGAACGAGCGGGGCTGTCGCACGGCTCCTTCTACCACTACTTCGAGTCGAAGGAACAGGTCTTTCGAGAGGTCGCGGAGGCTCACGGCGCCCGATTGATCGCACCCGACGCGAATCCCGAACCACCGGGCACGACTGACCAACCCGAGCTCGAACGTATTCGTCGAGCCAATCGACGATTCCTCCAGCGCTACCGCGAGAACGCGCCGATTATGGGAGTCATCGAGGAAGTCTCTCGCTACAACGAACACGTCAACGCGGCGAAGATCGAGCGCCAGAAGCACTTCGCCGAACAGACCGAAACAGCAATTCGTCGCCTCCAAGAACAGGGCGTCGCCGATACCAACGTTGATCCCGAGATCGCGGCGTTCGCTCTTGGTTCGATGATCGGTCGCTTCGCAGAGCTTTGGCTCGTCGAGAAGTGGGCCGACTACGACTTCGATGCCGCAGCCGACCAGCTCACGTTGTTGTGGGCGAATGCGATCGGCCTCGACGAGTCAGCCGTGGAGTAGGCCCGTGACGTCGGCGCTCACTCCCACACTTGACGACGACGTTCGTCAACTGTGCGAATCCATCCGGGGAATGCTGGGCACGATCGACGCTGGAACACAGCCCGCGGCGGACCTCGCATGGCGTGCCGGTTGGCAAGCGGCCGCCGCGCTCGGCGTGACCGGGTTCTGCGTCCCCGAATCCCGTGGCGGGTTCGGGCTGCATGTTCCGGCCGCGGCGGCGACCGCCCAAGAGTTCGGGCGAGCGCTTCACGGCGGACCATTCGCTGGAATGACGGCAAGCGCCCACGCACTGGGTAGCGCCGACGCACCGGAGGCGGCGGAGGCCCTCGCCGGCCTCCTGTCCGGCACCACGGTGGTCGTCTTCGGATCCTGCGGCGCCGACGGTGTCGCTCGACTGGTGGATGGAGCCGGCCACGCGGATGCCCTGGTGATTTCTGATAGGACCGCCGAACGACTCGTCCTTTTCCTTGACTCATCCTCGTGGCAGCCAGAGGAACACCTCGCCTTCGACGTCAGCCGGGCGGCAGCCGACCTCACAATCGACATGGCGCGTGGGATCGACCTCGGGCCTGCCGGGCTTGCTCGCGACATCTACGAACTTCTTCTCGCCGCCGACACCGTGGGCGGAATTGAGCGCATGCTCGAACGCACGGTCGACTACGCGCGCGAACGACAAGCCTTTGGACGGCCGATCGGCGGGTTCCAAGCAGTGCAGCACCGACTCGCCGATCACGCTGTGCACGCACGCGGTATGGCACTCATCGTCAACGAGGCGGCCCGGCTTCTCGCCGCGGGCGACGACGATGCCACCCGCATGGTCGCCGTCGCACAGCTGAGCGTGGCGCAGGGTGCCACCCACCTCCTGCATGATCTCGTCCAACTCACCGGCGGTATCGGCTTTACCTGGGAACACGGCCTGCACCTCTTCGAACGCCGGGCTCACCAGAACGCTCGACTCGTCGGAAACCCACGCGCCGCCGCGAGCCGACTCGCCCAACTCGAGGGGTGGGCCGATGACGTCTGACATCGACCACTATCGGACGGAGGTGCGCGCCTTCATCTCCAACAACGCCCATCCAATGGCGGCCGAGGGTGTTCGGGCGCCGAAGGACGCGGCCGAGGAAGCGACCATCCGGGTTTGGCTCCGCTCGTTGTACACGGCGGGCTACCTCGGCGCGGGGTGGCCCGAGGAATGGGGCGGGCAACCCGACCACCCCGCCGTCTTCGACCTCGTGCTCATGGAAGAGCTCATCCTCGGCGACGCGTACCGACCCCTCGATCAGGTCATGCTCGCTGCCCACACCCTCATCGCGTTCGGCACCGACACGCAGAAGGCCGAGTTCCTCCCGAAGATTCGCAACGCCGACCACATCTGGTGTCAGCTCTTCAGTGAACCCGACGCTGGCAGCGATCTCGCTTCATTGCGCACGCGTGCCGATCCGGAAGGCGACGGCTTCATCGTGAACGGCCAGAAGACTTGGAGCACCGATGCTCAGTGGGCCGATATGGCGACGCTTCTCGCCCGCACCGATCCAGCCGTCGACCGTCATGCGGGAATCACGGCCTTTGCGATCCCGATGGATCTCCCCGGAATTGACGTGCGCCCGATCCGGGAGATGACCGGACACGAAGAGTTCTGCGAGGTCTTCCTCGATGAGGTGCGGGTCGGACCCGAGCACATACTTGGTGAGGTCAACAGCGGCTGGAAGGTCGTGACTTCCGGTCTCGCCTCGGAACGGGCCTTCGTCGGCGCGAACGCGATCCAGCTAGAGCGACTCTTCGATGACCTCGTGGCGTTGGCGCGCTCGGCACGACTGCTCGACGGAACAACAGTGGCATCCCACGAAGACGTCCAGTTGAAACTCGCTACCGCCCGAGCCCGGGTGGAGGAGGTGAAGCTGATCGTGCACGACACGGTCCAGCGGATCCTGATCGACGAGGAGCACGCCAGCGATGGGCCAGTGGCAAAGCTGGCCTACAGCGAGACCAACGTCTATCTGTGCGAGTTGGCGCTCGAGATCATTTCGTCGTCCGTCTCGGTCGATGCAACGGGAACGGCGGTCGCCGATCGCTGGCGCCACAACTTCCTGTGGAGTCGGGCGCTCACGATCTCCGGCGGCTCATCAGAGATCCTTCGCGGCCTCATCGGCCGCCAACTCCTCGGACTTCCGAGAGCGTGAACCGCTGATCGACTGCTCGATGTGGTCCATCAGATATTGCAGCGCGTCGGCCGGATTCAGTTCGAGCACTTCGCTGTGCTCCTGCTCGTACATGAGGTAGTGACCAGGGCGGAAAAAGTAGACCTCGCCTGGCCCGGCGACTTCGTCGGCCATATCACTCCCGGGGTAGACGCAACGGACGGTCCCGGCGAAGACGTAGCCGTAGTGCGGACAGTTGCAGAGCCCGCCGGGCATGCCTTCGTACTGTCCTTCGGAACTCGTCGACGAGTTGAGAACGGTGTAGCCGATCTCGAGGTCACCCCACTGCACGGAGCGGAACCCGCCCTGCCCGCAGAGGGGCCAACGACCACCACCACCAGCCGGAAGGTCCGAGAGTTTTGAGACGGGCATGACATTCCTCCTGTTAGCGGTGCGCAACCGAGCTGGTAGTGAGATGAACCCTCCGCGACCCCAGGCTCACGGCATCGCCGGTCACAGTCACCGTGGTTGCCAGTGGGAGCTCTGCGGACGACGGGCCGGCCATGAGTTCGATCTCGCCGGGTGTCATGACCAGATTCATGTCGACGTCGTAGTAGGCGAGGATCTCGGGACGAAGCGCGAACGTCACCGTCGCAGCCGCGCCCGGTTCGAGGGCGACGCGGGCAAAGCCCACCAGCTCGCGAATTGGCCGCGTGACTCCACGGCGGGTGATCGCCGCGTACAGCTGCACCACTTCCTCACCAAAGCGGCCACCCGTATTCGCCAGTTGGACATCGACGGCAACGGCTCCGTTTGCGGCGACTTCTGCGGCATCGACGGTAAGGGAGCGATACTCGAACGTGGTGTAGCTCAGTCCGTGGCCGAAGGGATACGCCGGCCCGCTGTCCTCAATGTCGGTATAGGTGCCCGGCTCGCTGCCGTTCTTGTGGCCATGGAACAGCGGGCACTGACCGGCGGTCCGCGGCGTGGTGATCGGTGTGCGGCCCGAAGGGTTCGCGATGCCGAAGAGGACGTCGGCGATCGCCACGCCGCCGACAGACCCGGGTTGGTACGCGTTGATGACTGCGGCGGGCCCACCCGGGCCGGCGTATACGGGCACCGGCTGCGAGCCCAGTAGGACCACGACCACAGGCACACCGGTCGCGCATACTGCCTCGAGGAGCGGACGCTGGGCCCCGGCGAGTTCGAGGGTCGTGCGGTCGCGGGTCTCGCCGACCACCGCATCGGCCACCAAGCCGGTTTTGTCACCCAGCACAAGGATCGCGATATCGGCGCCTGTCGCCGCCGCAACGGCTTCCGGGATGCCCTCGGTCGAGGGGTCATGAACATGACAGCCGAGGGCGTAGACCACCTCGGTGTCAGCGGACACCGTCGCCTCGATTGACGCGAGCACGGTCGGGACGTGGCCCCAGATCTCTTCGATCGCGGCCTCGGCCGGCTCCGAAGGCCGGGTCGCGATCCGTCGAACGAAACCGAAGTCGGCGCCCGTGTCCTTCGGTGTCTCCGTGTCCTCTGCCTCCTCAGTCGCGACGGGGGCCATCACGTCGTCGGCAACCTCGCCGCCCTGAACGGGCGCGGGGAGACCCATGTCGCCGCTCGTCATCATCTCAACCGCCAGTGGCGCCGAATATCCGCCGAAGAGGTTCCTGATCGAGGCAGCGTTCGGGCCGATCACCGCAACGCGCGATAGGTCACGGCGCAGCGGCAGCACGCCATCGGGATTCGCCAAGAGCACGGTCGAGCGGGTCGCGAGACGGCGGGCAATCGCCTGCGCCGCCCCGATCGACTCCGGGGCAACGGTCGCGGCGAACGCTTCCACATCGCCATTCGGGTTCTCGAACAGTCCAAGCCGGAACTTCGCGTCGAGCACCCGGCGCAGGCTTTGGTCCACGACGGTCTCGTCGAGGCGGCCATCGCGCACCGCCTCGGCGACGCCGGCGGTGTAACAAAGCGATCCAGGAAGCTCGACGTCGAGGCCGGCCGCGAGAGCCTGGACACCGGCGTCGGCGGCATCGAGTGCGGTCTGCTGTCTCGTCGCCAACGCGTTGACTGCGCCGTAGTCGGCGACGGTCAACCCGTCGAAGCCGAGCACGCCGCGAAGCATGTCGTTGAGGAGTCGACGTGACGCCGCGGCTGGCTCGCCGTTCACGTCGGAGTA
>Ga0115000_10001393_pt1 | contig 21550 bp, 23 predicted proteins | sample ArcticOcean_MG_C_6_FD_89690 | JGI IMG/M metagenome (GOLD analysis project Ga0115000, IMG submission 89690) | Marine microbial communities from western Arctic Ocean - ArcticOcean_MG_CB8_128 | ecosystem: Environmental > Aquatic > Marine > Oceanic | place: Arctic Ocean: Canada Basin | collected... | reverse complement strand
ATCTAAAACCGAAGAGAAGCCTGCCGCTAAGGCAAAATCTGAAGTGAAGCCTGAAGCAAAATCTAAAACCGAAGAGAAGCCTGCCGCTAAGGCAAAAGCTAAAGCTCCTGCTAAAAAGGCTGATGACTCTGGCGACGCCAAGTAGTCGAATCAGTCAGCTTCAGTCGTAAGAAAATAGAAATTATTTAGGCAACCGATTCCGAGCATTTCGGACGGTTGCCGAACGAGGGTAAAGACGTGCCAGTATCAGCTGCACAAGTAAAAGAGCTCCGAGACAAGACCGGGGCCGGCATCATGGACTCAAAGCGAGCCCTTGAAGAAGCCGATGGTGACATCACCAAAGCAGAGGTTTTGTTGAACGAAAAAGGATTGGCATCAGCTGCTAAGAAGGCTGGTCGAGAAACCTCTGAAGGTTTGGTTGTTTCTTACATTCACACGGGCGGTCGTGTTGGTTCGCTTGTCGAACTAAATTGCGAGACCGATTTCGTGGCTCGAACGGAAGACTTTGAAGCACTCGGCAGGAACCTGGCTATGCAGATTGCTGCAATGAGCCCGATTCACGTTGATCGTGATTCGGTTCCAGAAGGCGAAGATGTCAAAGACGAACAGCTTCTTCTCGAACAGGAATACATCCGAGATTCGAGTATGAAGGTTGCTGAACTCGTGAAAGAGACCATCGGCAAGCTCGGTGAGAACATCCGTATAAGAAGGTTCTCACGCTTCGAGCTAGGCGGATAATTGAGCGACTAAATGCCCGGCCAATTGGCCGGGCATTTTTGTAAGCCCAGATAATGGGACCAACAGGACGAATCTCACGGAACTGGAGAAGTGGAAACGATGACTGAAACGACATATTCAAGGATAATTCTGAAAATGTCAGGGGAGTCGTTCAAAGGTGACGGTGAGTTCGGGTTAGATTCCGACACCCTCCAGTACGTTTCGCACCAGATTAAAACTATTGCGGAGATGGGCACCGAAATTGGTGTCGTCGTAGGTGGTGGTAACTTTTGGCGTGGTGCTGATTACGAGCAGACCGGTATGGATCGTTCGACTGCTGACTTCGCTGGAATGTTGGCAACGATCATGAACGCTCTGGCTCTACAGGACGCTCTTGAGCGTGCCGGGGTTACTGTACGAACGCAGTCGGCAATTTCCATGCCATCTGTCGCAGAGCCGTACATCCGTCGTCGTGCGGTGCGTCACCTTGAAAAAGGGCGTGTTGTGATTTTTGCCGGCGGTACCGGAAACCCGTACATGACTACCGATACTGCAGCGGCTTTGCGAGCGCTGGAGATTGGTGCTGATGCGCTGATTATGGCGAAGAACGGTGTCGATGGTGTTTACGATTCAGACCCTATAAAGAACCCTTTGGCAAAGAAATACGAGAGAATTTCGCACCACGAAGCTATTTCTAAGCGATTGCAGGCGTTGGACAGCACGGCTCTTTCGCTGTGCATGGACAACTCGCTTCCGATTGTGGTTTTCGATATTTTCAAAACCGGAAATCTGGCATCGATTTTGTCTGGCGATCATGTAGGCACGCTGATTACAGTAGAAGCTAACTCGTAATCGTTCGTTTCGTATTGGCTTGCGAGTAGTAATCACTCGTGGGCGATTGTATTTTTGAGATAGTGAGAGGGATGCTTAGCCCTTCCGCAAAGATTGGTTCAGGGGAATGCGATGCTGGATGAAACTCTCGACGACGCGAAACAGCGTATGTCGGACACCGTTCATGCCCTAAAGAGGGAAATGGCAGGTGTGCGAACTGGACGCGCTGCTACCGGTTTAGTGGACAACTTGAAGATTGAGTATTTCGGGAGCGAAATGCCGTTGAACCAGCTCGCCCAGATCAACGTTGGTGATGCACGTTTGCTCGTGATTCAGCCGTGGGACAAGAATGCTATCGACCCCATAGCTAAGGCGATTCAAAACTCCGATCTGAGTATTTCTCCTAACATCGACGGTGCGATTATTCGTCTCAACCTTCCTCCTCTGACTGAAGAACGACGCCGCGATCTAGTTCGAACGGTGAAGGCTCGTGGTGAAGAGAGTAAGGTTTCGATACGAAGCGTACGCCGTGACGCACAGGACATGATTCGAACGATCGAAAAAGATGGCGATGCTTCCCAAGACGATTGCCAAAGGGCGCAGAAGGATCTCCAGAAGCTGACTGACGACTCTGTTGCAACTATCGAAGCCGAGTCATCTGCCAAGGCTGAAGAGGTCATGCAGGTTTAATCCTGTCTCGACTCTAAATTTTGCGAGGATTACCGTGCGAGCGACCTAGGGTCGATTGGCACGTAGATCGAGACTGATAGCAAATGACCGCCAATCCCGAATCTTCTAAAAACATCGCTAACTCCGACGTTACCGCCCCACATCACGTTGCCATCATCATGGACGGCAATGGACGCTGGGCTGAAGCGCAGGGTCTCGATGTATCTGAGGGTCACCACGCTGGGTTTGATAACCTTCGTCGTGTAGTTGCCGATTTCGCCAAACGAGGTGTTGGATATCTGACTCTCTACGCCTTCTCGACCGAAAACTGGGATCGTCCTGAATCGGAAGTGAACGGCATTCTCGAACTAGCAATCGCCGTGATCGCTCACGAGGCGCAGCAGCTTAACGAAAACGGGGTGCGGATCAAACATCTGGGTAGGGTGGATCGTATTTCACCTGAGCTGCGAGATGAGCTTGAGCAGGCAGTTACGATGACTGCGAGCAACACCGGGCTAACGCTGGGAATTGCCTTTGACTACGGTGGTCGAGCCGAGATCGCCAACGCCGCAAAGCAGATGATTGCCGATGGTGTTGCCGCTAACGACGTTGATGAATCGAAAATTGCCGAATATCTCTATACGACCGATATGCCCGACGTCGATCTGCTGATTCGCACTGGCGGTGATTTCCGTATTAGCAATTTCTTGCTTTGGCAGACTGCCTATTCTGAGTTCTATTCGTCGGAAATACTGTGGCCTGATTTTTACGGCGAGCATATCGATAAAGCGTTTGAGTCGTTTAGTGAACGCCAACGTAGATTCGGTAAACGGGGTTAGATTGGCTTCAGTCGTCGACCTGGCTGCTTCGAACGGTTGCGGTACAAAGCCATTTAATGTGTACGGGAATTTATATTGCGTATTCGAATAATCAGCGCAATCGTCGGGATTCCTGTTGTTCTATTAGGAATATGGCTGGGACTGCCGGGGATTGCCATATTATCGGTAATCGCAGGCGCGATTGGCGGTCACGAACTCGACCGAATGATGCGACCATGCGGAACTACTGCTGGAAGCGTTCGTATGGTGTCGCTGGTCATGGGCCCGGCGCTAGTTGCCGCGATTGCCGCGTGGATGGTCTCTGAAGGTCGAATCACCGGTGAACATGTGCCGATCACGATAGCGATTATCTTTGCATTGGCGATGCTTCTCAGAGGAACCGCCACGCTCGGAAGATCTTCCTCAAATCGAAAAACTAGCGATTGGGCGTATTGGGTCTTCGCTGCCTACGTTGGGTTGTCGCTCGCTCATGCTCCGGTGTTGGTTGAATTGGGCCAAGGTCGTGAGCTGATTCTGCTGGCGATTCTAACGACGTTTGCGATTGATTCAGCAGCGCTGTTCGTTGGAGTGTCGATAGGTCGTCACAAACTTGCGCCGAAAATAAGCCCGAAGAAATCGTGGGAAGGCGCCATCGGTGGAGTTCTCGGTGGAGTAATTGCTGCGATTGCGATCGATAGTGCTTTTCATATTCCGTTTACCACGCTTTCTGCAGGAATCTTAGGCGCCGTGTTAGGCGTATCTGGTGTTGTAGGCGATCTCTACGAATCTTGGATCAAGCGTCGAGCAGGCGTGAAAGATAGCGGCACGCTGATACCTGGACATGGCGGTATTCTTGACCGTATCGACAGCGTGATGCCGAACTTGGCGGTCGTATACTGGGCAGCAGTTTGGAGCACGTTATAAAAAAGCTAGTTATTTTGGGCTCGACCGGATCGGTCGGCACCCAAACCCTTGACATTGTCCGAGCGTTTCCTGAACTTTTCGAAATTGTAGGTCTCTGCAACGGTCGTAACACTGATCTTTTTAAGCAGCAGATCGATGAGTTCAAGCCAACATATTTCAACACGCTCGGTGAAGTCGAATCTGGCTATGGCGGTGCAAAGTTCGCTCCAGCCGAGGAGATCGTCGCTCTTCCAGAGGTCGATCTCGTTATGGCAGCTACCGTTGGCTGCGCTGGGATGCCTCCGGCGATAGCGGCGTTGCGAGCTGGCAAAGATCTCGCTATTGCCAATAAAGAAGTGATCGTGATGGCAGGAAACCTGCTGATCGACGCTGCTAAGACTGGCGGATCGAAGATTCTGCCGGCTGATAGTGAGCCGTCGGCAATTTGGCAATGTCTTGAAGGTGAAACGAGCGATCCGTCTAGACTGATTATTACTGCGTCAGGTGGAGCATTCAGAGATCGAACGTGGGATTCGCTTGGCGAGGTCACGCCGGAACAGGCTCTCAAACACCCGACTTGGACGATGGGGCCCAAGATCACGGTAGACTCCGCAACGTTGATGAACAAGGCGTTTGAAGTGATTGAATCGAGGTGGATGTTCGACATCCCGTTCGAGCAGATCGACGTTACTATTCATCGCCAGAGCATTGTTCATTCGATGGTCGAATTTGAAGATGGAACGCTCAAGGCTCAATTGGGTCCAACGAGCATGTTGCAGGTCATCCAGCATGCATTGCTGTATCCAGAACGACATGCCAACATCAATTTGCCGAAGCTCGACGCCGTGAAGATGGGATCGCTGACGTTCGAAGAGATGGATCAGTCGTTGTACCCCTGCTTTGAACTTGCTCTTGAATACGGTAAAAAGGGTGGAACGTATCCTGCAGTATTGGCGGGAGCAGATGAAGCCGCCGTGCATTTGTTCCTCGATGGCAAAATCAAGTTCACTGATATGCCAGATCTGGTCGCTCATACGCTGTCAGCACACGAATCGATTGCCACGCCTTCAATTGCCGATACTATCGATGCTGCAAGTTGGGCAACCGAAACCACACTGACTCGCCACAATCAATCCACAATTCTCAGTTAGCATTAAGATATATGCCAGAAACAGTATTTTTCGGTGTCGTCACGTTTCTTATCGTGCTCGGCCCCCTCGTAATCCTTCATGAACTAGGTCACCTTTGGACTGCCCGTAGATTCGGAGTTAAAACTCTCGAATTCGGGTTCGGATATCCGCCGCGTGCTGGCGGAATTTGGAGTGGGAAAACTCCGGTGTTCGTCGACGCAGAAACCGTCTACGAAATCGACAAAGAGTCGTTAGTAGGTAAGGCCGCTACGATTCGAACAATGCGTGACGAGCAGGGCAGATCGGTTGCCGTTAGCGTTCGACCGCGTGGGAAGGGCGATGACGCTGAGGCGTCGGAAGGTGGCATGATCGTCACCGGTAAGATCAAATCGATCGATGGCGACCAGATGATCGTTGCCGATATGTTGTGGTCGTTCAACTGGCTCCCGCTTGGTGGATTTGTTCGCATGGTTGGCGAAGAAAGCAGCAGTGCTGTTGGTTCGCTCGGTAGCAAGCCTCGTTGGCAACGGATCGTAGTTATGGGCGCAGGTGCGTTCGTGAATCTGGTGATTCCGTTCGTTCTTCTGCCGTTGGTTTTGATGATCCCAGCTGAGAAACCCGTAGGTGATGTAACGATTGTCACCGTGTTCCCTGGCTCCCCCGCTGACGAAGCGGGAATCCAACCGGGCGACAAGATCGTCAAGGTTGATGGTCGGAAGATCGAGAACATTTCGGAACTGCAGCAGGCAGTAACCGTGAAACTCGGTGCCGAGAGCACGTGGGAGATCGAATCAGGTGTCCCCAATATTTTTGCACGACCTGCAGAAGCTCAGTACCAGTACACGGGTGACGTCGAGAAGGTCACGCTGATACCTCGATGGAAGCCGCCGTATCGTGAGGTGGTCGCTCAGGTAAGCGATCCTGAGACCGAGATGGCACTGTCGCGTGCCCGAGTATTCGACATTTCAGTGGGTCTAAATACGCTGCTCACGGTCGTTGATGAACCGAGCGATTCGTTGTATGAGATTTCAAACGAAGACGCTGCGAAGCTCGATCCACCAGCTGCGTTAGGCGACATCTTGCGAGTGGTCGCTGTTGCTGAAGACGCTGGCAAGCAGATTGCTCTTTCAGACGCAAGACTGCACGACAACGCTCTTGGAATAAAGACAACCGTGCAAGAGGGCGCTACCGGCGTTCAGATTTCGACCGAAAACAGCCAGATAGTAAATAATGGCTTGAGCCCGCTCGAAGCGTTCCCGCTTGGCTGGCGACATGCTCTCGACACTGTGGTTCTGACACGAAACGCGCTTACGACAACGATAATAGGTAGCTCGAATCCGCAATTTGAGGGTCCTTCGACTGTCGGTCCGATCGGTATTGGTCAGCTCACTGGTGAGATTGCCGTAGCTGATGCCGGGCTGGGCGCCAAGATCATTACCTTTGCAACTTTGGCGGCGACGTTGAGTCTGTCTTTGGCAATCCTGAACATTCTGCCCATTCCTGCTTTGGACGGAGGACGAATATTCTTCGTTTTCGTAGAGATCGCTCGACGTGGAAAGCGAATTTCGCCCGAAAAAGAGGGACTTGTTCACCTTGTTGGTTTTGCACTGTTGATCGGTCTGATAGCTGTGATTTCGGTGCAAGATGTAACTCGTATTATCAGAGGCGAATCGTTCTTCTAGAGCGGTTCGGTAGATGATCTTTGTTCGTTTTGTAATCAACTATTCGTGTGCCGAAGAGTGAATGTTTCGCGTATTCACCGGTAAAATCGTTTAGTACGAAATTATTCGAGCTTAATTACTGGAGCGATTGAACTGGCGGCAAGAGACAACACCCATACGGTTAGCGTTGGCGGCGCGATGATTGGTGGGGGAAATCAGGTCGTTGTTCAGTCGATGACTGATACCGACACCGCTGATATTGCAGCGACGGTCGCCCAAGTTAAACTTCTTGCAGACGCTGGTAGTGAGATCGTCCGAATCACGGTCAACAACTCTGCTGCTGCTGCTGCAGTTCCAGAAGTTAGTAAGAGACTGGCCGATTTAGGTTGCAATGTTCCGCTAGTGGGAGATTTCCATTTCATTGGACATCGACTACTTCGTGACTATCCCGAACTCGCCAGTACCCTCGCCAAGTTCCGTATCAACCCCGGCAACGTTGGGCGTGGTGTTCGACACGACGAGAATTTCACGCAGTTCATTGAGATCGCTCGTGAGCTTGGAACTCCGGTTCGGATTGGTGTGAATGCCGGGAGTCTCGACCCAGACGTGATGGCCGACAAGATGGACGAAAACTCGCGCCTGGCCGAACCTCTGAACTCGGAGCAGGTCGAGAATAAGGCGCTTGTCGAAAGCGCACTTTCGAGTGCCGAAGCGGCGCTTGATATTGGTCTCACCGAGAACCAGATTATTATTTCTTGCAAGGTATCTAGGCTTCCTCAGATGGTCGCTGTATATCGTGAACTCTCAGAAAAATCTGACTTCGCACTGCATTTGGGTCTTACCGAAGCTGGCATGGGTCAGAAAGGTGTTGTTGCTACGACGGCTGCTCTTAGTACCCTGCTTGAGCAGGGCATTGGCGACACGATTCGCGCTTCATTAACGCCAGAAGTAGGCGGGGATCGGTCGAAAGAAGTTCGACTCTGCCAAGATATTTTGCAGGCTATTGGCCTTCGTAGATTCCGGCCTGCAGTGACAGCGTGTCCAGGCTGCGGACGAACGACTTCGACATTGTTCCGCGAACTAGCTCAGGATATTCAATCCCACATCGACGCCAAGCTACCCGAGTGGAAGTCTCGTCATGCTGGTTCCGAGGCGCTTCAGGTGGCAGTTATGGGGTGTGTTGTGAACGGTCCGGGCGAATCAAGGGCTGCCAACATAGGAATCTCACTTCCGGGTGCTGGGGAAGACCCACGAGCGCCAGTCTTCGTAGATGGGCAGCGCGTGAAGTTCTTGTCGGGTCCGAACATTGCCACTGACTTCATCGACATGGTCGAGAGTTACGTCGAGACTACGTACAACGGGTAGTTGGCGGCCAATTAGCGGAGTTTTACGGCAGTGCCGTAGGCGAGAATCTCGGATGCTCCCGATGTGATCATCGAAGTTTTGTATCGAACACTAACCACAGAATCGGCGCCTATCGTTTTAGCGAATTCGATCATTCGTCATGTCGCCATTTCTCGAGTTTCGGCTTGAAGTTTGGCGTATTAGGAAATTTCACCGCCAATGATATTCTGGAGGCCTGCCATGATGTAGCGGCCTGCATGACGAGCCCTCACAGAGTTACCACGTGCGAGACCGAGAATTTCGGTGATCTTTCGACTAGGAATATCTTGAGTAGTAGTAACGATCATCACACGCCTCATTTCGGATCAGTGTCGTCTTGGACACGTAAATATGAGCTCCATTACAACTGAGTTAAGCTTACCAACTGCGCTATCAAACTTCGGTCGATTTGCGTGGTGTCTCAGTGAATAAAACCCACCCAACTAGGTGATGAAAATGCGTAACATACGGCGGCATCGATATTGATTGTTCTGATCGATCTTTTGAGATGTTGGATGTTAGACACGAACTATCGCGTGAACGGGTGAACGAATTGAATATGAACTGGCATGAAATCGACCGCTTCTTGATGGGTGAAGCGTGGTCGGGATCGCAGATAAAGCAGCATCTCACTGAGCTTGCCGACGTTATCGGTCCTCGCTGGGGCGGCTCTGCCGAAGATTTACGCGCAGCTGCATACATTCGCAATCAGATGGAAGCCGCCGGGGTTGATCGAGCTGAAGTTGAGCCGTTTACGTTGGAAACATGGAATCATGGCGACGTTTCGATTTCACTGCCCGACGACAATAATCGCCCGATCGCCGCACTGCCGTTTCTGCGCTGCAAAGCAACCGACCTAACAACCCCGCTGGTTAACGCTGGACACGCCTCTCCGCACGAAGTGGAGGCCCTTGGCGGTCGCATCGAAGGTTCAGTAGTGCTGGCAACGATCGCGCCCGAGCCGTTCACCGCCCCTGAGCCGTTTACTGCACGGATAGTACGACTCGCCGAAGCGGGTGCCGCTTGCATCATCGCCATCGAACCCAAGACGGGTGGCCGAATGGAGTACGCAAACTCTGACGAGTGGCTGAACGTTGGACCACAAAAAGGCGCCATAGCGGTGGTAAAGACCAGCTCGGAGGACGGTGCGTACCTGCAGCGTATTTCTGACGGATCGCCAAGAGTTCATGTTTCGGTCGATGCTGAATACTTCGATACCGAGGCTCACAACACAGTTGCCGAGATTACAGGATCAACCCACCCTGAACGTCACTTGATTTTGGCGGGTCACCACGACACTGTGCTCAAAGCGCCCGGAGGCAACGACAACACGTCGGGAACTATTGGGGTGATGGAGACTGCACGGGTGATGGCCGCTCTAGTGAAAGAGTTGGGCGTTAGACCCGGGATGTCGATTCGGTTTGCAACGTGGAGTGGCGAGGAGCAGCACCTGCAGGGTGCGCGCTCGTACGTCGCACGTCACTACTCAGAAGTCTCTGAGAATCGAGAAGCAAAGCCGTTATTGAATATTAATTTGGATGAACTTTCGACAGGGCACATGAAAGGGATTGTTCTTGCGTTCCCACATTTGCGGCAGTTCATTCAATCCCAGCTCGACACGATGGATGACGGACTGAAATGTCACGTTTTGTCGCATATGGATGCTCACTCAGATCATTTCCCGTTCGTTGAAGAGGCCATTGAATCTTCTATTACCTGGCGTTGGCGATTCTGGGGTCGGCATGAAGATGCCAACTTCCATCACGAGGTTGGTGACGCCGCTAATAAATTAAACGTTAGGGAACTCAAAGAGTACGCGGGTCAGTTGGCTCGCTTGCTGTTGAGGCTGTCTCATGTTGCGCCAGAAGATTGGCCCCAAAACCCGTTGACGATTTCCGATGTGAACAAGATGATCGAGCGTGACTCGGGCGGTCACCACCCGGCGTTTCATTAGTAGGGTTTAGCTGGCCAACTCATCGAGATGATAGGTTTCCCAGTAGCCGGGGAAGTGCGGAGCGTTCGATTCAGTGTCGACAGTGATTAGCGCGCCGTAGGGCATAGTGGCACGGCGTTTTGGGTCAAAGACATTCCTGCCTTCGAGGTGGTCGATGATCGTGCCGATCACACCTTCGTGGAGAAATGCGGCGATTCTGTTGAGTCCGGATGTCGAAGCGATATGCAGTAACTCGTAAAATCCTTCGATGACACGATGGCTGAACTCGTTGATGGTTTCGCCACCCATGCTTTTGAAATCGACGTGATAATCGCCTTTAGATATTCGCTTTTTGATGGATTCAGGCGCAGCCCAGATGTTGACTGTCTTTAACTCTGCAAGATTTGGTATCTGTCGAACTTCCTGACTGGTTGCTCTCTCGAAATGGCCTGCGGATTCGATTGCTCGCGTCAGGTCGTTTGTAAATGCAGCGTCGGGTTTCAGTCGTACGATGTTGCCAACTGCGAGAGAGGCTTGGTGATGTCCGAGGTCGGTTAGGCCAGGGTTGGGTAGGTACAGCCCACCTCTTCCGATTTTCGGCAGACCGTGTCGAACTAGGTGAATGATTATTATTGGATTCTACGATGATCAGTTGGTCATGTTGTAATAAATGGCACAGGTTTGCTTGAATCGCTTCACTGACTGTGATGTTCCTCTAGAATCACTGCATGAAAGAGCGGCACCATAGGACGGAAAGCAAACACCCAAAGACGTGCACGTGTACAACGTGTCAGGCGCGTCGACTTGAAGCGGCGCGTCCGAAGGTGAAAAAGAAGAGAAAGCCGAAGTCTCAGCGCGGCAAAGGCTCAAAGAATCAGGTCTCTGAATCGGCAATCAACGATGTCATGAACATGCTTGGGATTTCAGACAAAGACGAATGATCTTCCGACGTTGCTCAAGATGACGGTGTCGAGAGTCGGTGTGCATAGTGATCAAATGTTGGAGCGGTGATGACAGCAAAATCTAAAATAGGGCTTATCGGTGCTGGTTGGTGGGCGACTGCGAACCACTTGCCGGTGTTGGTCGAACGAGAAGATATCGAGCTTGCGAGCGTGTGCCGACTCGGTGCTGATGAGCTTCAGCAGGTTAAATCTAAGTTCGGATTTACTTACGCCACTGAGAACTACGAAGAATTACTCGACACTCCCGGTCTAAAAGGCGTGATAGTCGCCTCGCCGCACACATTGCACTACGAGCACGCACTCGCCGCTTTGAAACGTGGGCTGCACGTACTTTGCGAAAAACCTCTGACGACGAAAGCCGAAGAGGCTCGTGAACTCGTCGAAGAGGCAGAACGTCAGGGCGTCGAGCTTATGGTTCCTTACGGATGGCACTACGGTGAGTTCATTCAAGAAGCAAAACGCCGGATGGACGAGGGCGCTGTAGGTAATATTGAGTACGTGATGTGCCACATGGCATCGCCGGTGAGGGCACTTCTAGAAGGCAAGGAGTTCATGTCTACCGGCGGTGGAGCAGGCGACAACATGTTCGCTCCTGCCTCCGATACTTGGGCCGACCCTGTAGTGGCTGGTGGTGGGTACGCTCTGGCTCAGATGTCGCATTCTGCTGGATTGGCTTACTGGCTTACCGGTCTACGAGCTGAGACGGTTTCTGCGCTTACCTCAGCACCAACAAGCAAAGTTGAGCTGTACGACTCGTTCGCCGTTCGGTTTTCTGGTGGCGCGATAGGGTCATTTAGTGGTGCGGGATCGCTGCCTGATAATCAGCAGTTTCAGCTGGACGTTCGGATATTCGGCTCTGAAGGTGTCATGTCGGTCGACTGCGATCGTGCTCGTCTTGAAGTTCTTCGGCACGATGGCGACAACTTCAACATGGATCTTCAGCCCGATGCTGGTGAGTATTTTGGGGGCGGACCAACAGCCAACTTTGCCGATATCGTGAGCGGTAAGAGTTATGTGAACTGGGCACCGGGTTGGGCAGGTATGCGAGCGGTTGAGATGATCGACGCTGCGTATCGTTCTGCTGAATCTGGCCAATCAGAAACCGTGTAAACGTCTTTGGATTTGGTGCGTAAAAACACCCATACGCAAACCGCAATGAGCCTGTGAGATCACGTCTGAGTCACTTGATCCACAAGGGCTATTGGGTTAATCCGACTAGTCATAGCCGCAACTACCGATAGGGCTGAATACTGATGTTATGCCGGTGCAGCAGCACTGGTGTTTTCTCAGTAGATGTATGGATTTGACCAGCCCTAATGGCAACAGCCAGTCAGTTTTTTTGACCACTGTTTCGCACGAACTGCGAACACCACTTACGAGCATTATGGCTTTCGCCGATTTGCTGACCCACAACTCGACTGGAAATTTTCTGGGAAAGCACGAGTGGCATTTACAGATCATTCAGCGAAGCTAACGACGTTTGCCCGTGTTGATAGACGACCTGCTCGGATTGACCAATATCAAATGAAGTCAGATTGAGTTGAAGCCTGTGCGCTTTGCTGTTGAAGAGATGCTCACAGATGTCGCCGATTAATTTGGTCCGATTATTCGAGATAAGAACCGAACATTAGATGTAATGATCGAGAATTCATCGATCGAAATGTTCGCAGATCAAATTTGTCTTAGACAGATTGTTTCAAATTTCCTCACAAACGTTTCAAAATACTCAGCTGAAGGCACTGAAGTGAATATCAGTGTCGAAGCCGACAATTACGAAGTGGTTGTTGAAGTTACGGATCAGGGAATTGTTATTGATGTCCTGTGACATTCTTGGCGTATTCGGAGCGTTTTTCCGAGCCGACAACGAAGGGACTCGGGTCCAGTCTGGTACCGGCATTGGCCTGTACTTATGCCGCATGATTCTCGATCACCACCATGGCGAAATTAGCGCCGAAAGCGAAGTCGGATCGGGAACTACGATGATTGTGCGAATACCTCGCGAATACGAATCTGAACTCACTGATTGGGACGGGAAATCCCTCGTTGCATAGCGGTTGATGGCGCGTTTATTCGACTAATCAGATATTCTTTGGCGCAAACGTGCACTTTGCCGAGTTACAAATATTTATCGTTCGGCTTGGATGCTAGTGCAGGAGCTCAACCGCTTGGACGCCAATTCGTCAGCCGATCGCAAATTCAAGATTCTCGTCGTCGAAGATGATCGTACCCTCCGTGAGGCATTGCGCTACAACCTTGTCGCCGATGGCTTTGACGTAGTAGTCGCTGATGACGGGAGCGAAGGGTTGATCGCCGCCAGGCAGGAGGATCCCGACGTAATTATTCTCGACCTGATGTTGCCAACCTTGAGCGGTATCGAGGTCTGTAAGGCTCTGCGGCGGGATGGATCAGTTGTACCAGTGATAATGCTGACTGCACGCGACGCCGAGATGGATCGAATCGGTGGTCTTGAGTCAGGTGCAGACGACTACGTAACGAAGCCGTTCAGTATGCGAGAGTTAATCGCACGAGTCGGCGCTCAGATTCGCCGAATGGATATGCTCAAATCGGTGTCTCAGAGTTCCGTTGACCAGATTATTGATCTAGGCGATTTAGTGATTAACCGAGGGTCTCGCCTAGTTACTCTCGAAGGTAAACAGTTGGATCTGCGCCCCAGAGAGTTCGATTTGCTGGCTCATTTGGCTGCGAATCCGGGCAGAGTTTACACACGCGATCAATTGTTACAGGACGTGTGGGGCTTCGAGTATTCGGGCGATACCCGGACAGTTGATGTGCATGTAAGGTGGCTGAGATTGAAGATCGAGAAAGATCCTTCTAAGCCGACGCTGCTCGGAACAGTTCGTGGAGTCGGTTATCGAATTAGTGTGTGAGCGAGGTTTTGTACTAGGTAACGCGCTTGATGACCGAAATTGGAGTTCTAGTTGAGTAACGTGTCACTGCGCTGGCGAATGCTTGTTGAAACAAGCTTGCTGGTGGCGCTCGTCGCAGCTGGATCACTAACTTTCGGCGTACTCGGCACAATACTGGCTGCGATTCTTGCGATCATTGCGGTGGTATTCCTTTCGATGAGACTCCACAGCCAATTTACCGAAATCACTGAGGACGTAATTCGTTCTACATCGATTGATCGATCTCATAGGCTTGATCCAACTGGGCCTGCCGAGCTGACGCGATTGGCGCGAGCGGTAAACCGATTGGTTGACCGAGTTGCTGAGGATATTTCCGATGAATCGGCTGAACGAGTAAGACTTGCTTCAATTCTCGATTCGATGCGTGAAGGTGTCGTCGTCGTCGACGATCAAGGTGTAATCGAATCAGCGAACCCCGCGTCGATTGAACTGCTCAGTTCACTGGGCAATGTCCAACCGGGTATGCAGCTCTCTTCGCTAACAAGCCATCCAGACGTCATCCGAGTTGTGACTCGATCGATGGCGAGCAATGAATCGATTGCGGCTGAAATCGAGTTGTTCGACAACCACCGCACAATAATGGCGGTGTCGACTCCGTTTCCCCGCCCTGATTCCGATCTGGTTCGGGTGCTATTGCTACTAACTGATCTAACGGATGTTCGACGACTCGATACTACGCGCCGAGAGTTCGTTTCGAACGCTTCGCACGAACTACGAACGCCGTTAGCTGGAATTCGCGCATCGGCTGAGACTTTGCAGCGCGGAGCGATCGATGATCCGGAAGTACGGGGAAAGTTTCTCAAGATGATTCGCGAGGATGTTGATCGAATGGATCAGCTAATTGCCGAGATGCTTGAACTTTCGCGGCTTGAATCGGGTGAATCGCCTCTTGAACTAAAGCTGATCGATGCGCATTCGCTAGTGGAAACAGCGATCAAGCAGTTTTCTGCGATTGCAATTGATTCGGAATTAAAGCTCGAAACGAATTTGTCTGAAGATCTTCCAACAGTGTTGGTCGATGCAAAACGTATCGATCACGTTTTCACCAATCTGATTAGTAACGCGGTTAAGTGGAGCAGTGCCGGGGACACGATCACTGTGAAGGCGTGGGTCGATGACGGAACCGTTTGGTTCAGCGTGGCTGACACTGGTTTGGGAGTCGATCCTGAACACCTTCCGCATATCTTCGAGCGTTTCTTCAAGACAGATGCGGCGCGCTCGCAACCAGGTACTGGACTAGGGCTATCGATCGCCCGTCATATAGTCGACGCTCATGGTGGAGTGATGTCGGTAACAAGCTCGGTTGGTGAGGGCAGCGAGTTCGCATTCACCGTGCCAACCTAGCGCACCAATGGTGTTTTCTTTTCGTCGATTGGCTGGTATTTCCATGCCGGTTCAATGCTCGCGTGTTTTTTCGTGTTGCTGGCGACCCACTGACTGATACTTGGCATTTAACCGGTTGTTAACGACTCGTTCCCAGTAGTTAATCTTCCCTTAATGGTGAAGGTTGAATCTGTAGTCACTAGATGATTTTTTCTACTAGTCCTATTACATATAGATCGAAAACGTATGCACTAGAGCCAAGGAGCTCTGAACAACGTGATCAAGAACGAATTCAAGAAATTTTCAAATAAAGCTCTCATTGTTACTTCTCTATTAATTGTTGGAATCATCGCCGCCTGCGGAGGCGGTGAAGGTGGTTCTGGAGCCGAGTCGAGTGAGATTCTCATCGACGGTTCATCGACAGTATTTCCAATCTCCCAGGCCGTTGCCGAAGAGTTTCGAGTGGACCGACCCGAAGTTCAGATTCCAGTAGGAATCTCAGGCACCGGTGGCGGATTCAAGCGATTCGTAGAGGGCGAGATCGATATCGCCGATGCATCGAGGCCAATCAAGGATTCCGAAAGTGTCCAAGCCGCTGCCAATGGAGTCGAATTCACCGAATTCACCATCGCATATGACGGGCTTTCGATTGCTATCAATAAATCAAACGACTTTGCCACTTGCCTGACTGTTGCCGAGCTGAAAAAGATCTGGGAACCCGGATCTTCCGTCGACAACTGGAATGAGGTTCGCAGCGAGTTTCCTGACAAGCCATTGCGACTCTATGGTCCGGACACCGATTCAGGAACGTTCGACTATTTCACTGCTGCGATAAACGATAAAGAAGATGCCAGCAGGGCCGATTACACAGCGTCGTCTGACGACAATGTACTTGTGCAGGGAGTCTCGGGCGATCAGGGCGCTATGGGCTACTTTGGGTTCGCTTACTACACCGAGAACTCTGAGATATTGAATGTGGTCTCGGTCGATGGTGGTGATGGTTGTGTTGCCCCGAGCGTGTCAACGATCAACGATGGCAGCTACAGTCCGCTTTCACGTGAGATGTTCATCTACGTAAACAATGCCTCGCTCGAACGAACCGAAGTTCGTGACTTCATTGAGTTCTACATGAACAATGCTGCTGAGCTCGCTGAAGAGGTTGGGTATGTCGGGCTTTCTGAGGCCGATTACCAGTTGCAACTCGAAGGCCTTGACTAAGTTCTGAACCCTGCTTCGCTCGACAATTCGAGACGATCAATAACGCAGGGTTAACAATTGACCTGCAATCTGGAGTCATGGTGAGTTTTACACTTGCCGTGACTCTTTTTTTGGAAGATTCCAGAGAGTCGAAAATTTGGTGTCGAGGCTTGAATTCACTCGAATTCAGCAACCCTTGCGGAATACATCTGACTAGATGGCGACAACCTCCGAAATCCAATCAAATCGTGATCTGTTTGAGCGTGTGGCGCGTCGGCGACGACGACAGCACGCTGAACAAACAGTTTTCACATGGTTGCTGCGCGCCGCCGCACTGATTTCGATTCTCACCACTGTCGGCATCGTCATCATTCTTGTCGCGCAGAGCGTAGGATTTTTCGCCGAAGTATCGCCTTGGGAATTCCTAACCGGAACCGAATGGGCTCCGCTATTCTCGCCTCAGAAATTCGGCGTATTGTCGCTGGTCGGCGGCACGCTACTGGTGGCGGTAATAGCGGGTCTCGTCTCGCTAACCCTCGGACTCGGAGCTGCGATTTTTCTTTCCGAGTACGCACCTGAACGACTGCGCAGAGTATTGAAGCCGATTCTCGAAGTACTTGCCGGAATTCCCACCGTCGTTTACGGATACTTCGCTCTCACATTCGTGACGCCGATTCTCCAGAACATATTCGGACACGACCAGGTGATCGTTTTCAACGCACTTTCGGCAGGTCTCGTTATGGGGCTGATGATTATGCCGATGGTCTCAACGTTGAGCGAAGATGCGATGGTCGCCGTGCCTCGTTCGCTCCGAGATGCCGCTTATGCGCTCGGTGCTACTCGATTTGAAGTGTCGACCAAGGTTGTTATTCCGGCTGCACTGTCGGGAATCGTTGCTTCGTTCATTCTCGGTGTATCACGAGCGATCGGTGAAACGATGATCGTAAAGATCGCCGCGGGTGCAACGCCGAATCTTACGCTTAATCCTCTCGAAAGCATTCAGGCGATGACTGCCTACATCGTGCAGGTTAGTTTGGGTGAAACGCCGCAGGGGTCTCTTGAGTACAAGACGATCTTCGCTGTTGGTCTGCTGCTGTTCGTAATGACTCTCGCTATGAACATCGTCGGCCGTTGGGTGATCTCTCGATTCAGGCAGCAATATGAATAAGCAAGACTCAATAATCAACAAGCGCCAAAAACTTCACGCTATACGAGTTTTGCGGGACAGGATTTTTGTCGTTGGATTCGCACTCGCGGTTGTTGTCGGTATTCTCGGGTTAGCAGCACTTCTATTCGACGTTTTGATCGATGGACTGCCGTTCCTTAACATCAACTTTTTGAGCAGCTATGCATCTCGTAAGGCAGAGAACTCTGGAATTCTGGCTCCACTCGCCGGAACGATTTGGATCGTTGGGATGACTGCGATCTTGACCATCCCTATCGGCGTTGGAACCGCTATTTATCTCGAAGAATTTGCGAGTAAAAATCGTTTTAATCGACTCATCGAACTCAACATAGCGAACCTCGCTGGTGTGCCTAGTGTGATCTACGGACTGCTGGGATTAGCTGTGTTCGTGCAGTTCTTGTTCAACGGCTCACGTAACGTGACTGCTGGTGCGCTGACGATGACGCTGTTGATTCTCCCAATCGTGGTGATCGCGTCCCAAGAAGCGATCAAAGCTGTGCCGTCGAGCTATCGTGATGCTGCGTACGCCATGGGCGCGAATCGGTGGCAGGTTGTAAAAGCCGTCGTGCTTCCGCAGGCGCTTCCGGGCATGATGAGCGGAATAATTCTTGCCCTTTCACGAGCAATTGGTGAATCGGCACCGATCTTGATTATTTCGTCGCTAGTTTGGGTAACGTTCATCCCGACTTCGCCAGATTCGAAATTCACGGTACTTCCGCTTCAGATCTTCACTTGGATCAGCCAGCCTCAGCATTCGTTCAGGGGTATTGCAGCTGCGGCAATTATTGTACTTCTGATCGTTCTGCTCAGCATGAACGGCATTGCGATTTGGATTCGTAGCAAGTACCAATCTCGACCCGATCAATAGGCTCTGAGATGCGGGATGGCGGTATTATCTCGTCATGCTCGAAAACTCTGAAAACACCGCCTACCTTCAGCGACTTGCCGATTCGTTAGTTTCGACCGTCGGCAATGATCGTGTTGGCACGCCGCGTTTTGTTCGCTGGCTTGATCGTCTTGATCCCGAAGTTTCTATCGATGATTCGATGTCATTGATTGTAGAAATTTGCAACTGGATATTCGACGGCGAACCGAGTCGGTTGGAGCGATCAGGGAATGGCGAGTCTCATGGGACGATTCATGCGGTATGGGCGAACGGATCGAGTGCACTAATCTCGGTTGGTCCTTCCGGGTCGAATGAAGCGTCGGAGCCGGAGATCATGCTGCTCGGGTCGTCTGGTGCTATCTACTTTGATGGCACATTGGGCGGCCAACGCACTGTCGATCAGGTGTCAGGATGACGAAATCACTCGGAGTGCTGTGCATCGGTGGATTGCAGACTCATCAGGAAAACCACGCTCTAGGCTTCGACTCCGATCCACGATCGCACATAGTTGCTATAGCCGATGAAGCCGACATCGATGAACGCCGACGTTCGCTGAATCAGAGTCTAGCCGCGCAATATGGTGTTCCGTATATCGAGGGAATCGAAACGGCGTTGGTACTTCCTGAAGTCGATATTGTGAGCATGTGCGCTGACGTCGAACGCCGCCATCGGGTTGCGATTGCCTGTGCGAAAGCCGGCAAGATTTTGTATTTGGACAAACCGCTGGCTTTGAGCAGCGACAAGGCTGAGCTAGTAGTCGATGCCATCACTGAGTCGGGTTCGATATCTCAGATGTACTCGTTCGTGAACACCCCTTGGGCGAAGGCTGCCAGGGAATGCGTTGTATCGGGGCGGCTTGGAAAGCTACTTGCCGTTCACACCGACATTCTTTTCGCCAAAGGATCGGGCGGCACTGCATCGAATAGCGGAGCAAGAGTCGAAACAGCCGAACCGACGCAGTTCACATTTGTTGAGTCAAAACGGGAGTTTTTCGATCTGGGCGTCTACCCGATCGGCTTGTGCTTGTGGATGATTGACGACGTACCGAGTGAAGTTTCTGGCGTGACCGGCAACTATTTCTTTGAGCAGCATGAACGTAACGACACCGAAGACTTTGGCGCAGTATCGATGTCGTTTGACGGCGGAATTGTGGCAACCGCAACCGGTGGTCGTATCGGGTGGAATAGTCACCCGGCTGGTGGTCCACACCGGATCACGATAGTCGGGGAGTTAGGTACGGAAAGGTTCGATGCCTGGGAGCCGCGGATTGAGGTGTTCTCTACCGCCGAGCCGCCAAAGCTACCCGCTCCGCATCCACAGGATCCGATGGGCATGTGGAGATCGACCAATCAAGCAGTGGGGGTGCCTAAGAAAACGAATTACAGTCCTCTTGTCGATGAAACACGCTGGTATCCCGACGATATCGAGGCGTTCTTAGATTGCATCGAGGAGGGCGTCGCACCTGAGATGTCGGCACAACAGGCGTTAGGGGCGTCGAAGGTCATCTCGGCGGCTTATAGATCCGCTGCGAACGGTAGACCAGAATCGGTTTAGTTACCCCGTAACAAGCCCTTTGATCACTTCGGCGTTGGGCACCGAGAGAAATATCTCGGGCGAGATTTTGATCTTGATCGACCTGCTGCCGCCTCCGAGGATGATGTATTCGAGGTTCATGAGTCCGTCGTCAATGTAGATTTTGATTTGATCGGGAAGTGCGAGTGCAGTGACACCACCGATCATCATGCCGGTTAATTCTGCAGTTTCCTCTGGACGGGCGAACGAGACTTTGCCGACATTCATCCTCGGCTTCACTACGTGGTTCACATCGAGTCGGTGGGTGGCTCGTACAACTGAAGCAGTGAACGTTTTTGGCTTCTTTTTCGACGCCACTATAATCGTGTTGGCGGAGTTTTCGAGCGGGAAGTCGTACTTCTCGCAGAACTCGGCGGTATCTGCGAAGTCGGGATCTATTTCCACTACTTCGTAAGGAATCTCTGTCGAGTCGAGAAACCCGACAACAGTCGCTTCGATAGTTTTGTCGTTTGTCATATCGTTCGTTTTATTAGGCGTAGATACAGTTATTAGGCGTAGATACAGGCGAATGTAATCGCTGAGTGGAGTGAAGTGTAGCGAAATGTTCGCCTTGCAGTGGCTTGATGAAATACCATGATGCGTGACTGCAGCATAAGTACCGGATCGGAATCATCGCAATATGGGAAAAACCTTCTGGATGCTCGTGACTACCCAGGAAAATCTGGATATCACCCGGTCGCGTGGTTTTTCGATGCAGGGCGTAGACACCAAAAACCGCAAAAAAGCGGTGCGAATGGGGCCTGAAGACAGGGTTTTGTACTACGTCTCAGACAAAAAAGGCTTTGCGGCAACAGCCACTGTCACATCAGATAGTTTCGAAGACGAAGAGCGAATCTGGAAGCACCACCGTGAGAAGGAAGTCTTTCCTCACAGAGTTGAACTCAGCGCTGATGTAGTGCTCGATGAAACGGACTACATCGATGGATATCAAGTAGGACCTACTCTCGAGTACGTCAAAAAATGGCCGCCACATCTTTGGCCTCATGCCTTCTACGGCATGCTGCACATTATTCCTCAGCGCGACTTTATTTTCGTAGAAGCCGAGTTGAGACGGGCTGGTGGGATTGCGCCACCTCCAGTTGAAGCGCCAGTACCAGTAGTTGAGGTTCCTGTGGCGACTGAAGTGGTCGCCGTGGCAAATTTGACTGGCGTTTGGAATGGTTCCGCCACGAGATATTCACATTCGTTGAATGAAGCTCGTAAGAAATTCTTAGCGTTGGAGAGAACTAGACGTAATCGCTCGAATCGCAGGCGCATACAGCAGCGCAGGTAGTGTTCGAGTGGTGGTGTCGCCTGTTGTTCGGGGCACGACGCGACCCCGCACCAGATCCCTCCTTCGTCGGGAAATCTAGTGTGGGCTGCCACAGTTTGGTGCTTTTGGTCTACCGGTGCGAGATCGAAGAGTCCAACATGCCGTCTTTTGCGAACGCT
>Ga0115000_10001392_pt1 | contig 21554 bp, 19 predicted proteins | sample ArcticOcean_MG_C_6_FD_89690 | JGI IMG/M metagenome (GOLD analysis project Ga0115000, IMG submission 89690) | Marine microbial communities from western Arctic Ocean - ArcticOcean_MG_CB8_128 | ecosystem: Environmental > Aquatic > Marine > Oceanic | place: Arctic Ocean: Canada Basin | collected... | reverse complement strand
TTCTTCTATACTTGTTTCACTCATTGCCATGGTGGGCGTAGAGTGTCCTTATTTATGAGGCAACGGGAGCTATTCTCGGCAATACTAGATTTTTTTCGGTGTCCGCTTCAATGAGGCAACACGTACGATCAACGGGAATGGAAATAAACTCGCTAAAGCTGTTTGATGTTGTTAATCTCATCTTTTTTCCGTTTCTTGAAATAAAGGTCATTGTGTGAGGTCCAGAGATATTGGCGAAATTCAACGTGCTCCAATCATCAACGCTTTCCCAAGTGGCATTTCCGGTTAGCAAAATTGAGGGTGCGTTGAGAGTGCCGTTTGAATTAGTGTAGATGAGCGAGCCAGTGGCCATCGAGATGCTAGTGGCCCCTGTGATCGTACCATAGCCGAGAGACTTACTAGTCATCCTCAGTTGAGAATTTGAGTTCATGGTCAGCGATCCGCTCCAACCGGTAATGTCAACGTTCGCCGTCCCGACAATATTAGTGCCGATGACAGCGTCACCAGCGGCGTTTGGATCACCATTGTCCCAGGTGCCTGTCGCCCAGTCACTATTTCCTATCATGGTGGTGAATGCCGCCTGTGATGTTCCTGCAACAGCAGCTAACGCCGTAGCGATGGCAATTGCAGTTTTTTGATTTTTTAGTTTCATATTTTTTAGTTTCATCGTTGGTTTTTTATATGTATTTTCATGGGTTTTGTTTTGTGTTATTGCTAGGAATTGGCTTTTTGGGTGGTGTCCCTGAGGACGTTGTTGATGAGATCGGATAGTGGTAGAAAGGGGGTTGCGGGGGAAAGAGGGAGTGGGATTAATGTGTAATAAAATTAATGTATAATAAAATTAATGTATAATAAAATTAATGTATAATAAAATTAATGTATAATAAAATAAATGTATAATATGATATGAAGAATCACTTGTGGTTTTGCAAGGAGAAAAGCTAAGAAAGTGGCAAGTATTTGATGAGAAGGCACTTTGGGGGTCGAAAAGTGCCTCCGCACTGCCGATTTGTTGTCCTATTTGGTGCTCGTGGAAGCAGTTTTCCCGAGCCGCTTTGTCAAAGGGGCGTTTCTTTGGCTGCGGTTGTTCTCTAGCCCCTTTGGGCGGCGTCAGGAATCCTCGAGAATCAGAGTACGGCCATCGCCGAGTGGGATTTCGGTTGGTCGCCGAGCGGGGCTTTGGTCATGCTGGCTTGAATCATCCTCTACAGGCTTCCTTTCCTGATTGAACCAAGTGAGATTAGGTTTATTCTTTTAGAGGTCTAGCCATTCTAAATGGACCACCATCATGTATGGACCTTCTAAATGTATAGACATATTCGCAGGAAACTAAATACAGAAGGCCCGCTAGGGAGTTGAGCTTACAAGCACAGGAAGAACTCCCCCTCTATCCAACCGCTACCAAACTATCCGCTCATCGCGCCAGGTAGTAGAATTGATCCTCACTGGTATATTTCCCGAGTTTAGTTTCTTCGTGTCTCACAGATAGCAGTTTGAGGGAGCTATCAGCCTTCAGGAGTCGATTCAAAAGTGTCAGGGAATCATCCAACATCAGGCCATTGATTCGAGTTCCAGCGAGCTTCTCGAATTCATTGAGACTCCCCGTGCGGGATACTGATTGCGGAGAACCGCCACCGCGATTAAAGGGTGAAGAAAAGATGTGGATCGTTTTTGAAACGTTTCTCTCAGAAGTATTCTCCCAAACTTTGTGATCATCCCGGCTCACCGTCGGCTCACTATACTGAGTTTGTTTCTTCATCTCCTGATCGAACTTTTCTCGATCCCGATAAACGACTACCCGGCTATAAATTGACCGAGACCCATCTTCTAATCGGGTGATGAAGCCGTAGCTCTGTTGATCTAGATCTTTGGTCTCGGAAACCTGCAGGATCAAAACGGGACCCTCCATCGTTTCGACGCGGTTACCCTCCGCGGCGAACAATTGAATCTGACCAACAAACATAATTAGGGCTAATAGACGAATAAGCATAATTGTTCTCCTCGGGATGGGGCTAATTTTAATGATCCAGCCAAAACCTCTGAATGGACGGAACGTTCGAGTGGCACTAGGTATGCCCAGTAAGAGACCATGGCGAATTTCTAATGCCGTAGTCGCTGTTTTGTTTAGTGATGATTGCTAAGAATTTACTTTTTGGGTGTGTCCCTGAGGACGTTATTGGAGAGATCGGATAGTGGTGGAAAGGGGGAATGGAATAAATGTATAATAATGTATAATGAAATTAATGTATAATGGACAGTGACGAATGAGCAGTCGTCTAGCAAGGGGAAAAGCTAAAAAAGTGGCAAGTATTAGATGAGAAGCCACTTTTGGGGGCTAAAAGTACCTCCGCACAGCTGGTTTGTTGTCCTATTTGGTGCTCGTGGACGCAGTTTTACCGAGCCACTTCGGGCGGCTTCAGGAATCTTCGAGGATCAGTGTGCGGCCATCGCCGAGCGGGATTTCGGTTGGTCTCCAAGCGGGGCTTTGGTCGAGGCACTTGGGCTCTGCGCCGGTGGGATCCCTTTCCTGGTTGAGTCGGTCGAGGTCCAGTTCGTCATTTTTTTTGGGGGGGTCTGCACGAAGAATAGTGTAATACATATCCTGTGCTGCCCGACTCTTCTTCTGGAAGTGAACGACGACTAAGGGAAGACGCCATCAGTCAGGAAATACGGATCAGATCCGAACATCTTGAGGTGTTGTCGGATGGGAAGTCCCGTCCGACGCTCAATCATCAAGGTACGACCGCCGACTGGGAGGGCTGGATTTTTGACCAACGCTCACGATAATCGATGATTCAGCAATTCATCCTGTTAGCACTAGCCTTTTCGTGAGAAGGTTAAAATATTACTTGGGTGTTTACTGGATCCTTATATCATTCTCACGGTTATACTTGATTGATAGTTTGATGGAATTATTTGAACGTGCAGCAAAGCTGATTGGGGAAAGAGCAAACCACTATCACTTTCCAAATGGTATTATCCATTAAAAGGCAACTAGGCTGATTGGCTTTCAACAGTCCGCTATGGTTTTTCCGGAGCGGGTTTTCTATGATTGGACCTGCCAAGTATGGCAAAAAAAAGACGCTCACGAATGAGCGTCTTTCTAAAGTTAGTTAGGACTGAGAAAGCCTTAGAGACCTTCTACGGTGATTCCCATTTGGCGGCATGTTCCTGCTAGGATTCTGCATGCTGCTTCTGGATCATTTGCGTTGAGGTCAGGCATCTTGATGGCAACTACTTCAAGCAGCTGTGCTTTTGTGAGCTTGCCAACCTTGATCTTGTTAGGCTCGCTAGATCCAGATGCGATCTTTGCTGCCTTTTTGAGGAGCACTGCCGCTGGAGGCTGCTTAGTGATGAAGGTGAATGAGCTGTCCTTGAATACGGTGATTTCAACTGGGAGAAGATCTCCTGCTTTGCTTTGTGTTTGCGCGTTGAAGTCCTTACAGAACGCCATGATGTTCACACCTGCTTGACCGAGTGCTGGTCCTACTGGTGGTGATGGATTTGCTTGTCCAGCTTGGATCTGGAGTTTTAGAATTTGTTTTACTTCTTTAGCCATGATTTTGCTAATTGTTAGATGTTGTTTTTATGGTGATGATGATGTGAGTGGCAGATGAATTACTCACCAGCTTCTACCTGCCAAAATTCGAGTTCTACAGGTGTTGCGCGACCGAAGATGGTCACTGACACGCGTAGTTTTCCTTTTTCTTCGTCGATCTCTTCCACGATGCCTGATTGGCTCTGGAATGGACCGTCAGAAACTATTACTTCGTCTCCTACTTCGAACGCGATCGCTGGGCGGACGTTTTCTTCGCGCTCCTTGATCTGAGCGAGCATGGCATCCACTTCGCGCTGACGCATAGGGATAGGCTCATTCTTGGTGCCAGCGAATCCGATGATTCCGTCTGTCTCCTTGATGAAATACCATGTATTTTCGACGAGTTGATTGTCCTCAGTGTAGAGGTTCATGTTAACGATGATGTAGCCAGGATAGAACTTCTTCTTTCTTTCCTTTTTCTCGCCACCTTTACCTACTACTGAGATGAGTTCTTGGGGGACGAGAACTTCGTAAATGAAGTCGCCCATTTCTTCTGCTTCTACCATGCGCAAGATACGGTCTCGCACGCGCTGCTCTTGTCCAGAGAGAACGTGGATTACATACCATTGCTTGTTTGGTGGTGGAATTTTTGCCATCTGAGTGTGTTAGATTGTCGTTGTGATTGAAATTTATATAAAGCTGTTTGGCTGTCTTACTGTAAGTCTGTCTGATAGTAGCTATTAGAAGCTAGTGGAGATAAACTTGATTGCCTTGGAGAGAAGTAGATCAGAAATGGCAACGAAACCAGCGAGAAGGACAATAGCGATCATGACCACCACGGTGGAGTCCACGAGCTCTTTGTATTTCTTGAGGCCTTTGGCTTTTGGATCTGGATCCCAAGGCCAAGTTGCCTTACGGAGTTCGCCTCTTACTTCGCCGATGAATGTTGAAATCTTCTGAAACATGTTTTGTTAATATTGTGATGAAATTTAAGGAGTGGCAGGGCCGGAGAGAATCGAACTCTCAACCAATGGTTTTGGAGACCACTACTCTACCAATTGAGCTACAGCCCTGTTTATTAATATTTTTTCTCCTCCTCGTTACTTCTTGTTTGCTTACTTGATTTTATGATTACGAAACCAAGTGGGCAGTTCTTTTAATGCGATTTAAGGGTACTTCAAGCTTAAAAACTTGAAGCACCCTCGAAATCCAGCTTTCAACAGTATAAACGGCTGAAACCTAGCGCATTAAAAAGTATGTGCTTTTTGAATTCTAGATTAGTTTGAGACTAGTCTAGGATGTCTGCTACTCGTCCTGCACCTACTGTGCGGCCACCTTCACGGATAGCGAAGCGCATGCGCTTCTCCATTGCGATATTAGTGATGAGTGTTACTTCCATCAAAACGTTGTCACCAGGCATGACCATCTCAACTCCCTCAGGAAGTTTGATAGAGCCAGTAACGTCAGTTGTTCTGAAGTAGAACTGTGGACGGTAGTTAGAGAAGAATGGTGTGTGACGACCACCTTCGTCCTTAGATAGAACGTATGTCTCTGCCATGAATTTGGCGTGTGGAGTTACTGATCCAGGCTTAACTACAACCTGTCCGCGCTCCACGTCGTCTTTCTTAAGTCCACGAACGAGGAGTCCTACATTTTCGCCTGCGCGACCTTCGTCAAGAAGCTTACGGAACATCTCGATGTCAGTGATCGTTGTCTTGATGGTATCTTTAATACCAACGATTTCAACTTCTTCCATCTTCTTAACGATTCCACGCTCAATACGACCTGTGAGAACTGTTCCGCGACCAGAGATAGCGAAAACGTCTTCCACGGGCATGAGGAATGGCTGATCCACTGGGCGCTCTGGCTCAGGGATGTATTCGTCAACAGCTGTCATGAGCTTGTTGATGTTGTCTTGTTGATCTTTATCTCCCTGAAGGGCGAGAAGAGCTGATCCCATGATTACAGGGATGTCGTCACCTGGGAACTCATACATGTCGAGGAGTTCACGGATTTCCATTTCAAGGAGCTCTAGGAGTTCGTCGTCGTCAACTTGGTCGACTTTGTTTAGGAATACTACGATCGCTGGAACACCAACCTGACGAGCAAGTAGGATGTGCTCACGAGTCTGTGGCATTGGACCATCAGCTGCTGAACAAACGAGGATTGCTCCGTCCATCTGTGCTGCACCAGTGATCATGTTCTTTACGTAGTCGGCGTGCCCTGGGCAGTCAACGTGTGCGTAGTGACGAGTCTCAGTTTCATACTCAACGTGTGCTGTTGAGATAGTAATACCGCGCTCACGTTCTTCTGGAGCACCGTCGATTTCGTCGTATGCTTTAGCAACTGCACCACCTACGAGAGCAAGTGTGTTTGTGATCGCTGCTGTGAGAGTTGTCTTGCCGTGGTCAACGTGGCCAATAGTTCCTACGTTAACGTGCGGCTTATTTCTTTGGAATGCTTCTTTAGCCATAATATTTAATTTTCTTTTTTTTTGCGCTTTAATTAGGCTCACCATGTTTGTTGGTGAGCTGGATTATTTCAATATGATTACTTTTACGCTGGAGCTCTTGGGCGGATTTGAACCGCCGACTTCATCCTTACCAAGGATGTGCTCTACCCCTGAGCTACAAGAGCGTAACAGTGTAATCGATACCATTACTTGTTTACTTGCCAAGAAGTTAACCTCCTGACAGGCGGGCGGAAAGTAGCAGAGGCGGATGATCTGTCAAAATAAAATTGAATTGTTTGGCATTTTTTTTTGCAAAGGGACTAAATTCAATGTATTCCATAGTAATAATGTTGATGCATCGGCGAGATTTTGGTTCAAATGCCAGTAAGGCTTGAATTTCTTTTGATCCTTACTGAAATTTTGAGTTTTATCGATTTTGGGCTGCGCTGAAAAGACCTTAGTAATTGACATAGTTAAGTTTGTTGTATTAATTAGAAACCTAAACAAAAAAACATGATAAGGCTAGTGACTGTCCATTTGGGCATCAGCGATCATATTAGTTATCATCATTCCATCCCCTCAGGTCACAAGAATGTAACCTACACAGATAATGGTTGCATGTGGTGACATTTTGTCCGAAGAAAAAGAATATCTGGTTCATAAGTTAATAAAGATCAAGATGGGAATAATTATAGGTTGAAAGTTATCATGCTTCGCTTAAGTATATATAGTTATAATTTCAAACATCAGCCCCTAACATCCAAAAAAATGCAAACAATGAAACGTTACAATATAAAGCAAAGTCTCGGAAACGGGCGTTTGGGGCAAGTTTATCTTGCTGAGGACACGCTCATAAAAAGAAATGTTATTCTACGTAAATTCGATATCCCGCAGAATGAAGACCGTAGCGCGTTTGAGAAAAAATTTCTTAGTATCGTGAAAGCTCTCTCTAGCGTAGAAGACGCGAGTGTCCTCCCCGTTTTAGACGCAGGCATCGAAGGTGACACAGGCTTTATCGTGGGCGCATCTGCGAATGGCGATACTCTTCAAAGTATGCTTGGTAAGAGAGCATTTGAAGTTCAGGATGTGTATCATCTTGCAGAACAACTCCTCAATGCTGTTGGTCAGTTCCGACAATATGGTTTCTTCCACTACCATTTCAGGCTTTCATCAGTTCTAGTTCAGAGCAAGGCGAATGGTGGAAAGCATTTCCTCCTCATGGATATGGGTTACAGCAAGCTCATGCCGCTAATCCACGGCCAAGATGCGGAGAAAAAAATGATCGCATCAGCCTTCGCCGCTCCTGAGCTATGCGCTGGGAAGCCGATGGGAGAGATTACTAGTCTATTCATGGTTGGTCAGCTATGCTACGCCATGCTGGCAGACTGTCATCCACTCTCAGGGTTACCACTTGCTACAGCTTATGCTAAACACAGAATTGGTGAGCTTCCATACATCAGTGGTTATAGAGAAAATATTCCAGAGCTATTTAAAACATGGATGTACAAGCTAATGAGCCCTAACTGGGAAGATAGGCCTCAGTCAGTAGAAGAGGCGCTCGCGATGATGCCTACTGAGGACCAGCTCCTAATTGAGGGCGGCCATAGCAGTATCCAACCGCAACCTTTTCCATCAGTCTTAGAGGCGTAAATTGAGATGGCTGACCTAGGTAAATGGAATAGTCTTGAAGTAGTCCGTCTCGAAGAACGAGGCGCCTACCTTGATGGGCATGAATGCGGAGAAATACTACTCCCTACTTACGAAGGTGGGCAGGGTGCACAGCTAGGCTCGTGGATGCGCGTCTTCATCTATAATGATTCTGAGGATCGTCTAATCGCCACTACTAAAGAACCTAAGATCACTGTGGGTGAATGTGCTGCGCTGAAAGTGATCCAGGTAAACGAAGCCGGAGCATTTCTAGACTGGGGGCTAAGTAAAGACCTGATGCTTCCATTCGGTGAGCAAAAAAGAAAAGTTAGCCAAGGCGTCACTATCATGGTGCAGGCCTATGTGGATGAGAAATCTGGTAGAATCGCCGCCACCACTAAGTTAGGAAGATTTTTAGGCAAAGAAAGACGCACTTTTTTAGAAGATGAGCAAGTAAATATCATCATTGTGCGAAGGGCTACTCAGGGCTACAATGTCATCGTCGAGGGCACTCACTGGGGGATGATCTATCACGATCAGATCTTCCAGCCAGTTAGCATAGGCGACAAACTTAAAGGCTACGTTCTCACTCTCCGAGAAGATGATAAAGTGGACATCATTCTACAGAAGCCCGGCGCAGAAAAAGTAGGTACTTTGGCCGAGCAGATCATGACCAAGCTCCAGCAAGGTGATGGCTTTATTAACGTAGGTGATAAAAGCGATGCTTTATCCATCCAAGCCATGTTCGGAGTCAGCAAGAAGACCTATAAAAAAGCTCTTGGTCAGCTTTATAAAGACCGGAAAGTTCAGCTAGAAAAAGATGGTGTGAGGTTGGTGTGAATTACGAAAAAAGGGATCCTGATAAGATCAAACTGGCTAATACTATCCTCACAGTTATAGTGTTTTGCTCTTCCCCCTGTCAGCTTTGCTGCACTTTAAATCATTCTATCAAACCACTATCACTGTTCAAATGGTATAAATCATCGGTGAAGTAAAATAGCTTTCCCTACCCAGTCACCAGTGGCGAAGCATGCTTGTAGGAGGTAGCCGCCGGTAGGTGCTTCCCAGTCTATCATTTCTCCTGCACAGTAGACACCAGGGAGCTTTTTTAGCATGAGATTCTCATCTAGTTCATCCCACTGGATACCGCCCGCGCTAGATATTGCTTCATCGATAGGGCGCGGCTGGGTGAGTGGAATATGGAAATTCTTGATCGTTTTTGCTAGGGCTTCCGTAGTGATCAGCCTCGCGGAACTACAGTTATCTATAAGCAGTGCATAGGCACCGGGGTTGAGCTTCCAGCGAAATTTTGCTTCATTGATGAGATCTGTTTTAGCGGATTCCATTTTCGCGATGAGTTGATCCGTCGTGTGGGTGGGTTTGAAATCGATGATGATTTCTGGTGATGATAGAGATCTGATTACAGGCCCCAGCTTATAGATGGGGCCGCCTTCGAGTCCATATTTAGTGATAACTAACTCGCCTGCGGTATGGATATTACCAGCAGAGACGGCGATGTTTTTCAGTGGGAGACCTTCAGCTTGGTCTAACAGAGCTTCACTCCAAGCTACCTCCCAGCCAATGTTAGCAGCAGTGAGCGGGCTGATGCCGATATCGTAATTAGCGAATATTTTCACCCACTCGCCTGTGGAGCCAGTGCTGCGCCATGAGCCTCCTCCTAGGGCAATGACTACGGCATCGAACCGATGAGTGATGCCTCCAGCGGGAGTGGAAAAACTTACCTCTACACCATCATCTGAAGTGCGGAGATCTGTGCAGAGATGGTTAAATGAAAAGCTTATCTTTAGTTTATCGCGGAGTTTATCGACCCAGCGCTTGAGGAGTGGGGCGGCTTTCATTTCTGTGGGGAAAACTTTTCCAGAGGATGCTACGAAAGTTTCCACACCGATCGAGCCAGCCCATTGGCGCAGTGCTTTGTTGTCGAAGGCATTAAGGATATTGTTCCATAGTGGGCGGGGGAGATCTGTACCATTGTAGTTCTGGACAAATGTGTCCCAGTCTTCATCGTGGGTTAAGTTGAGCCCGCGCTTTCCAGCGATAAGAAATTTCCTGCCAGAAGATGGCTTAGCATCAAATATTGAAACGCTACCTCCGCCCTCTGCGGCGACTTCAGCAGCTCTAAGCCCGGCAGGTCCTGCGCCTATGATTGCGATATTTCTAGTTGTCATAAATAATTACTCAATGGGATAACAGAGTGTGTTTGATCATCTTAAATTAGAAAATACTATTATTCTAATTGGCTGCCTTGGATGTTGACCATGCCGTGATCGCTAGAAAAGCATGGATTGAGTATAGCGAGGATGGGGGGATGGTGAGAAACTTCATGGATGAGAGAATGATTGATTTAGTGGTAGTGATCAAGAGGTAACAAAATAATTACAGAAAATCATGGGAACTAGCTTGCTTTATTTTGGTTGTTTGTCACTAAGCACCTGAGATGAAAACTTTTGGAGAACTAGAGATACCTGCTGGCAGCTATGAGGCTGTGATATTTGATTTAGACGGAACTTTAGTGGACTCTATGCCAGCGCATTTTGCCGCTTGGAGTGAGGCTCTAGCTCAGTTTAATGTCCCCAAAGATGTGTTTCCTGAGGACGTGTTCTACTCAATGGGCGGTAGACCGACTACGGATATCGTGGTGGAGCTTAATGGTGAGTTTGGGTTGCATCTAGACCCTGCTGATGTGGCGCTCGCGAAGAGAGACGCATTTATGAATCTGTTAGATCAAGTGGAAATCAATGAAGATGTGGTTAATTATGCTAGATCCATGCGTGGCAAAGTGCCGATGGCTATCGCAACCGGTGGCAGTAGAGTGGTGGCTGAGAAGACGCTCCAGGCAGTGGGGATTAGTGATTTGTTTGACGAAGTAGTGACTGCAAATGATGTGAAGTGTGGCAAGCCTGCACCAGATATTTTTATCGAAGCTGCGAACAGACTAGAAGTTGATCCTAAGAAGTGTCTTGTGCTGGAAGACGCACCAGCTGGAATCATGGCGGCTCAGAGTGCTGGGATGGATGTGGTCAGAGTACCGGCTCCATTCCACCGTGTGAAATAACTCAAAGGTTAGCTAAAAATCTGATTTGGGTCGGCGTTTACGAATACTCACTCTCCCTCCATTAGCTTCTCTGAGTGGGTCGAAGATCTGATCCATTCCTACATCCTTAATCTCGCAGACTTGTGCCATTAGCTCACCGAGTTGTCCTTTAGGAAATCCACGCTCTTTGAACCACGTGAGATATTCTGGTGAAAGATCCATTATTGGCACGCCTTTGGGTGGGTGAAAGGTTGGTCCAAACTTTCCGAATGGCATGCAGGTTCTGCCAATTTCGCCGAGTAAATCTCGGAAGTCATCACGGTCTATTTCGGTGAAATCCATCGTGAGTATTATTATTGCTTGATGCACACCCCGAGTAGGCAAACGTCATCATTAAACTGTTGGTCATGTGAGTGCTCCTTGGCGATACGGCTAAGGTTATCGATGGTAGATTCTTTCTCATGAAGATCAGTATTCAATAGTTCGATGAGTTTACTCAGGCCTAGTTCTTCATTCTTCGCGTTGATGACTTCGTAAATACCATCGGTATAGAAGATGATTTCATCTAGGTCCGAGAGAGGGATAGTCGTGGGCTCGTAGTCGCTCACGGAAACGAGACCAAGTGCAGTCCCAGTCTTACTTGATCCAGAATCTAGCAGTTTGTAATTAGAACCATTTTTGAGAATAGGCATCGGATGTCCCGCACTGGCTAAGGTAAGCGATCCTGAATCAACATCGATGACGCAGTAAATAGCGGAAGAGAACATGGTGATACCCGCCTTGATTAAGATATGGCAAAGCCCGTGGTTGAGGCTAGCAAGAAATTCATCTGGTGATGAGGCGGAACCTTGCTCTTTAGAGATAAGCCCGCGGATCATTGCCACGATGAGTGAGGCGCGTACTCCGTGGCCCATGACATCGCATATTAGAATACCCATCTTAGTTTCAGAAATGGGTATGGCTTCATAGAAGTCGCCTGCTAGTCCATGCATTGGGATGTGGGTAACGGCAAAATCAGCGATATATTTACTGTTGATTTTATTGCTAAGGTCAGTTGGCAGAGATGGTATCTTCTTTGCTAGGATCGCCTGTTGGACTTCAGATGCTAGCTTTAGCTCTTCCTTATAGAGATCATTCCTGTCCTTATAAGTCTGAGCCACTTCAACTAATCGCGTCTGAGTTTTTACGATTTCTGAAACATCATTGGTCACTCCGAATGTCCCTTTGATCTGACCATTATGATCTAGCCAAGGGTGCTTACTAGTGATGCACCAGGTTTCTGCATCGCCATCCCAAATCTCCTTTTCAAGTGAGCCTTCGAGTTTTTCTCTGGTGTACATGATCATGACTTCGTCTTTACGCGACTTATCAGCATGTCTGGCATCGAAGAAGATGTGGTCGCTCTTACCAATGATGTCTGTGGCACTTTTTAGACCCATTTTTTTTGCGGTAGCCGTGTTTGCCATGACAAATTTAGAATCCTCATCCTTGAAATAGATATTCACAGGCATAGATTCTGTTAGAAGATAGAGTAGGTGCTTTTCCTCAGCGAGTGCTAACTCTGCGGTTTTTCGGTTGGTGATGTCGATGACTGATCCGGCGATGAGGGTGGGAGAACCAGATTCGTCTCTATGACAAGCGCCACGTATTCTGAACCACCGCAGTGAGCCATCCGGATGTAGATAGCGGCATTCTGCGCCAAAGGTTTCTTCGCCGCTGGTTAGCATAAATACATCCAGCTTTCGCTCGAGTGTGGCTTGGTCATCGGGGTGATAAATTTTCTTTATATCCTTAAATAAATGAGGTGCAGACTCCTGAGTTTTGTCACCCATGAATTTTAGTAATAGCTCGGAGTAGTGAATTTTATCCTCCAATAGATCCCATTTCCATATGCCTTCATTGGAGGCTTTTAGAGCGAGTTCTAAGCTAGTTTTATCGGGTGTGTGCATAGGGGAGACTGTTAGACTATTTCTAGGTTGAGAAGGCAGACATCATCTTGGAATTGAGTATGGCCCATCCATTTTGTAGCGCTTCCGTATAGATGTTGAACAGTGGAGGGCATGTGATTGGTATGCGCGTTGTTAAATTCTTGCTGAAGGTTTTCTATTCCCCATTCCTCATCATTACTGTTAGATGCTTCATAAATACCATCTGTGAAAAGCAGGACGCTTCTGATGTCATCAAGTGGGTAGACAGTTTCGGAGTATTGTGTGCCAGCAAGAATTCCTAATGCAGCTCCTTTACAACTGGTATCTTTGTCGCCAGTGGTTTGATTCTGCTTAAATTCGATGATTGGAAAGTCATGTCCAGCGCATGAGATAGTCATTTTGTTAGACTTGAAATCGACTAAGGTATAACAGGCGGATGCAAACAGAGTGATCGAGGCTTTTTGTAGGATATTGGTGAGCCCGGCATTGATCTTTTCTAGATAGAGTGCTGGTTTAGGGGCTAGCTGCTCGGCTTGTTCCATTAGCCCCCTGATGAGTGATACGATGATCGCAGAGCGGACTCCGTGGCCCATGACATCGATAATAAGAAAGCCTATCTTATGTTTAGAAATGCTGATGACGTCATAAAAGTCGCCTGCGAGCTCTGAGGCTGGTGAATAAAGAGTTTTGATGCGGACTCGATCGCTCCATTCTGTGATGGTGTTTTCCCATTCAGGTGAATTTTCTGGTAAAATGGCGCGCTGGATCTCTGTTGCCAGCATTAGTTCTTCTTGATAATTCTTGTGTTGTTGTTGTAGATTAATGGCTAATTTTTCTAGCTTTTTCTTAGCTTGGATTAGACTAGTGACATCACAGGATATGCCATAGGTGCCGAGGAGTTTACCAGAGCTGTCATACCATGGGTGCTTCACTTTTTGTACGTAGGTATCTGGCTTATGTGGCCATTGTTCTCTCTGGATAACATCGATCACAGGCGTCCCTGTCTGCATGATTTGTAATTCCTCTTTTCTGCTTGCACGCCAACTTTCTGGAGAGAAAAAGGACTCCCCAGATTTGTCAATAACCTCGCTGATCTGGCTCTTTCCTAGCCAGTCGACTTGCCGTTGATTCACTAGTTTATAGCAAGAGTTAGTGTCTTTGAAGTAGACTTGAAGTGGGATGTTATCGATGATAAGGCGCAGCATGTTACGCTCTTCGGCTACCATTTCTTCGGCAAATTTTCTTGTTGAAATATCGATCATTGAGCCAGCCACTCTGACCGCTTCATCAGTATTTCTGATGACAATCCCCCTGACTCTGACCCAGCGAGATTCGCCATCTAGTCGGCAGATTTTACAGTCGATACCTAAATACTCAGCACTTGAATCTAGCAAGGTCAGAGAGAGGATATCTCGGAAGTAGTCAATACTCTCATCATGCACGATCCGCTCAGGGTGCGTCATCATGTTTGGGGGAGTGTCAGTCTCGTAACCTAAGAATTCTTTGATTCGATCAGAGTAGAAAATTTCGCCAGTAGCAATATCCCAATCCCAGATCCCCTCGTTGGAAGCTCTGAGGGTTAATTCTAGAGTTTGCTTGTCAAAAACATCCATCATTGCTGAATACTATCATCCACCTTAATTGATATGGCAATGTAAAACCGTAACTAAAGCGCTTCTTTTGGGAACTACTTCTTAAGCCTAACAGAGGTGCCGCAGAAGATGCACCTAAACCACTTAAATAGGAGGGCATGGATTGCTGTGGGAAGCATGTAGCCAAAGACCGGCCAATGGTGCGCGTTTTTGTGCTTAAGGCATTTTTTAGATACGAACTGTTTCTGATTACAGATAGGGCACGATGACCGCTGTGCGGTACCAAAGTATATCATGATACCTAATAGGCCTAATAAGGGAGCCCAGACCACCCAGCCATAGTAATCTTTATCAACCAGCACCAGTGAAGTGATCGCGAATGACAGGAAGATCAATATATTTATAAAAATAAACCAGTGACAACCAGATTTAAATTGAGGTATATCTTTATGGAGAACACCTTTGATGTAAAACTTAGATAGAGGATCCACTCCTTCGTTGGTTTCTTTTTGTGTGGTCCTGGAAAAATGGATATCTTGATTCTTGGCTATGGGATTCACGTGACTACCTTCACTTTGAAATGATTCTATTTTTAAAATGCGACTTTTATCGAGAACTTGTGAGTCTTTACCTTTAAATGCAGAGTGATCAACTAGCTCCGTTTTATCATTCTCGGAGTGATCAATAGGATCGCTAAGAGTTTGATCGGATATCACCTTATAACTCAGAGATGCAGCCTCAGTTTCGCTTAGGAATGCGGTTGCTTGCTCTTTATCAATAAAGCGAAAATTTCCAGCAGGAAGATCTAAAAGGTCAATATGGTGCTTATCAATGAATTTTTCAGACACAAGAACAGCAAGAGGGGTGTTTATGATATCTTTAGAATCAATGAGCATGCTAGGGTCAATCTCAGAGGCATCTTCATCGATGAATCCCCCAAACTGGACCTCTAATGGTTGGAGCCATTGCACAACCATCGCGCGGTTCGGCTCAGTATCAATGATCTCCAGCACGTTGTTCGCCTTAATCAGCTCAGTGGTGATATCTGAGATTGTATGGTCGAAAATAGTCTGCGCGTCCATGTACCCCGCTGCCTCGAATAGCTCGATGGCTTCTGGTTGCATATTTTCAACATCTTGAATCGGCTTCATGGACATAGGGTTGCTTTTTTTAGTTTGATCTTTGATCAGGTTTGAGTGGGGTGCTGAGAAATGCTAGTGGTCAGTACTATGCATCGGCAAGCATTAAAGTACTTTAGGCGAATTGCTTCTGAATGATATTAGCTTAGTGCCGCGCGCATTTCTTTCAGCTGGGTAAGTTGATTCTCCCATTCTAAGAGTCTATCTTTCTCTTTCTGCACGACTTCAGGCTTAGCATTAGCAACAAACTTCTCATTCCCTAGCTTTTTACCCGCTCGCATTACCTCTAGAGAAACTTTCTCCACTTCCTTATCAAGACGCGCCTTCTCGGCATCCATATCGATGAGTCCATCCAGTGGCATATAGATTTCGCCGAGAGCTGTGACTGCAGCCGGAGTTCCTTTGGGAGCATTATATTCAGTATCAAGTTCCATTTCCTTGGCTCCTACCAGGGTGATCAGCGTATCACATTGACCCGCTATCCAGTCTGAACCACTGATTGGTTTGACGATGAATTTCACATCCTTACTGGCACCGAGATGATACTCAGACTTGAGGTTTCTCAGATTACTCGCAGTGGAGTACACGGCCGCTGCTCGATCAGAAAACGTCTGCACATCGGTATCTGACATGCTGGTTAAAAGTGGAGTGGTGTCTATCAGATTGCTCATCAGAAATTCACCCTCAGAGATGTATCCCATTTTTGCTGAGAGTTCCTCAGTAATATGTGGCATCAGTGGGTGCAGGTGCGCTAGGTACCTCGCCAGCACGGTATCAATCACCGCCAGTGTGCGGGCCTTAGCCGCTTCATCACCGGATTTGAAATCAAACTTAATCGCTTCTAAAAACTTATCACAATACTCGGTCCAGAAGAACTCGTAGAGGTGGCCGGTAACATCATTGAAGCGATAACTTGCGTATGCCTTATCAAGATTCAACGCGAGCTTATCTAGCTTCGCTAAAATATCGATATGGTGAGGATCTAGCTTTTCAAATGATTCTAGTTTGATCCTCTCCGCGCCATTTATTTGTCTAAAGCGACAGGCATTATAGAGCTTATTCGCGAAGTTCCTGCCCTCAGAAATAGTGTCTTCGTTAAACTTAATATCGGTTCCCGTGGGAGCGATGCGCATCAGCCCAAAACGTAATCCATCCGCTCCGAATTTATCCATCAGATCAATCGGGTCAGGGGAGTTGCCCAGAGACTTAGACATCTTACGGCCTTTTTCATCTCTAACAATCGAAGTGAAGAACACATTCTTGAATGGAATCTGGTTCTCAAATTTCAAGCCAGCCATGATCATTCTAGCCACCCAGAAGAAGATGATGTCTGGGCCGGTGACCAGATCTGTCGTCGGGTAAAATTTAGCTTTCGTTGCGTCATCCATTGTCGCGAATGGCCACAGCCATGAGCTGAACCATGTATCCATCACATCCTCATCACGCTCCCAGTTTTCCGCATCTGACGGAGGCTCTGTGCCAACATGAATATCGCCTGCGGATAGATCACTCGCATCGAGAGACTCTGCTTCTTTCAGATCAAAGACCTTTTCCTTTTTATACCAAACTGGAATCTGATGTCCCCACCATAGCTGACGGCTGATACACCAGTCCTGGATATTTCCCATCCAGTTCGCATGCGTCTTTACCCAGCGTTCTGGACGGTATTTTATCTCTCCATTCTGAACAGCCTCAGTAGTTTCCTCCGTGCATGGATACTTTAGAAACCACTGCATGGAAATGCGTGGCTCGACCGGCACATCTGCGCGCTCAGAGTAGCCCACGCTATTCTCGTGTTGTTCCACCTTGATCAGAAGGCCTTTCTCCTCAAGCATTTCCGCCGCCTTACGTCTTGCCACAAATCTATCTAGCCCATCTAACTCAGGTACTGCTGGGCAATTAATTGTTCCATCCGGATGCAGCACATCAATGATCTCTAAATCATGCCGTTGGCCTATTTCAAAGTCCGCCTTATCATGCGCCGGAGTGATTTTCAGGGCTCCTGTTCCGAACTCTATATCCACATGATCATCTGCGATCACTGGAATTTCAGCCTCAGGAAATGGTCTGCGAACCTTACGGCCAACATGTTTTGCGAAGCGCTCGTCCTTAGGGTTCACAGCCACTGCGATGTCGCCCATCAGAGTCTCAGGGCGGGTGGTAGAAATTTCTAGAAACTCTCCTGGAGTATCCACAAACTCATACTTCATGAAGTAAAGTTTGGATACATTAGGCTTAGCGATGACCTCCTCATCAGACAGTGCGGTTAGGGACACTGGGCACCAGTTTACCATCCGCTTGCCTCGGTAGATCATCCCCTCATTAAATAAATCAACAAACACTTTAGCCACCCACTTAGAGTAGCCCTCATCCATCGTGAAGCGCTCACGATCCCAGTCACATGAGCATCCGAGGCGTTTTAGCTGTTCGATAATAATCCCGCCGTGGTCATCTTTCCAGTCCCACACACGCTTAAGAAATTCCTCTCTCCCCAGCTCTCTGCGCGATGTGCCCTCAAGGCGCACCTTCTGTTCCACCTTCGTCTGTGTAGCGATTCCTGCATGATCCGTTCCCGGTAGCCACAGCACTTCTTTCCCTTGCTGGCGCGCACGGCGAGCCAGAATATCCTGGATCGAGTTATTCAGAACATGACCAATATGAAGAATCCCGGTCACATTTGGCGGCGGTATTACGATGGAGTATCCCTCTTTAGAAGAATGCTCATCTGCATGGAAACAGCCATTGGTCATCCATTTTTCGTACCACTGTTTCTCAACAGCCTGTGGCTCGTATGCTTTAGGTAGCTCTGACATAAGCGGAGGGAATGCCAGAAAGGGGAGGCTTTGTAAATCCTATTTAGTAAATTCATGAGCATACGGAATCACCGCACAAAGCTCGATCAGAAGCGGGGTATGGGCTCTACTGGGACTTAGAAGTCTATAGAATCTAAAAGCTGAGAGAGCCCTAGGCACTCCGAAGTTGAGCCTAGCAGGGCATGACCTTGTTCCGACTGGTGCTAAATTTGAATATCTCCTTCAAACACAAAATCGGCAGGGCCGCTGAGCGTCACATTGGTAAACGTATTCTTGCCCGTTCTCTCGAAGCCGATCTCGAGCGTGTCTCCGCCAGCAACATCCACTTTGATAGGAGACGGTGCATCGGTCAGGAGGTTATGGATCAACGCTGCGGCGCACATTCCCGTGCCACAGGCTAGTGTTTCACCCTCCACTCCGCGCTCGTAGGTGCGCATAGCGATATGGTCTGGGGCGAGGACCTTGGCGAAATTTGCGTTGGTTCCGTTCGGAGAAAATCTGTCATGGTATCGGATAGCGGCACCATTTTTGAGCACATCGAGATTTTCTAGATCATCGACAAAGGTAACGGCGTGAGGAACTCCGGTATTGAGAACATGGACAGCGGTTCCTAGAGCCTCGATTTTACAATCAGCATTTAGATCAAGATCAAATGGATCAGACATCGCGATGCGAACATCTTCGCCGATCATTTCGGCGGTGAGCGTCCCTGCAATCGTCTCGAAGCTGACCGTGTCCTGCGTTTCCTCACCAAGGTGAGCGGTGAATCTACCAAAACAACGCGCACCATTACCGCACATTTCAGCCTCGCCACCGTCCGCATTGTAGTAGCGAAATTTATAATCTGCTCCATGTTGAGCTGGCTCAACAGCGAGCACGCCATCCGCTCCTATCCCGCGATGACGGTCACATATGGCCTCTATCGTGTCTGAGTCTAGCCTGACTGAGAGATCGCGGTTATCGATGACAACGAAATCGTTGCCAGCACCGTTCATTTTGTAGAAATGGAGTAACATGGTAAGTGGTGAATAGGTAAAATTGAGATGTAAAGTGCTTACATAGAACTTCTGTTACTTTACGTAATTACGGTTTTTTGTCAACGCTGGTAGCCTCATTTCTCGAACGTGATAGTTGACGAATTATATTGATTTTTCATTTGTGATTTGAAGTGGTTCGGTTAGCGTGATTCTTATGTCAATCGATGTGAATTTACTCAGCAGAATATGCAAGGCTCCAGGAGCACCGGGATTTGAAATTGAAATCAGAGAGCTCGTTCTCAAGGAGCTTAAAGGACTCGTTGATGAAGTGCGGGTCGATAATATGGGGAATGTGATAGCCCTCAAAAAAGGCAAGAGCGATAAGAAGAAATCAATGGCTGCTGCACACATGGATGAGATTGGATTTATCGTTTCTCATATCGATGACAAAGGCTTCGTAAGGTTCAATCCACTCGGGGGATTTGATCCCAAGACCCTCACCGCTCAGCGGGTGATCATTCACGGCACCAAAGACATCCTTGGAGTCATGGGCTGTAAGCCAGTCCATATCATGAAGCCAGAAGAGCGTGGTAAGAAGATGGAACTTTCAGATTATTACATCGATACTGGACTCACTAAAAAGCAACTCGATAAAATCATCGAAGTCGGCAGCCCAATCACCCGTGAGCGGGAACTCGTCGAGCTAGGTGACTGCGTCAATGTGAAGTCACTCGATAACCGGGTGTCAGTTTTCATCCTCATCGAGACGCTCAAGGCGCTCAAGAAGAGCCGTAAAAAGCCAGCCTATGATTTCTACGCTACATTCACCGTGCAGGAAGAGGTGGGTCTCCGCGGAGCCAATGTTTCGGCTATGGAAGTGCAACCAGACTTCGGCTTCGGGCTGGACACCACGCTAGCGTGCGATACTCCAGGAGTGGCACCGCAGGATATGATCACCCAGCTCGGCGAGGGAGCGGCGATCAAGATCATGGACAGCTCAACGATATGCGATTACCGCATGGTGAAATTCATGAAAAAGACCGCTGATGCGAAGAAGATCAAGTGGCAACCAGAAGTGCTTCCAGCAGGCGGCACAGACACCGCAGGCCTCCAGCGCATGGTGCCAGGTGGTTCCATCGCAGGTGCGATCTCTATCCCCACACGCTACATTCATCAATCGATCGAAATGGCGCATACCAAAGACATCGAACACTGTATCCAGCTTCTCGCAGCCTGTGTCTGTGAGCTTGATAAAGGTGATTGGAAGCTCTAGTTTTTTCGATGGCTAAGTTAGGAAAAATCGCGGTGGTGGGTTCCGGTGCTATCGGAATCTACTACGGAGCTCGTCTGGCTGCTGCAGGTCAGGACGTCAGCTTTCTCCTTAGAAATGATTTCGAGCACGTGCGTGAGCATGGGCTGAGGGTAGAAAGCGTGGCGGGGGATATTTTTTTAGAAACTGTTAGATGTGAAAAACTTACCTCTGATATAGGAGAAGTGGACCTCGTGATCGTAGCATGGAAGACGACAGCAAATGAAGATGCCAAAGAAATAATCTCCCCATTGATAGGCGAGAATACCCAGCTACTCGTCCTGCAAAATGGACTGGGTAATTGTGAGTATTATGCAGAGTTATTCGGTGCGCATAGAATCCTTGGTGGACTCTGTTTCGTCTGTATCAATCGGGTTTCTCCCGGGCACGTTCAGCATACAGCTTCTGGTCTCATCCGGATGGGTTCATACTCGGGTGCGAAATGCCCTGATGATTTGACAGAGGTCTTCATTCAGTCTGGTATTCCGTGTGAGTGGGTGGACTCGCTAAAGAAAGCGCAATGGATGAAATTAGTCTGGAATATTCCTTTTAATGGCTTAGCCATCGCGGAAGGGGGAGTCGATACCGCGCAGCTGTTAGGTGAGTTAGATTTAGAAAGTGAACTCCGCGCTCTGATGAACGAGGTGCTACTCTGTTCAGCAGCCATTGGTCAGATCATCGATCCTAAATTCATCGACCATCAGATAAGTATTACGCGATCAATGGGTGCCTACAAGCCATCCAGCATGATCGACTATGTAGCAGGGCACCCAGTAGAAGTGGAGGCGATCTGGGGCGAACCACTCAAGCGAGCTAAAGAAAAAAATGTTTCCGTGCCCAGACTAGAATTACTCTATGGGAGGATCTCTAGACTGTTATCGTAATTATCAGGCCTGCAATATAAGGGGTTTAAGAGGTCTTCTTAAGATAACACCTGAATTTCATGCTATTTGGTCTGTGCCGTTCATTTATGCACGGCTTGCCTGTTGCCTCATAAATAGAGCACACCGAAGCTCTTTGTAATACTCTGTAGCATTACCTCATAATTAGGACACTCTACGCTTTCTGTGTTTGTGGTTGTTTTGTTGCCTCTGAAGGCTGTTC
>Ga0115000_10001391_pt1 | contig 21590 bp, 18 predicted proteins | sample ArcticOcean_MG_C_6_FD_89690 | JGI IMG/M metagenome (GOLD analysis project Ga0115000, IMG submission 89690) | Marine microbial communities from western Arctic Ocean - ArcticOcean_MG_CB8_128 | ecosystem: Environmental > Aquatic > Marine > Oceanic | place: Arctic Ocean: Canada Basin | collected... | reverse complement strand
TCAATTCATAGTAGTGATGGCCAACCTCCCTGGAAATTCATGGGTCCTAAAGTTAAACCTTATGAAATAGATTGGTCAATTGATGTTCATACTGAAGAAGATCTCGTAAAAAGCGAAAAGTGGGTTCTAGCTAATTTGTAGATCACAACATTATTCCTCCCTGTTGAAATTCTTTCCAATATAAAATTCTCTAAAAAATGCCTCGCGACGAAAAAGAAAAAATGAACCAAGCTGCAACAGACTTTTCTTTGGCCGATGAAGAGCGGCTGCAAATAGAAAATCCTCGATTAAAAAACCTATACAACTATCTATCAAATGCTGCAATAAATTCTTACAGCGACCCACTTCTGTTGTCCAATGCGGTATTATCCAAAAGCGATCTACCTTTAGATGCTTTGGACAACTACCTTGAAGAAAAAGAATATGAACCCATTTCTTTTTTATTCTCTTTAAAAAAATTATTACTATATTTCGCTAAAAGTATTGGCTGGCTTGTAATTTTTTTAGCGCAAAGTTTAGCTCATAAAGTCTCCCGACAAAAATTCAATCCTGACCCTAAGAAGCCACTCACCCTAATTGACATCTATCTTACCCCTGAGCAAATTGTTCAAAAGGGTGATCTGACCGACAGGTTTTTCCCCGGACTTGAAAAAAAATTAACCTCCAAAGGAATAAGTTATGCCTACACCCCAAAATTATCCGGCGCAAATAATCCACTAATGTATTACAAAATGTTTTGCCTTTTAAAAGATCTAAAACGACCGGTTCTTTCCAGCTTCCAACTTTTGAATTTATCGGACTATTTTAAGATGTTTGGATTTATTCTGGCGTACCCCTTCCGAGTATTGCGGAAGATAAGAAGACTAATAAGTTCTCCAGAAGACAAGCTTATTCGATTTTTTCTATGGGACACCATGGATCACGTAACAATGAAAAATTATGCAAGGCAACTTTTTGGCAGGCAAATATCGAAAATGGATGTTCCAGCGTTGAAGTGTATTAGCTGGTATGAAAACCAACCTCAAGATAAAAATTTTTATAAGGGCCTGCGATCCACCCATAAGAATGTACAAATTTATGGAGCACAACTCTACCTATGGCCAGCTACTCTTCTAAATTTGCATGCAGATGAAAGAGAAATCAATTTTGACTTGATCCCTGATCACATTCTGGTGAATGGGACCTATTACCTCAATAAAGATAGCTCCCTTAAGTTTGAGATTGGGCCTTCAATGCGGTATTTTCGATTATTCCAAACAACGGTAGACGTGAAAGGGAAAACGAGTCTGCTCGTTCTGATGCCGTTTTTTGAATATGAAATTGATAAAATCTTACAAATGATAGATGAGGCTCAACTCTCAATCGAACTATTTGTTAAATTCCATCCTGCCACTGATAAAAATAAATATGCTCATAGGATGAAAGGGAAAATGAAAATAGTAGATGATGACATTTACGCTCTTTTTAATCATGTCGGATGTGTTATTGGAAAATCAACCGGTGCCCTTGTAGAAGCTACTAGCCTGGGGATTCCAGTGATCAACATTGAAACAGGATTGGGAGTCAGCCACAGTTATCTCCCCAAATTCGGCAAAGGAATTATCTGGGAAAACGCTTCAAATGGGGCTGAAATTGTTAAATGGACAAAAACTTTTAGCGACCTGACCACAACCAAATCAGATTTGATTCATTCCATTGCGGAAAAGCATAAAGAAATGTTTTTTTGTGAACCTACGGATGAAAAAATCGACGAAATATTTGGGTTGTGCAAACCTGACAGCTAGTAAAAACTTCATAAATTAGCTTCCTGCAACCTTTGTTTTTGCTGACATTTGTTGTCCATAGCGTTACAATTCCATTTGATTCATAATATTATTTATTTTTTTGTTGCAGAGGGCTAATGGGTATTAAAGTACTTTTCATTTATCCGAATACATACGGCATGAATATGTTGCCGCCTGCGATAGCTTTGTTTTCTGCCTTATTGAAGGACCATGGTCATTCAGTGGATTTGTTTGATGCAACCTATTATCAGACGGACCACGGAATTGATTCCGATGGAACCAAAGCAGAACGGCTCAATGTGGTTCCTTTTAGCGCCAGCGAAAAAGGGATCAAGATGCGAGAAACGAATTGGTCCGATGATATCAAAGTTAAAGTAGAAGATTTTCAGCCTGATCTGATAGCTCTTTCCACCACAGAAGATATGTGGCTGCTGGGTGTTCGGATGCTTGATGAAATAAGAGAATTCATCACTCGCCACAAAACCCCAGTGATCGTAGGAGGGGTTTTCCCAACATTTGCTCCCGAGCTTGTGATCAAACACGATCTTGTCGACATGGTTTGTTTGGGCGAAGGGGAAAACACCATGATCGATTTATGCGATCGAATTGAAAAAGGAAATTCATGGGATGATGTAACAAATATATGGGCCAAGAAAAAGGATGGTTCGCTCATCAAAAACCCCATCTCAAATTCCTTCGAAATCAATGATACGCCCATCATCGACATTGACCTCTTTGAAGAACAAAGGTTGTACCGCCCCATGGCCGGCAAGTGGTATAAGATGATGCCTGTTGAAACCATTAGAGGATGCCCGTATAAATGCACCTTCTGCAATTCTCCGGATCAAACCACCTTATATAATGACGAAACCGATTCAAAGTTTTTCCGGAAAAAAGACCTAAAACTTGTCTATAAAGAATTGAAACATTTTAAAGAAAATTATGGAGTCGAATATAACTACTTCTGGGCTGATACCTTTCTTTCCTGGAACGATAGGGAGTTTGATGAGTTCTGCGAAATGTATGCCGATATACGGCTTCCTTTCTGGATGCAAACGCGCCCAGAAACTGTTACTGAATATAAAATGAAGCGCCTAGCAGAAGTAGGGCTGCATCGCATCTCTTTTGGACTCGAGCATGGTAATGAGGGGTTTCGCAAGAAGCTTCTCAAGCGCGAATGGAAAAACGAAGCCATCATAAAAGCATTGAAAATACCTGGCCGTTACGGAATTCCTTTCAGTGTGAATAATATCACCGGGTTTCCAACCGAAACTCGAGAGCTTGCCATGGATACGGTTGAACTGAATCGACATATTGAATCTCACAACCAAAATCTTTACTCCTTTGTTCCTTTTCACGGAACTCCTCTCCGCAAATTATGTGAGGAGATGGAATTGGTCACTCCCGATACTATTACCAAAGCTCTTACTGACAAACCTATGCTGGTACAAAAGCAGTATTCGCCTGAAGAAATTGAAGGTTTGCAGAAATGTTTTGTCTATTATGTGAAGATGCCAAAGGCCCGTTGGAAAGATATAGAAAAAGCTGAGGCAAACACTCCAGAAGGGCAAAAGATTTTTGATGAGCTTAAGCAGGAGTACACCGAAAAATATTTAACGCCATCTCCATCTGCCACAAACGATGAGTCTCACAATTCTGCCGATCTAGAATATGGCATTGAACATACGAGCTAGAATTACCACCGCATACGAATCAAAATTTATATGAATAATTTTTTCATGCCTCGGATAGAAGGGTTCAAAAGTTTTTTGACCCTTTCAAATTTCCCATGCATCGCGGGAAAATATTCTAGGTCTTTGGAACAATTTGTATACGTTGCGTGGGACGATAGTTCATCTTGGCAGGTCGACGGCTGAACAATAATCACCCAAGGAAATCAATAGAGGTTTCACAGGAGAACCTTCCAAAAGATTTCCCAATCGATGCGACACCATTCTTTTTTCTTTATCCAGAAAAGTTACCGGAAAAACTGGATCGCCTAGTAGTTTCTGATCTTATGAATGCAGAACCTAATTGGAGGGCAAACATAAGACTCTCTTCTCCAACCACATTAACAAGCTATCAAGGAAGTACCCTGGAGAAATTGGGAATCAAAAGAAGTTTGGATTAAAACAAATTCGATGTTTGTTAAAAGGCTATTTTAGCCGGTTAAATGTTTCCCGAATGTTTTTTAAAATCAAGCGCCCTGAAACCATCAATCTTTGGTAGTGGAGTAGGGAAATAAATTTTTTTATTTGGCTGCAATCAATTCTGCATATGTTTGCGGATTGTGAACTTTGTGCCTTCGAGTATCAGGTTTTCCTCTTTGCCTCCGTCATCCAAGACGACTCGATTTTTGAATATCTGCGCGATACGTTTTCCAAAAGCGAAATCACCTTTTACAAAATTTTCCCCACTGATAGTCACAATTTTTTGCCCCTTAACGGTAAAAATGGCCTCAAGAGTGAGGGTTTGTGGAATTTTATTTGGGATGTTGTCTTTGGAATAAACACCCTGAGGCAATTCAAAAGGATTGACTCGCATAAGAGGTTTTTCCGCAGCAAATAACAACCCTGCCGAAAGATTTACAATTATTATTGCGGTCAGTATCTTTATAAAAGTTTGGGCTTTCAATATAAATCCTTCTTTGCCTTAATCATAGCTGAGGGGATGGCATTACAAAACCATAACTTTTAAATGAAGGCGGGATTCAACTTTGGGAAGAATTTTTTCGTTTCTTTTGGTTGCAAGACTCTCAATATTAAGAACAGCGGGAAAAGTATCAAGTGACGCAATGAAATTTTTGAGAGCATCGTAATCGCTTTCCATTTCCATCACGAGAGAAACCTCCTTCAACCGCATACCGCTACGGTTCAAGGTCTTTTCACTGGTTCGCATGGATTTAAGAAACACTCCATAAAAATCAGCTTCGCTTTGAAGGTCATTGATAATCTCCATATCCTGGCCTTTAAGTCGGCCTTTGGCTTTTTCAATCTCCTGCTTCAACTTCGAGATATCTTCTGTAATCAATACAATTTCGGCTCTGGTTTTTTTTACTTTGCCGGGGTCTATCAAAATTTTCTGGAACGCATTCAAGGAAGATTGAACCTGCGTCATTTCCATTACAATCTTGTCCAGCTTCTTATTTTGCGCTGTATATTCAAACTCATAATAGCCGTAACCCACTCCAAAAGCTAAAGTGAGCCCGATGATCATAAACTCTCTCAGGCTTAGGTTTTTTAAATCAGATTTAGCCACTGCCATTATCTTCGTTCCTTGAAATTAACTGAAGGTTTTAGGGAAAGCATACAATTCAAATTGAATTCCAGGGCTATTGTAAGCTCCTTCTCCCAGAGGTTTAGAGCGAATTAATTTTATGTCTTGAAACACGGGTGAGTTCCGCAAATCTTGCAGCAAATACCTCAAAGTGTTTTGCGAGTCCAGATCGCTACCAAAAATATGCCCGACTACCTTGACACGTTCACGTTTGGAAGAATCGACGTTGCCATTTCTGTCGCGCTCTTCCTCCTCTTTTTCCTTACTCGTATCACTTCCTTGTGCAGAAAAAGTCATTTCGGAAAGCGAGGTATTACCCGGCACCAACAACGCCAGTTCGCTAAAAATTTCATCAAATTTAAATGGGGAAGGAATAGCACCGGGAATCGATCTTTTTTCTCTTCGCAATCTCGCTTGCGCTTCTTTCAGCGACTTGAGATCCTTAATAGGTTTGTCGAGTAGAGGAGCCTGAATCTGTAATTTTGCCAAAGAAATTTTTTGATCTTGAAGAGCAGTCTTCTTTGTAATGACTTCTTGCCGCAAATTGGAGCTATAACCATAAAGCAACCCTCCAATCAACAATACGGCTGCAACCGGAGCCAGCTTTGCCAACGTTTTTTTAAGAGAGGGCCGGTATTTTTCAGGCAGAATATTTATCTTGTCGCATTGCCCCAGTGCCAAACCTGCAGCGGCGGTCAAACTGGGACCATAGAGCTTCATGTTCTCTTTAGAGATAGACTCGTCTTCGATATCCGCTTGGAAGAAGGGATTACAACGATCAATTTCCAGATCCAGATTTTCTTTTAAAAACTGGTAGATCCCGCTCAGCCCTACTCCGCCGCCTGAAAGAATCAATCGGTCAACCGAGTCTTTACGATACTGGTTCTTGAAATATTCAATCGAACGATCCATCTCCGTTATTTGCTTGGTAAGAATCGTTTCCAACTTTTCTCGGATGAGACTAAGAGCAATGCCTTCTTCGGTTTTCCCATCTGCGTCTTCTGCGGGGAATCCAAATATTTTTTTAATTTGTTCAGCGCGCACAACATCCACAACCGCGGTCTTCCCATCTTCTAATTCGTACTCGCCCACCAAAGAGGCGGTCAGATTTTTACCGCCATTGGGGATTTCCCGCGAAAAAAGAATCTGACCATCGCAAACGAAATAGATGCGTGTACGTTCCGACCCCATATCTAAATAGCTGGTTACGGTCCCCGGTGCTATATCGTTGAGGGCCGCATCGTAATCCCATAACGCAATGGGAACAACAGTAACGCCCTTTGTCTTCAGTCCTGCTCCTTTGGCTATGGAAACAAGGAAATCAACAACGTCTTCTCGCACAATGACGCTGAGCATTTCATAAAAGGTAGCGCCCTCATTCTCCGATTCCGCCAGGATGTAATTATCTATAACGGCTTTATCCAAATCGAAAAGCACATCCTCTTTGGCATTCCATTTAGCCGCATCAACCAATTCGGCATCTGGCATTTTTGGCAGGGTAGCATTTCTGATGATGACGTTATGCCCGGTGACAGAGAGATAAACCTGTCTGCCTTTGATTTTTGCATCGTCAAACATTTTTTTGATGAGGGCAGCGAGCAAACCTGTCCTGTCCTTTTGTTGCAGAATGGAAGCAGGAATTTCTTTGATCGCAAACTTGGTGAAATGAACACGATTACTCGACCACCAGAAATTGCAAGAATCTAAAAAAATTGAAGATCAATTATGATGTGGATTTTATTTCCACTGAAGATGCCACAGGACCTAACATTAAAATAACGGGTTCGAATGAAAAAATATGCGGCATTAAGATAAAGAAAGTTATTATTAGTGACCAATGCGGTTTCAAACAGATTCCGGCAACGGTGGGTGCAAACCTTTATATCGAGACAATCAACAAAACCGGTAAAACAGATTGCGAGATGATGATTGATTTGGTGGTTCACAAAAACACTAAAATTTTAGGTTGGGTGGAGCAATGATTATGAAAAACATATTATCCAAATATATTCCTCTGGCACTGTTGGCACTTTTCATCACAGGTGTTGCTGACTGGGCCAATCCTAAGTTTTTCACCAAAGGTTCATTCATTGCAACCGCAGAAGCGGATGATGATAAAGATAAGGATAAAGACAAAGACAAAGACAAAGATAAGGACAACGATAATGCTCCGGAACCGGATGATATAGCGCAATGTCAAGCTTTGACGGGCATTTGTGCCAACAGAGGTACGGTAACCGTTATTGGCATGAAACGACGAGTGGACGTTAGCTCTGGCAGTGGCTCGGTCATGCTGGACGTTACCTCCCCAAACGTAACGCTACGCTCAATGTCTGGCGATCTCACGGGACGCGGATTGACCAAAACAGGAAAATTTTATACCCGTATTGGTAATGTGCGGGCGAAATACTGCGTATTGCCTCAGGATATAGGCAACAAGGCGTTGGATGTTCGAATCTATGAAAGCCCTACAGGACAAGATGAAGATGGCGATGATAATAGCGCCAATGCCGATCTGCAATTCCCTAAAGGGTCCGATTTAAAAATCGTTATTAGAGATGCAGTGACTGAGGTAGTGGATGGCGACGATATATTTAGCAGTACATTAAAAAGAAACACAGATAAATACAAAAGTGATTTTCCGCATTGCCAAAGCTGTAGTTTCAAAATCAAAGGTGGAATGAAGGATTTCTTATTCATCAGTCAATACCCATTGCCCACCCCTGGCTGTAAATTTTAAGCAGTTCTTTTAATCCACAGATGTTTCAAGAGCAGTAACCCCGCCAGTGTCATGGGTGCCCAGAATACAAAGGGCCTGCCCACCAATGTGAATCCTAGAAAAAACATTACAATCCCCACCCAGAATCCGTTGTTCTCGTGAAAGAAAACCCGATCCACTTGTTTGTATTGATGCAATATAAAAATAAAGAAGCGCCCTGCCCATAATCCTGTCACACCCGCCCCCAATGCCGCCAGAACGAGAGTAAAACTTGAGAACGGCATATTTCCGTTACCATTGCATAAACACTGTAATAACTGAACAGGCCAAGCCCTACCCCAATGTTTCGATCCAGCTTTTCAAACCACAGTCCCGCGATGGAGCCTATGAGCCACGAAGTAGTGATGATCATGTATGTCAAATAGGCAGAAGAGATATTCATCTGCAAAAGAATCAGGTAGCAGAATTGTAATGTAGAGAAATACAATCCAGTAAGAAAAGCATAGATAGGATATTTAGTCATTGTTGAAATACCCTTCTGTCCAATCCCTGACTTTTCGGCATGGGTCACGATCGACATCGAAATAGCGATCTGTAAAACGATCTAACCCACGACAAAGCACCAAATCAAGATTATCCAGTGCCAGAGGCACAGCCTCTGACAAATAAGACGGAATGTCATTGGGGACAATGATTTTCAATCCTTTTTCATATTCGTGCGTTGCCTGACGCATATCTGCTCCGCTAAAGGGCAGTTGTCGGGATGCAAAACCAAAACTGCGGTCAGCCTGGTCGCTGTTTATGACCATAACCTCATCGAACACCTCAGACAAGGCAGCAACCACACGAGCAGGAGTGCGGTTGTTATGCTGTAACGGTCCGCTCAGTTGTACCGCAATGACTCCCTTTTCGGTCAGTCGCGATTTTGCGAGCTGATAAAATTCTTTAGTGTGAAGAATTGCTTCCTGAATCGTCAGAGGAGAGGGAATGTCCATAATGATCAAGTCAAACATATGGTCCGTGGTTTTCAGGAAGTGCTTGCCATCGTCAACGATCAGGTTCCAACGGTCGAGTCCTTTGAGCTCATCTGTCGGAGTAAAAAACTTTTGCCCTGCCAACAAAACACCTGCATCGAGTTCCACCGATTGTACGAACTTTGAATGCGGATAAACTTTCGGCACAGAAGAGAGAGTGCCATTGCCGATTATCAGGGTTCTTTCTGGCTTGATGAGTCGAGCTGGGGTTTCAGCGATGTAGTAATTCAAATCTTCCAGGTCAGAAGCATTGAGGTTGAGCAGTCCATCCAGATAAAGATAGAGTTCCCCATCTTCGTCTTTGATCACTTCGACTTTTTGATACGCAGAATTAATCGTCAAAAGGGTTTCCGCTTCATGGAAGTGGTGTTTGTGTTCATAAAGCAGGGCGGTGGTTCGACGGTCTACCTGTTCTATGGAGTTGCTACTGACAATTGCCAGCAACACAAAAGCTGCGGTCCATGTTTTTTTCTGCAACGCCAGATGAATTATGACCGCAAGCAAAGCCCAATAAATAGGGAGAATAAAGTCGACACCTTTATTCCAGCTCATGCTGACAATGGCAAACCCTGCCGCAAAGCCGATCAGCTCCATAGAGTACAGAACTTTCATTTTTTGTATGGCGGATTCTTTATCAGAAGATTTTTCATGGACTAGTCGAGGCAGAAACACTGCAAAGATAGAACTGAAAATCAAGGCATAGACAAACATCAAAACCACGTACATATATCCATCAAGATTTAACCGCGCAATTTCTACCGCGAGCATTCTGTAAGAGAAGGGAAATGTCAGATGGAGAAAAACAATGGCAAGAAATGAATTGTGAAAAAATTTATAAGAAAATTTTAACGATATAAAATAACCGATGGACAGTCCCATAAAAAACGCGGCGGTTACGAGGATGATAACGACCTCTTCACCATAAAGAATGGTTACGAAATCGCGGATCATCACAAACTGCGAAATGCTCAGGCACGCCCCCACCAGAAAAAGGAGAAGGGGTTCTCTTAGAGTAAAGGTGCGGGTCACAGGTTCAGCCGGGTTTAAGACCATGAACTTTCCATGAAAGGAATCAAATAAAGAGATTCTATCAGGAAGATAAAAGCTGGAAGGGTATTTAAAGAGGAACTCGCTCAGGCAGGCAGTTGACACATATCCTGATTTTGTGGAGTTGATTTGTTGCTACCATTGGCAGAATCGTTTTTCCAATTTCGCTGGCTATAACGAAAAACTTTGCCTTCATAATTGGTGATGACCACTTCCTCTTCAGTATGCTCGATGACACTATTAGGCAGTAACCTGACTTTACCACCGCCGCCTGGAGCATCGATTACGAAATAAGGTACAGCCATTCCCGATGTATGACCCATGAGGTCTTTCATTATATCGAGACCTTTTTGAACCGAAGTGCGTAAATGGTCTGTGCCTTCTGTCATATCTGCCTGATAGATGTAATAGGGCTTAACACGGTTCTTCAATAATTTTTGCATCAACTCCTTCATCGTTGCAGAGTCATCGTTGACACCTTTTAGCAATACGGTTTGACTGCCTAAAGGAATCCCAATGTCAGCAAGCATGGCGCAGGCCTTCTCAACTTCAGGAGTTAATTCGCTAGGATGATTAAAATGCATATTGAAGTACAACGGATGATATTTTTTCAAAATTGAACATAGGTTTTCAGTGATCCTTGCCGGCAGGGTCCCGGGCACGCGAGTGCCAATGCGGATGATCTCCAGATGTGGAATGGATCGCAACTCGCCGAGAATACGATCCAGTTCTTTATCGGGAACAAGAAGTGGGTCGCCGCCTGACATGATCACATCCCGAATTTCTGGGTGATTACGAATATACTCAATCCCTTGTCTTAATGTTTCTCGGGTCACTATTCCAGGGAACCCAATCTTTCGTTTGCGGGTACAGAAACGACAAACAATAGGGCATTGGTTGTTGATCATCAATAAAACACGATCTGGGTAACGATGAACCAGTTCGGGCACAGGCATATCGCCTTCTTCGTTAAGAGGGTCGGATATTAAATCCTCTTGCACGAAATCATCTAACTCTTCAAGTGTGGGAACCACCTGTTTCCATAAAGGGTCGTTAGGACCTTTTATTTGTTCCAGGAAATAGGAATTGATTCGAATGGGGTAGTTTTCGCCAACCTCCTCCAGTTTTTTCCTATATTCATCTGATTCGGGAATAAAAGGAAGGTCTTTAACCTTGACCACACTCTGGCTGAGTTGTTTTTGCCATAATTCCATGAGTTGCCTTCAGTCTGAGGAAATCAAGAGTTAACGGGATAGGTTTTTTTTAGATAGTCGATGATCTCGTACTCGTCTGCTAAAATTGTATCACCATCAACCAAAACGGGAACGGTGGTTTGCCCTGATACTTCATAAACCTCTTTGCGCTCGGGGTGAGACCAGGGTACATCTATTTTTTCATATTCAAGGCCCATTTGCGCCATCGCGTCTCTTACCATAGCGCAATAACCACAGCCATCTATATTATATAACTTCATTTAAACTTACCCTAACCCTTATAATTTTTTTGTTGCGCAAGGGACCATTATTGCATCTACCATACCGTGAATTTTCTTTTTATTCTGAGGGCAAAGAGTCGCCAGAACTCCACCCAGTTGGGTTGATTTACCTGATACAAAATAATAGGGTGTCAACCTCACCCGGCATAAAATCGTTTCAATCTTACCTGTGGAAGGGTTTAAATACTGGCCCTCCACCTTTTTCCCTTTATAAAACTTTTGCAAAATCGAAGGCTGGTCGGGAAACTGCGCCAAACCTTTCGTCAAAACCTGTTGCCAGTTCTCACTCGAAACATCGTGCCCAACAATCACTCCCCGACTTCCCCAAGATTCTGGCGAAAAACCGGATGGTTTGACCACCATTTCTCTCTCTTTTTGCGTCATGGGATATAATTCTTCCCATCCCCTTACCGGTACTCCCTTAATTGCCAAGTTTGGAATAACAGCATGCGGTGGCAAGGGTCGGGAATCCAAAATCCAGGTTTCCGGGATTAGATGTGATAGGGCGGTAAAAGTTTCGGAACCAAGAGCTTTTTCCCAGTCTGATTTTAAAGAAGGATGCGAAAACAGGGCAAAACTGAGCTTTTCTTCCAGCCAGGGTTTATAAGGCGGTGTGGTAACCACACGTCCTTTTTTCGCGGCATACAACAGCAATTCTGATTTTGGGATATTTTTAAGGTCAAATAGCTCGAAGAAACGGTATAGAACATCGACTTGCAGCCATTTCTCCTCGTGCATCAAAAAAAGACCTTCGTCTCTGAAACTCAAATCTTTGGGGTGAACCACATAAACCCCTTTTTCCTTTAATAGCGACCCGAGGTATTGCATCTCCTTCAGGTAATCCTTCGCTTCATCAGAAACCACAATAACTACATTTGGGGAAGGTTCCTTAGAAACCGATTCCACCATCTGGTGAAAAAGGGAAGGAATGCCCGCGCCTGTCATTTCCCATGCAGGATCTTCATAAAGCGACATGAGGGATGAAGTCAGCCCAAACCCTCCAGGAACCGAGTCCAATTCTGTCACTGCAAACCCATTTTCAGTCGGTATAACATCGGGTCTTATGATGCCTGGCAATGCCTGGCGCATTCTTTTCATACGCCCGAAATCTATAAGCTCCTGGGGTTTTCCTGCATCGAGGTATTCGGCTAACCAGGGGTGAAAATTGCCTTTGGCGCTATCTAAATAGAAACGATTTAAGACAGAGTAAAATTGTAGAAGCTTTGGCCCAAGCTCATAAAAAAAAGTGGTTTCTTCTTGGGAAAGGAAATAAGGTTCCGGAGAGATTCTCCAAGTATTTCCAGCATCGGAAGAAGAATCAGAAAACAATCCGGCCTGCACCAGGGAGGCCTTTATATCGAGACAGGTTTTTTCGGGTTGAGCAATCATGAAGGTTCAGACTAAAAAATAAATCAGCAATTGTCAAATTTTCAACTTTTGGTTAAACAGGATGATGCTAGATGATACAATATTATTTTCAACTTAAACGGTAGATATAGCACTATGGCAGACCCTCTTCAAACTGGAATGACAATACCTGTTTTCCCACTTCCTACAACTGTTTTTTATCCAGAAACACCCTTGCCCCTGCATATCTTCGAGCCGCGTTACCGGCAGATGACCGCCGATGCACTGGAAGGAAAACGCCAAATAGGAATGGTTCTTTTAAAACCGGACTATGAAGAAGAATATTTTAACAAACCGCAAATATATTCTGTGGGCTGTGTGGGAAATATTGAAAAAGAAATTAAACACCCCGATGGTAAATATAATTTCATCCTAGTTGGACTTCGACGGTTCCGCATCATAAGCGAAAAAGAGGGTAAAGCCTACCGTCAAGCCGAAATCGAATTACTAGAAGAAAAAAATGAGCAAGATATTATTGAATATCAGCCTAACGAATGCCGGGAAAAGCTCATTGAAAATTTTCGCGAGTTTTTAGATTTTATCCCGGAAGGTAATCCACAAAAAAAAGAACCTGACTGGAACCTCGGCACGAAACTCAGTGAATTCATCGATCGGCTGGCTTATCAGCTCGACCTTTCCCTCGAACAAAAACAAAATTTTCTTGAAGAGCAAGATGTTTTAAAGCGAGCTGAATTCCTGCACTCTTTCCTGAAAATGAAAATCGACCTGATCCACCTCTCTAAAAAGCGATCCACCCACGACCCTCGCCTAAATTAGCGGCGATCCGCCGCTGGTGATAGGTGCAACAGTTCCTTCCTCCTCTAGAGGGGGACAGCTCAAAATATCTCAATAATTTTTATTTTATGTTTCTTTAGGGAAGAATAATACTCAAGCAGGTGACTCCCCCATCGGCTTTTTCGAATTCGCTCATTTCTAATTCAACAGCCTCAAAACCATGTTGAAGTATTTTTTCGTGAATCTTTGGAAACCCGGCAGGCATGATAATTTGGTTTCCTAACGCCAAGCAATTTGCGGCGTAAGAATCTTTTCCTTCTACTTCGATCCATTGAAAATTTTTAAACGCATCGCTTTCTACTCTTTCAGGGTCAATGAGCAAAACATTATTCCCCAGATAGCTAACAGCGCTTTTAAGATGCAGCCCTTTAACAACAGGCACAGAAATCACTTCCTTGTCGATTTTTTGGGATAAAGAGTGAATGGCCCTCTCATTACTGCGCTTTGAAAGACCAATATAGATAGCTTGGGGAGTATTAAGAATATCTCCACCATCCATATGTGGTTCAAGGTTTACAATTTTCAAGTGATCTTTAAGCGCTTTGGCGATAGACTCAACTTCATTTCGACGAGTCTCTTCTTTCGCGGAACACAGGAAAGCAGTCTCGCCAAAAACAAAAGCGGTGTCTTCAACGAAAGTGGAATCGGGAAGAAGGTCTGCAGTAGGTAGGGGAAGGATTTTACCCCCTACCTGTTTCAGTGCATCCACATAACTCTGGTGCTGGATCAATGCTCTGGGTTGGTCGATCCCCTTTTTCTGTGGGTGCTCGGAAATAGCTTGTGAAAAGCGGGTTCCCGGCGGCCTCACCAATGCCGTGAAGGATTGCATGACTGTTTTTAAAGCAGACTCAATCGACGGTGCGGGTGTTCATCAGTCTTGCGAAATAAAGCATGGGGAATGATTTTTTAGTTTTCCTGAATACCTTCATCATGGCTTTACTGGGTTTGAGTCCTTTTTGAATTTTTTGTAACTTAGCCACATATGTAAATCCATTCATCATAATAAAATCGTGGCGATTGAACCGCATGACCTTTCGTTGATATTCAACAGGGTGATCATATAATTTATCAATCTGTGGCAGGAATTTTTCGTCCATCTCATAGATTTCCCCGTGCATCATGCCAGAATTGTCGATCGTGGGTTCGATATTAGCAAGACCGAGTCCTTCCAGTCCTCCGTTGTCTGTGGGGATTTTGTTGAACACCATTTGCCAGCCAGACAAGCTAACAGAAGTCTTGGAAATATATTCCAAGCCTTTTTCTTTAAATACTTCGTCACTGATCATTTGGTCGTAAGCAAAAAAATTAACAACATCTACCATGGGTTTAGGACTCCAAGCCGTTTTTTCATTTGGTTTTAAATAGACACACCCAGCCACGTAAAGGTTAAAGCCTTGCCGCTGTTTGGGGATTATGATAATATCAGAAAACATCCCCTTTTTGCATTTTGTATGAATATATTTTTCTGGGATGGCAATTTCTGCACCGCAATTGATTCAATTAATCATATAAAACTCCCTGCGGGTTAAATTAGGGCTTTTATTTCATTCATTTAAGGAGTTATCTATGTCAGCAGTGGTCGTTGTTTCTGATGCCGAATTTGATCAAACAGTTCTTAAGTCAGACAAACCTGTCATGCTCGATTTCTGGGCCGAATGGTGTCAGCCCTGTAAAATGCTCACACCCACCGTTGAAGAACTTGCCGGAGAATTTGAAGGTCAGATTTTGGTAGGTAAACTGAACGTGGACGATAACCCAAACACGGCAACCACTTACGGAATTCGTGGAATTCCAACCCTTCTATTCATCAAAGATGGACAGGTTGTTCAGCAATTGGTAGGTGTTAAGTCTAAAGCTGAGATTAAAAAGGCAATCGAAGAAAACCTGACCTAGACAACAAACAAAAACAATAATCTAAGCCCTTTCCCCCACGGGGAAAGGGCTTTTTTTTACCCCCCCTCCCATGGGAGGGGGGGTAAAAAACCTATAGTAAAAGGAGCATCGATAATTGTCAGCCATTTGGGCATAGACCCAATGCTTCACCAGCTAGAGGGTTAGTCTAGAACTTTGTAGATGTAATATTGTTGTGAGATGGTCAGTATGTTGTTGACCGTCCAGTAGATGACCAGCCCCGCCGGAAACGAAATGAATAGGAATGTAAAAACGATGGGCAAAAACATCATTATTTTTTGCTGCATCGGGTCGCCAATTGAAGGGGTCATCCTTTGTTGCAGGAACATGGTGATGCCCATGATTACCGGCGTTACATAATAAGGGTCGGCTACAGAGAGATCCGTGATCCACCCTATGAACGGCGCACCACGCAGTTCAATAGAGAAAAACAGGGCATGGTACAAAGCGATGAAAACGGGTATCTGCAAGAGCATCGGTAGACAGCCCCCCACCGGATTTACTTTATGTTTTTTATAAAGTTCCAGCAGCTCTTCGTTCATTTGTTTGCGGTCATCTTTATTTCTTTCTTGAATCACTTTCACATAAGGCTGAATCTTTGTCATGCCCTTCATGGACTTGAAGCTTTTATGGGTCAGAGGAAAGAACAATAACTTGATGATAACGGTCAAAAAGATAATCGACCAACCGTAATTTTGTGTGACTCCATAGAAATAGGCGAGCACTTTCAAAAGAGGTTTTACAAGAAAAGCAAACTTGTTACCAAACCATCCGTAGTCGATCATGCGAACCAGATGGTTGCCCTTCTCTTCCAAAATTTCGAGTTCTTTCGTGCCAGCATAAAAAATATGCGAAGCGGTAACCGCCGACTGAACCGATTCGTATTCAAGCCCGACAAAAACATGATCTTTTTCTTTATATACCACCCCGGCCTTGGTTCCTTGCAAAGGAACAAGAGCTGATCCAAAATATTTATTCTGGAAAGCTACCCATTTCAAATCGCCTCGGTGATAAGCGGGCGCGGTCAAATCTTCCAGCGGATGCTCAAAGCGTTCATTATTGACGAAAACGGTCGCACCGGAAAAAACAATGTAATCGGTTTGCGAAGATATTTTTCCGCCCATTTCTGGCCCTAGCACAATCTGGTATTGCAGATTTTTGGTGGCCAGCGGTAAAGCTGTAATGCGTGTTTTTATTTCCAACGCATAATCATTGTAACGAAATTTATATTCCCGAAGGACTTCCAATCCAGACTCATGCTTGAGCGTGAAGGTTAGAATAGCCTCGGGGTTTGATTCTCCCAGAACAATGGAAGTGGTCGAAGGTTCGTAGTAAGCGTTTTGGAGAATAGAAGTAATTTCCGCATCGTCTGACTTGAGAGATAAAGCAGACGTCAAGTTATCCGGATTATTAATAAGGTTGATGGTATCGCCATCATCATTATTAAAACGTGGCAGGAGGATTTGTTTCAACACACCGCCTCTATTACTAAAAACGTAATGGGTTTTCCCCGCATCCACTTGAATTTCTTTTTCTTCCCCCGGAAACGGGTTAACAGCTACTGGCGCTGCCATCTGCTGCGATGAACCAACAGGTTGCGGACGCGAGGTTGCAAACCCTGACGGGGTAGGAAACGAAGTTGCAGAACCTGGTACTGAAGGACTCTGCGCTGTTACTGGAACCTGGGGCTGTTCATCTATATGTTCTACAGGTGGGGGCTGAAATTTTGCCATGAAAGCACCCCAACCAACAAAAACCGCCAATGATAGAACGAAGGCGAGTAATAATCTTTTTTCCAAACCAAATCTCCACTTAACTGATAAAAATTAAACTTTAAAAAACAGTAAAAAATGTTCTTTGATTATTTCAACGGGTCTGCCCCACCTTCATGGAAGGGGTGGCATTTTAAAATTCGCAAACTAACCAGTCCACCGGCTTTTATCAGAGAGTAACGTTGCAGAGCCTGCGCCGCATACTCTGAACAACTGGGATAAAAACGGCAGGTCGGCATATAAAGAGGCGATATCCACCGCTGATACCCACGGACAAATTTAAGAAAAAGCTGATTCAACATTGAGGGCCTATTTCGGACTGGGAAAATTTGAAATCGAGGAATCACTTGATAGTCAGAAGGGCGTTCGAAAGCTTTTCATCTATAACCTTGTAAGACTCGGCAACCATTTCTTTTCCGGAAATCACAACGATGTCCACTGCCGGAGTCATGCGATGTTTCATCTGTCGAAATATTTCGCGAATGGCTCTTTTAACCCGGTTCCGTGCTACGGCATTGCCTACTTTTTTCGATGCAATGACCCCCAGCCTTTTTCGGTTCAAGCCATTTGAAATTGAAAAAACGATGCACAGTCTTCCTATGCGCTTCTTTTCCCCGTAGGCAAGAACTTTTTGGAACTCAGGTCTTTTGGTAAGTCTTTCGAGTTTAGTAAACGAGTAGTCACCCATTATTTCAGGCGGACAGGCTTTTTCTTCCTTTTCGTCTGCGATTAGCCAAAATACGTCTGCCACCAACAGTAGCACTTCGTTTTCGGAAACCGTGTACGCGTTTTCTCTTGATATTGCTGGGTTGAAATGTTCTTTTCATGATTCTTTCTTTCTTGGAAATACGAAAAACCCGCGTCACTCAACCAAATGAGATGGTTAGTCATCCTTCATAATGAGGAAAGTGCGGGAAGGTAAGCTGGATTATTTCATCGAGGGCCGCTATTGTCAAGGGCTAAGCGGCAACCCACACAGGTAATAGGTCGATATTTTTCAAGCAAAAGGCACCTTCAAGCCGTTTATCACAATCGTCCTCCTTCCCACGGGAGTGGGTAGTGGAACTCTGAACTCTGTATAACCGATTCCCATAAGCCCCAGTCGTATCATCAAGCCTTTTACTTATGTTTCGCTAACTTTGCTTTCCCCGCTAGGGGAGAAAATGGTATTATTGAAACACCATGAAAACATTATTGATTTTTCCAGCCCAGTGGTACCCAACTCAGCCTTATCTGAGCACTCCCTACTTAACTGCTTTCTTGCAGGAGAAGGGATGGCAAGTATCTCAAAGGGATTTTAACATCGAGTCGTACGACCATTTTTTATCCGCTCCCTTGTTGCGTCAGACAGAGGATTTATTGAAGGAGCGGCAACAGTCTTTGAAAGCCCAGAGTTCGCTTTCGATCAAAGAAAAGTCGCATCTGGATGTATTGTCGATGGGACTCAAATTTTCAGATCGAATCATTAACGGAGTGGAAGAAGCCAAATCGGTGATGAGAACGCCGGAACGCTTTTTCGATTTCGGCGCATACCAGCAGGCTGACATGGTCATCAAGTCGGCTTTGAAATTGGTTTCTGATGCGCATGCGCCTGCAATATTAAGCATGTCCACTTTTGAAAGCGGCACTCGCGCCGAAGAATCGACCCGCAAAGCACACAAAACCACTCGCGATACCACTACCAACCCTTTCATCAATTTGTATGAAAACGTTCTACTGTCTACAGAAAACTGGCAGGAATATGATGTGGTTGGCATTTCCATTGTTGGAATTTCGCAAATTATCCCCGGCCTCACGCTGGCGAGAATGATTAAAGAAAAATATCCTCATTTACATATAACGTTGGGTGGCCCAATTTTCAGTGTCAACGCCGGCCAGTTGATCGGGCATCCCGAATTTTTTGACGATTTTTGCCACAGTGTTGTCACCTTCGAGGGGGAAGAACCCATGCACCGTTTGCTTTCAGCATTGAAAGCAGGCGATTCTCTTTCTACAGTTCCCAACCTATTGCATCTTGATGGCAGAGAAGTAGTGCACAACAAGGAAAGGGTCGAGCTGAGATTCGAAGAATTGCCCAATCCGGATTTTGAAGGCCTGCCGATGGAAAAATATCTTTCTCCTTATCCCATTCTACCTGTATTGCAAAGCCGAGGCTGTTATTGGGGCAAATGCACTTTTTGCACACATAGCTTTGTTTATGGTCATCGTTACGGAAAACAAAAAACCAAGGCGATGGTGGATGAATTAGAAAGATTGATGAAAAAATACAACACGAAATATTTTACTTTTTCTGATGAAGCGGTGTCACCGCATTCTTTAAATGATGTGTCGGAAGAAATGATCGAGCGTGGAGTCGAAATCCGCTCTCTGGCTTTATTGAAATTTGAAAAGGTGATGGACGAAGCATTGTTCGGCAAAATGAAAAAGGCCGGGTTCATCTTCCTCATGTTCGGATTGGAAAGTGCCAACGACAGAGTGTTGGCACTCATCGACAAGGGCACAACCAAGGAAGTGGAACACGATGTTCTGATGAAAAGTCATAATGCCGGAATCTGGAATCACTCGTTTTTGTTTTTTGGATTCCCAACCGAAACGCGACCTGAAGCTCAGGAGACCATCGATTTTTTAAGGGACAACTTGCAATCAATCCATTCTTTTGGTCCAGGCGTGTTTCTATTGAATCGTGATTCGAGTTGCTACCAGTTTCCAGAAAAGTTTTCCATCGAAAAAATAATTGAAGACCCCGAAAGAAATATCGCCATGAATCTGGACTTTGTCGCTAAAGAAGGGATGTCGAGACAGGAAGCGGTAGAGATGAACGATACCTGCATCCGCATGGCGGAAGAGTATTTCCAGTCGTTAAAAATCTGGGGCACGTTGCCACGCGAACATTTTCTGCTCTATATAGATAAATTTGGCAAAGAAGCATTGAACGGCAAAAAACCGCCTGCGGCAGAAGAAGAGAAAGTCCTTTGCCGGGCTTAGGTCTCAACGAGACCGGGAAAATAACAGCATCGCAAAATTTGGAGAACAAAACGATATGAAAAACTTACTTTTATTTCCACCCGACTGGTTACCCTCAGAGCCTTATTTGAGCCTGCCTTGTCTAGCTTCGGTGTTGCGCCCTGCGGGACACGAAGTCGTGCAAATGGATGTCAATGTGGAAATGTATGATCTGTTTTTCAGTCCGCGTTTTCTCGAACATGTTGCGGGTCGCATCGCTCATGAGAAGCAACACCTCCAAGAGGTCAAAGAAAAGCGCGAGCTCGATGAAGAAGAGCAAGAGTTATTAGGTAAATTGCAGACCTGCACACCTGAATTATTTGAACAGTTTTCAAACGATGTTGAACGTGCCAAGAAAATTTTGCGCAGTCAGGCTTTCTATGACATCGACCAGTTGGAGTGGGCTACAAATTGTCTGCACCAAACGATGACATTGATTTCTCTCGGTTATTATCCCGCGCAAATTTGTTTTCCTCCAATCGAAACCGACATCGTTTACAAACCGTTTATGTCGAGTGAGATCATCGAATCTCTCGATGACGATCAGATCAATATTTATCGCGATGTTTACACCATGCTGATTCGCCCGGTGATGGAGCGCGACCGACCGCAAATGGTGGGCATCTCTGTTGTTCAGCAGAAACAACTGATCCCGACATTCACCTTCTGCAAAATGATCAAAGAAGAATTCCCCGAAACCCATATCACATTGGGGGGCAATATCATCACCCGTATCCGCGACATGCTTCCGGGGATGGAAAATTTATGGGAATTGTTCGACAGCGCTATCATTTATGAAGGCGAGTCTGCCTATCTCAAATTGACCGAAGCGGTTAAAAATGGGGATAACTTTTCATCTTTACCTAATTTAATTTATAAAGATGAAGATGGGGTTCACGTTAACAAAGAAGTTTTTGCAGAATCTCTTGCAGAATTACCGCCACCAGATTTTGATGGCCTGCCACTCGATAAATATTTTGTTCCTCAGCTTATTCTACCTTATCTCGCTACCCGTGGTTGTTATTATGGGAAGTGCACCTTCTGTGACCATTTTCAGGGTTATGTCGAAGGGTTTCGCACCAAACAAGTGGACCTTATTGTTGAAGAAATCAGTTTTCTTAAAGAAAAGTACGGCACGCGGTTTTTTCATTTTACAGATGAATCTTATCCTCCTGCCCTATTCCAGAAACTTTCGCGTCGTCTGATTGAAGACAAGCTCGATATCGCATGGACCACGCATATGCGGTTTGAGGAATCCTTGCTCGAAGAACAGGTATGGAAAGATGTGGCGGAGTCTGGTTGCAAATACCTCCATTTCGGTTACGAATCTGGCAACCAGCGCGTATT
>Ga0115000_10001388_pt1 | contig 21592 bp, 25 predicted proteins | sample ArcticOcean_MG_C_6_FD_89690 | JGI IMG/M metagenome (GOLD analysis project Ga0115000, IMG submission 89690) | Marine microbial communities from western Arctic Ocean - ArcticOcean_MG_CB8_128 | ecosystem: Environmental > Aquatic > Marine > Oceanic | place: Arctic Ocean: Canada Basin | collected... | reverse complement strand
CTTTTTATACTACTGCCCTTTCGTCTTAGATGTGTTAAGGGTGCGTGTTCCTCCTTCTTACTTTGCGGAATAGGAATATGTGAGGTTTGAGGGGCGCATTCCTTAGCACCCTTATTAGATAGTTAAACCACCAAGTTATTATTATGTTTGGTATTGATTCTTTTAATTCAACCCCGATATTGCCGATAATGAATTTGCCTTCGCATTCATTTACTTTGCATACAGAAAATAGAAAGACTTTTTTAGCAACCACAAAGGAAGCGTTATTAACAGATTGGCAACCTGCAACCAACGCTGATGGTTACGCATATAGTTTAATGGGGATTAAGACTGATGGCGATTGTGCAGATGGAGGTCCTGATGGATGCGCCACAGGACCATTTACTCAATTTACGATTCGTGGAAAAGAAGGTGATGCTTCACAAGGCAAATGGTTTTGGTCGGGTAATAGTATTAACTTAAATGATTGGGATGGCCGAGAACCAAGTGGAGATAATGAAAACTCCGGTGCTTTAGAAATAGATATTCGTGATGGCTACATGGTGGAGTTAAGTATCACAATGGCTAATGCGGTGCATGGTAAGGATTTCAAAGGTGACGCATGGAGTTCATTTGATACTACTAATGAAGGAGTTCTCGCTAAGGATGCTTTATCCACCACAGTTTTAATGAAGGGTGGTGACAAATTATCTATTGATATAGACTCCCAATGGTCGGGAACTACTAATTTTTACTTAAAGGTTCAAGGACAAGTATTAGCATATGAAAGTAGTGATTTAATTAATGATGATATGGTAATTACATTATTAAATGTTTATGTTCCTACACCATTAGGCGGCGGAACAGGAACGGGAACGGGAACGGGAACGGGAACGGGAACGGGAACGGGAACAGGTGACGGCACAGGCACAAACGATAGTGCAGGTGGAGCAGGTGAAGCCCCAATTGGGAACGAAAGTGGCATGGGTATTGGAACTATGGCAATCATTGGTGTAGTCCTTATTGGTGGCGCAGTAGTTTTATTGAAGTGATTTTCCGTAATCCGGTGTGTTTTTAACACTTATGATGCAGAAAGTATCAATCTTTAGATAATAAGACGCACAATTACTACTTAAATGGGCGTAAGTGTTGAGATTCCTTTTGAGTTAGAAATGTGTGTTAAAGGTATTTGCACACCATTAAAAATACCTATAAATCCCGATTTTAAGATTCTTTCACTTGAGGTTGATTCCTCAAAGAGTCCTTTATCTAATGCTTGTAAAATTAAGATTCATTTTGGTAATGAAATTGTTTATAATGGTATGATGGGAGCAGGTGGTTTCATTTTAACCGTAGTGGATATAGATGCGGGGGCAGATTTTGAAATATCATTACACACTGATTGTTCCTTATTGGTTGATTTAACGGAAGACATAGATTCAATTAAAGTTATTGTTAAAGGAGAACTAAATGATAGCGTTTTAAGTTTTACTGACGCAATTAAGGAAGAATGGGCATGAATAAACTAAAAGGTGTGTTTAAATTAGGCATTTTGTCTTTTTGCATATTATTTTTATTATCATGGACTTGGTATTTGACTATTATATTAAGGATAGGTATTGTTCATCCATTAATAACGATTGATTATTTATATTCCGATTTAGAATACTTAGGTCCTTTTGCATTTATTTTAGACATATTATTTTTAATTATTATTTGGTTTTGTTACAAGTATATGAAGTCGGAACAATTAGATAAGGACACCGATAATGAGTAGTTATGCTGTATCTCCAAACGGGCAAGGGTGGTGTAGGAAAAACAACGGTTTCTTGTGCTACTGCTTTACATCATGCGGGACTTGGTAAAAAAACCTTATTAGTATCTTCCGACCCTGCTCATTCAACGGATGATGTATTACAGGCCAAAGTAGGCAGTATTCCGACAAAGATTACTGAAAACTTATATGCTATGAATATCAATGCCGAAGCACAGGCAAAAGAGTTTATGGGTATGATTAATGATGAAGTTAAGGGTATGATGGGTAATGTTCCCGGTTTTGATTCCGAAATGTTTATGGATATGGCCGGATTCCCGGGAATGGATGAATACTTCGGAATGGAATTGATTCACAGGTATATGAAATCGGATGAGTATGAAATAATTGTTTTTGATACTGCGCCGACAGGCCACACTTTGAAGATGCTTACTGCTCCCGATGCGATTAGGTCATTTATTTTGAGGATTCTTAGGATGAAAACTAAAATAGAAAATATCAAAGGGTTTATTTTTAGGAAAAAGTCGCAGACTGCTATAATTGTAAAGGAATTAGAATTGATTTGTGAGAGGATTGATGAGTTTAAGATGTTATTGGCATCCGATGGTGTTTCTATTAATTTAGTAGCCATTCCTTCGGAGGCGGGTTATCAAGAATGTGCGAGAACCTTAAAGTTCATGCAAGCGATAGGTATTCCGGTTCGTCAAATTATTGTTAATAACATTGTTCCCGATTTTGGAGAGGCGATATGGGCTACGGTTGGTGAGAATCCGGCAAGTGCATTAACACATAGGAATTTTACTATTCAGCGACCCTATCTTGAAAGATATAGTAATCTTGTTAAAGAAAATCGTTTGCGCTTGGTTGGTTTGACAATAGTTCCTTTTGAGCCAATAGGTATAAGGGCATTAACTAAGTTTGCTACACTTGTTTGGAAAGAAGGTTCGGGGATGAAGTAATTATGATAGATAGTATTTATTTATGGTTATCTATTTTAACATTTCTTTTTTTCATACAAGGCGGATTATTAATTTATTTTGTCCGTTGGGTATTATGGCGTTGGAATGCTGTAATGACAGATATTTACATTTCTAAACGAGAGGAAGAGTAGTTAAGTTTAATAACCTGTTCCTACTAAAGAAGTTATAGAGGGATTTTTATTCGTTTAACTTTTGATTGGGATGATATTTCATTAGAAGAAGACTTAGCAAAGGCAGGTATTGAAGAATTAAAGGTTCGTTTCCCTAATAATTATATTTATTGTAGGGTAAGTAGTAGTGGTGAAGGTTTGCATTTAGTCATTTCGGATTCTAATGAAAAAATTATACCCACTGATTTTACAGATGAAGAAGTCATACAACATAGAACTGATTTTTTAACAATTGGTTTAGAATGTGGTGGTCGTTTGAGAACAGATTTGCGGCGAAAGGCCGTAGGCACTAAATGGGGTCGTTTATTTTCATTCAAGGATGGAAAACCTTGTGGAGCGTGGTTTCTTGTTGAATAGAACAGAAAAGTTTTTGCTTGCGGAGATATTCAAATTTAAAGCACTGAAAGAAAATGGTGTTTGGTATATTGATGGTGAACCCATAGAAGATACGGTAAAAGTCATTGATGCTTTATTTGAAAGAAAACAAGTAACCTTCATAGCAAATCCATGAAGGTTTAGATACATAGAAGCATAATGTATGAATATGTCCGAGATAGAAACGAGATATTGGCCGAGATTGGGATTTTATGTCACAAGAATAGATGCAGAAGATTTTATTTCAAAGTCGGGCAGAACGGGTGCAGTTCTTGATGATGATTTAGAAGAATTTTCACCCCGTAGTGGTGTTTCGCAAGAAGTATTAAGAAGTGAGATTGAAGACTTGTTTGCTAAACCTTTTGAAGAAGCAGATTTGTCTTCGGAAAACAATGCTATTCTTGCCGCACTTGAAATGGAAAAGACACGCCCTGCAAGAGTTAAGGAATTGAAGCAAGAAGGTCATACTACTGATGAGGCAAAGGAAATTTTTAAGCAAGAATTAGATGTTTTTGTAAGACAAACACTTGGATTGCCGAATGAAACAGAACAAGAAACAGTATATCGTGAGCGAGCATTAGCAATTCAAGATGGAAAACCCGACCCTGCCTTTAGTGAAGAGGAATAGGAAGGGAACATTTTGTCCGAAAGCAACCAATTAGGCATGACTGAAACTTTAGTGTTCGTCATTGTTGATTATTTATTAGATAATAATGGTTATGGATTTTCAACACAAATTAGTGAATTCATTGTTAATAAATATCCAAGACGATATACAAGTCGGGAAGTAGTCGGTATTTTAAGAAACAGGCCAATGTTTTGTCATGCTCAAACAAATGAAAGAAGGGCAGGTAAAAAGTGGCGATTAGATTTATTGGGTTGGGAGAGATACCTTCAAAACTCAAAAAGTAAGGGTTTGGAAAACAAATCTAAGGAATGGGGTCTTGAAGAAAAGGTTCAAAAATTAAAAATGACTCAAATATCGGAAACATTAGATGCTTTGAACACATTAGAGCCATCAACACTTGACCAAGTATATTCTGTAATCTCTCAAGTTTGGGCTTAATTTAGAAATCCTTTTATAGTAGTAGTCTCTCGGAATAGATATGGATGCCGAAGAATTGAGAGAATTAGCCGACAAATTAGAAGACTTAAAGAAACTTCAAGAACAATTAGAGGAAGCGTATTCTATACTTAATGACTTAGAGGGGGATTGTTCCACTTTAGGTATCATGCCATCTCATAGTGCGTCTATGGAAATTGGCGACTGTCTTAGTGAAGTAACAGACGCAATTAGTGAAATTGAATCTCTTCGTTGAAGTTATTAGATAGTTAAACATCATAGTTTCTGTTATGGCAAGGTCTAAAGCCGTTATTGAAATTGAAGGTCGCAAGGTGAGGCGGGTTTTGATTTGGAAACGCAACAAATCGGGTGACTTGGAATGGAGAATTTCTAATCCAAATGCGCTAAAGAACAATAATACACTTAATATGACTGTTGCCTATTATACAGCAATTGGAGTCCCTGTAATATATTATGATATTGATAAAAAAGAGTTTATTAAAAGTAATTATACAGTTTCTTGGTGATATGTTTTAGATAACAGGACAGTCAATTAAAACCTATGTTCTTTCTGCGACGGTATGTTGAAGGCATTCATCAGTCGGGAACATTAAGTGTTGCCGAATGGGAAGAACGGCCAAACATCATGGAATTTATTACTGAATGTGAAAGTCATGGTGAGGGCAAATTTGTTCTATTTCAAAGGGGCAAAGGAATTAGAGGTATGAGAAAAATTCATGACTATTCCATAAATAATGGCGAAAATGTTGTAACTGACCACGCAGACAACCATGAAACTACGGCGACTCAATTTGATGTAACGGGAGATTCTATTGGTGAAATGGTAGTATTTGCCGCAGAAGAAATGGGTTTAGATACAGAAGCGATATTATCAGTTAAACAGAATAAGAAGATTTCGTCTTTATCCGATGATGAATTAGTCAAGATATTAGACCAAGCGATTGATTCCGATGTATCATCCGCAGAAGGGTTCACAGATTTCAAAGATGATTTGAAAGCATTGATGGGTGAATTTAGAAAGCGTAATACTGATATGTCATTACAAGCAGAATCAAGTAGTAATACAGGCGGTAAGGCTATGGCAGTAGGTGGTGGATTCTTAGCGGGTGGTATTGTTGGTGTTTTAGCCACAGCAACCCACTACAAAGGAAAATTAAGTGACCTTGAAGAAAGGCTTATGTCTATGGAGTCAAGTGTTAAGGAAACAGAATCCATGCTTGAAAAGCAAACAGAAGAAGCGGAAAAGCAAAAGCGGGCTGATGTTGCAGTCCGTCAATTTGATTCAAGAATGGGCTTAGATTCAAGGTTTTTACAGACTTTTAATACGGAAAATGGCCCGCAGAACTTGTGAGGTATTATTATGGATATAAATTTACTTAATCTTGATTTTTTAGGCGACTTAAATAAAATTATTGAAAATGAAAAGGCAGTAATTACAAAAGTTCAATATGAACAATTTGTTGGCAATAATGATATTGAATTAACAGAAATACTTGAGAATAGTTATTTTTCATTTGTTTCAAAATTAGATGGTAATGGGGCAGGTAATGATTTAGTAAATCATCCATTTATTATTAACTTATTAAACTCAAGTGTTAAACAAAAAGACAAGGATTTGAAGAAAATTGTTTTATCCTTTTGTGCTTTCGTTTTGACTGCGGGAACTAAGAATAGTAAGATGCACCAATGGAAGAGAAGGAATTATTCGGATTCTTTGATGCAAATAGTTAAAGATGTTGAGTCCAATGAGTGCGAAACATGGATTACTAATTTTAGAGAACGATTAGATACTAAGCATAACAATTGATTACTATGTCGGATAATGATACCCCGTTGGAGGCCGATTCCGAGAAGAGAACCTCTTTTGATGATTTATACCTTAATAATAATAAAGATTCTTTAATTCAAAAAGAAAGGATAGAAGAACCAAAACCACAAGTAAAAGAAGCCCCAAAGAAAAAGGGCAAATCTTTTGTTGAATTACTTACGGGAGATGCTGATATAGGCAATTTTGCTCGTCAATTAAACCTTGACCCCGAAATGTCGGAAAAATTATTAATTCCGTTACTTAGTCTTTTAGACAAATATAAAATTGGTGAAAATGTAACTGCGAATCCAAGAATTGAGTCTGCTGTAAGTGCTTTTGAAATCATTAAAGATGTAGCCCCTGTTATCAAAGGTGCGGCGGAATTTGTTTCGGGTAAGAAGGCTGAATTGGAGGCTGATGATGTAGCATATCTTGAAGCAATTCGTCAATCTCAAAATGTAACTGATGCTTCTTTATTTGAAGATGATGAAGAGTTATTTTTAATGTCGGAAGATGCCGTTGAAGCCGTAGCCCCTCCACCCCAACCTGTTCAACAAGCCCCTACGCCCTCATTTGATACTTTTGGACAAAGTGATTGGTCTAACTTCTTTTCGGCGCAAACAGGCCACGAAACAAAAGACCCGTTGGATAATGCTTTGACAAGGGAATTAGATGAATTGAATGATGCTGTTAAGGTTTGGACTGCACAGCAACAAGGGGGAATAAATGTTTCAAAACAAGACCAAAATAAATATGATTTGGAAGTTCCTTCTATGAATGACATGATTACGGGTATGCCCGACACCATTACGGGAATGATGAATACTGAATTTGCTATCATTGATGTAAGCAAATTAGCGGCAGAATCGGGATTGTCTGTAAATGCTGTTATGGAGTCCGATTCACAAAGAGCGATTAATAATGATGAAGAAGAATTTAATGTTGAACCATTTGATTTAGAAGAATTACAACCTGTTGAAAATCCTCTTGCTGTTGATTATTCAATAGTTCCTCAAGATGCAGAAGAATATGACCCGTTCTCCGTTGCAGGTTTTGAAATCCCCGCTTTTAGTGCAAGTGATATTGAAGAAATTGAAAATGTAACTAAAGTGGGGGAATGAGCCTTGTTTAACCCTGTTTGGAAGCGGTATGTTGCCGAAAATGTTCAAAGGTGGCTTACTTGGTTAAAAAATGTTCACTTGCCGAGTTATATTGACTTGACTCAACGATTCATTAATTTAAATCCCGCTTATAGACCACCTCCCGAAAATTTACATAATGAGCAAGATTTACTTAGGCAGATGTTGTGGAATGAAGAGTTCATTTTTTCATTATCGGATAAAGGCTTGCTTGTTTGGGCAAATGGTAATGTTTCCGATTTGGTGGATGAATTGAGAGCATATCAAAGTATTAAAGAAATTAAAATAGTTTGTGATTTAATTGAAAGTAATTTATCTTGGTTTGAAAGAGTTTATTCTTTTACAAGAGCCGACATAATTTCATATTTGAGAAATAGTGGCAAAAATATATGAACCCTTAGATAGTCGTTAAGTCAATAATTGTTTATGGCTGATTCAGTATATCTTAACAGTCGTGGTCTATATCAAACGGTTTGGCCGATAGATGCTGAGGTTGTTGTAGTTAAGGTTCTAAGTCTTAATAAGAAAATGGATATACCCTTTGATGTAGCCACACCTACGCAAAGAAAATTGAGAAGTCAGTATCAACAGGATAAGGACATAGTGTTGAGGTCTTCTAATAATGGAGACAAAGGATTTAATTTTATGTTTAAATTAACGGGTAGTGGTGGATTTGCCAATATGTATGTTTTTTGCGAACTTGGTAAGCCCCTTTCTTTTTCTTATGAAATCGGTGGTGATTGCTTTACATACCCTGCACCTATAACAAATGAGGTATCTTCTATTACAATAGATAAATCTAATTCAATAAGTATCAAGGTTGATTTTTCTGCTGTTCGTGCTTTGAAATCAACGCCAAAGGGTTCTGCATCGGGGTCTGTTGGTAGTTCTGCTTGGAGTCAAATTATTACTATTAAAAAGACCAACAAAGCCTCCGATGATGGGTATTATGGTGCATTTAATGTTGATATGGCTAATGCTTGGGATGAAACAGGTCTTGCCGGTAATTTAATCACGCAAATAATTATGGCGGGGGGTGGGGGCATTAATTTTAATAATTTTGTTGATATTGATGAACACTTGTATGCAAAAGAAAATGGCGAATCAACGAACACCAAAACACTGTTCAAGAATATGTATAGGTTTGAATCCGAAATAAAGTATTATTATACTCAAGATTCATATTTAGGTTGCGCCGATACCGATAAGTATTTACTACAAGAAGACATTGATTGGAAATCCGCACATGATTTTGATATTACTAAGTCTTATATTGAAATGACGATTGATATTGATGGTGCAACAAATTCAACAGATAATTATACAGGTTTTAATCCAAGTTCACCAAAGAGATTAGAGAAAATTATTTTGCCTACTGAATTGGCACAATTAGCACCTCAAACTGCTATGAATGATGGATTAGTCTTTTGCGGCGAAAGTGGTTCAAGGATTACGGGGGCAAAATATGATGGTGATGGGATTGCATTATTCTCTTTCCAAGATAGCACCGAATGTGTGATTCCCGACCCCGAATACAAGACATTTATAGCAAAAGACACAAGAACAGGTCAAATTTTAAGTGGAAAGGTTATTAGTATGGTTAAGAAAGATGGCAACCCACAAGAAGCCGTAAGGGAATTAAGTGCGATTCGTGAAGAAAATAATAAGAATGCTACGCTCTCATTTGAGATTGGAGAAGAAGAAGTCCTTGATTCAATAGCGTGGCTTACGGGCGAAAATAATGATTATATTAAAATTATTGTTCCCGATGAGGACAATACAAAAATTATAACAATAAATATAGGTGAACTTTGATGGCGAGAAAATGTGGAAAATGTGGAAAAATGAATGGGCATAATGCCGCTACTTGCCCCGAAGGAGATGATGTTGCCGGTATGCCAAAGGCCACCACTACGGGCGGAAAAGGTGAAAGTTTTGCACCGGCAGGACCGCCCGCAATAACAATGCCTAAAAAAGAAATGAGCGCAAAAGAAAAGGAATTAGTTTCATTGATTGGTTTAGATGCGGTATTAAAAATCATAGAATTAAAGTTAATTGATAAGGTTTCTATTGAAAATGTGGCTAAATCAAACATTAAAATTGTAAATGGTCGCTATCAAGAGCCATTCACTATTGAATATGCGGATAAAACAGAACAGATTTCAAAAATTATTATTAATTCAAATATGACTGTTGAGCCAAGTTCTTCTGTATATTCGCCCTCAAGCATGGGTGACGCATTGAGTTCATATTTAGACGACAGGCTACAATTAATGACTTCAAGTGATACCAAACATGACCGAGTAAAGTATTTGCGAGAAATTATGAAGCACATGGATAGTCTTTCACAGGTATTCGGTTTTGACGACCAAAGACAATTAGAAGCCTTCTTTGCGGCTTGGTTGATGAAGGACTCCACTTGCCGATTAACAGGTATTCCCGGAACAGGTAAGACCACAGTTATTGAATCCGCCGCTACTTTATTAGCCAATTCTTATGGTTTTAATAATATGACAAGAGTATTGCTAAATACCACACAATACAAGAATTACAAAGCGGGTCAAAAGCACACACCGATTATTTTTCCTAAAGGAATGAATTATGCTTTAGACTACGGAGATAATGAGAACTTAAGAAGTCTTTGGGAAGAATGGCGATTTAGTGATTGGGAAAAGCCACAGAAAGGAAAGGTTAAGGAGTCGGGTAGTTATTTGTATAATTTTACATTTTTACAAAGAATGCGTGGTTCAACCCAAAAGCACCCACTAAGACCAAATGTTTTTGCAGACACTTTGTTTGCGAGTATGGATAGACATATAATTGAAGATAAGGAAACAAAGGTTACTTCAACCACATATAGTATTGTAGCGAAACCGATTGATGCAATTACTCTCAAAGGATTATTCCCTAATGATAAGTTACCTTCTTCTATTAAGGCAACAAGTGTTGGTAAAGAAACCGTTTATCAATATAATGGCAACGACTTGTATCGTGATGCGGGCGGGAATGAAGGTTTTTACTTGAGAAGAATGCTTATGGATTATTTTTATGATGCAAGACTTGATAATGTGAATGGCGGATTAGATATGATTTCAAAGGAAATGCTTGAAGAAATCGGTATTGCTAAAATTGACTATGACAAGAGAGCAGAAGAAATTCTTTATGGTATTGAGATTCGTCAAGAAACAAGCACTAATCCAATTACAGGAAACACAGTTTCGGAATATAAATTTGACCCTGCACCCCGACCAATTGTTACTCAACCAATTAAGTTTTTCAATGAAGCGAACAGAAGTGGTAGTGGTGTTGAAGACGCAGTTCTTGGTCTAATTGCGGAGAAAACTGTTGAATATAGAGGACAGACTTTCAAATCACCATCTTTCGTTGCATGGATGGACACCAACCCTCATCAAAAAGGAAACGATTTAGCGTTTGTTGATAGAATAGATATGGAATTATACTTTGGAACACTTTCGCTTGGAAGCCGATTTAATGCTTTACAAGAGCGATATTCCCAAAGAAAAGGGTCCGACCCCAAATTACAATTAGTTAAAAGAATTACTCAATCCGCAAAAGAAGGCGGAGTCAAGCCATTGAGATTTTCGGAATTAAGAAGTGTTTGGAACTTAACAAATGGAATTTTCTTCAATTCATCGGGCAAACCGGATTCCGAAGGTGGTTCACTACTTGACATTTCTTTACTTTCCGTATTATTTACACAAAGATATATGCCTAAGCCGGATAAAGTCAAAATTAAATATAATAATAATGAAACAGAACACACTTATTCGGATTCAAGCCATACTTATTTTACGCCGCTTGTTGATATTTCAACGACCACGAACTTACAATATGAAAAGCAACATCAAGGTGAAATAGATAAGTATTTGGCTAAGGAGGGCGCACAAGCCCCTGCATTGATTGAGCGTATGCTTGGTTTCCGATTTACTAATTCATTAATTAAAATGACGAGAGCGTTGGCATTCCTTAGAGGAAAAGACTATGTAACTCGCCAAGAAGTTATTGATGCGTTGCCTTATTGTGTAGGACACCGACTCGGCCCTGCAAGAGAAGGAGAAGACCCTAAAGGAAGAGATATTGGAATCAATCGTGATGCTATGACATTGACAAACGAACAAGAATGGATTAAGGAATTGATTCTTGAAGGTTATGTTATGAAGAAAACGAACTCTTTGATGGGTGAAGCAAGTTCAATTACTTTGTTTGATGATTGGGATTCTTTTATGCGAAAGTGTAAGAATACTATTGATGCTAACGATGAACTTTGGATTTATGAAAAAGAAATTATTAATAGTATGAAAGAGGCTATTGAAAAAGGTAGTGGTATTACTCCTGTTCATTATCATATTGCTACAATGATTGTTGATAATGTTAAGAATAAGAAGGCATATCAAGATAGTTATAAGACTTACTTTGAGAGAATTTCAAGACCTCAAGCAACAGCAGGTGATGATGATATTTCTTCTCAAGACAAAGCAAGACAGATTTCTGCAAGTAAGAGTCTTTATCAATACTTTAACCTTCGTGGTGAAATTGTAAGTGAACCATATTTGTTTTCGGATGATAAAATGCGATTGTTGGATTTAATTAATTCAAAGATTGAAAGTGTAGCGGGTATCGGGCAAGTTCCAAAAATGGCGGTTGGTAGTTCTTATCCAAATGCGATTTCTAATAATGGGCTTATGAATACTGAATATACCTCACATGGGTTTTCCGAAGTAGGGACTTATGGATTCCGAATGTATAATGATGGACTCGGTGCTTGGGGCTATTTAGTATCAAACGGAAAGAATAAAACACCAAAAATTAAATTAGGTGAAAACTTATTGGGTAAAGAGGGCTACATTTATGAAGCAAACCAAGAATTGTCATTAGTCGGCGGATTTAAACTTGTTGAATTAGGAGCAAACTTTTCAATGCCTACTAATTTTGCCAAGAAATTAGATTCAGTAACAGAAGTATTAAACTCAAGTATTAAAAATGGTATTATTTACAAATATGATAGTTCAAACAAAGCAACAATTATAAATGACTCCGCAAACATGAATACATTAAATACTTCAATTAATAACGCATTACAAGCCACATATTCGTCAAACGGAGTCCCTGCTTTTGATTTAGAAACAGGATTATTTGCTTGTTTTGAAATTGAACATCGTGAAGATGCAAATTATATTGGTAATTCTTTAATTACAAAAGGCGAAGATACATTGTTGCTATGGGTTCGCTTACACAACAGAACCCCTACACCAAAGGCAGTAGGATTAATGGGCTACTCGGCACTTGAAATCGGTATAACGAGCAAAATTGCGAAGCCTGTATTAACTTCAAAGAAAAAGGTTACATCTCCCGATGGAAAAGATTATGAAGTCTTTACGGAGTATGAACTTTTAGATTTACAGAATAAAGACTTATTAAATCCTTCATCATACGGTGGTGGTAGTGGTTGGATTGACAGTGGAAATATGACAGAAAAAGATTATTCTTATTATACCAAAATGATTTTGACTGCTATGATGAGGGAATGATTAAATAGGTGTTTAGACAAACTAATAATTGAAGTGGTGTTATGGTAAGTGTTGAGGGAGTAGGTAGTGTTCCCGAAAATATGTGGCAAGCCTTTAAAATACTTCAAAATTTATATAAAGAGCCTCTTATTCCTATGACATTAGGTAGTGAAGAACATGGTGCAAGCACTAATATGGCATCAATTACCGTAGGCATAGATAATATGTTAAAAACGATTTTAGAAAATTACCATGAAGTTCCCGAAAAATACAAATCGGGTTCATCTTATTTTACCGTCGCCCATGAATTCGGACATATTACTACACATCCCGGAAAAGACAGCGATTATTGGGCGAATGGTGCAAATGAGTTTCCTATTGAAAGTGCAAATCGTCAAAAGTGGTTGAATGTATTATCCGATATTATGGTTAATTGGTCTGTAATGACAGGCACAAATATCCGAGAAAGAGATGCCGGTGATGAAATTAGACAACAATTGAGGGATGGTTTTGTTTCGGGTCAATTTAATGCTGAATGCGAAGACGAATCAAATATATTGCTTCATAAGAAGTTATTGAAAGAAGGTAAAAATGCTTATGGTATTCCAATGGTTGATAATAGATTTAAGCCAATAGGTATGAAGATAGGTCAATATAATAAGGGCGAATCAAGTAATTTATACAAACCAACAGCAGAAACGCCATTCTATGAAAGGTATGTAGGTCATGGGCGAGGTCCTCAATTTTACCCTGCACTAAGTTATGCTACAAAAAATAATTTAGACAAGCGTTTTCGTTATATTGAAGTTATGAAGTCAATAAAAGGTTTGAGTAAAGGTTCAAAACACCATGTTAAAGAAACACTATCATTTTGTGGTGATTCTAATGCCGCATATGAACCTGTGAAAGAATATATATTAGAAAATGGAACAAAAGTAAATGCGAGGTATTGTCGCACCTTATGTCCCGATTGTAAAAAGCCTACAAGAAGTATTTGGGATAATTGGTGGGGTTACAAACAAGATAGGTATAATCAAATGGTCGCAGAACAAAGTGGAACTTATATTCACTTAATGACGCAATTATTTGTTTATCAATGGGCGGCACTTTACGCAACATACATACCCTACAATGGAAAAATTAAGCGTTCTAATGCTAAGGCGTTCTTGAAAGATGTGAGCGAAACAATGGATTTAGTTATGGGTGATGAATGATGGGTTGGAGCGACAACAAGTTTTCAAGTCCAAAAGGTCAAAAATATATGAATAAGATTTTTGACATGATTTTTGCTGAACCAATGTATGAAACAAATAAACTTGAAACTGATAACTTGGATAGACAAGTGACACATTTTAAGACTAATATGTTATCAATTGTTAATATAATGAAGAAATTTGTTGTTGGTTATTCGGAAGTTCCTATGTCGGAGGCCACTTCGTCGGGTATTCATATTTGCCCCCATTGTATGCGAAGGGATATGATTTGGGATTGGGAGATACTTGATGTAGGCCATTATGCAAGCCCCGAAGATTGGGTTTCGTCTGTTGAGCCTAAAGAATGGAAATCGGGATTATCGCACGAAAGAGGTCGTTATTTGTTTATGGCTCGCTATAAGTGCAACAAAGTCACCACTTGTAATGAATGCCACCTTACAACAATAGGGCATCAAAGTTCTTGTGGAGATGTAAAAAATTGTGGGTCAAGTGATGTAAAAAAGGTAGGTTGTGGGGAAGAAAGTTATGGGAAACACTTTGTCCGAGAATATAAATTAGAGAACAACCACCCAACAAGTAGGGAATATACGCAAGCCGTATTAGCAACAAATCGTAGTGTGAAAAATCCCGATAATAGGAAGGAGAGAAAAGAAGGTGATATAATTGGCTATCGGTATCGTCGGAAGAAACCTACTAAGGGAATGTTTTTTAATAATTATGAAGAGGTGAAGGATTATTTGCCAATGATAGAATTTACTTATGGTGCTGATTTTAGTGGCAAACAGGGAACTTCAAATGTAGCATATCCTATTAGTGAACTTAATTTTGCATTATCTAAGAAAAGAAGGAAAATATGTAGGAATGGTAAAGATAATTGCCATCAAGGTAAGCCGAATGTTTTTAGTGAAACTGCAACCGAATGCGAAAAAAGTCATTATTATGTTGATGGTGGATTTTTATACCCTACAAAGGATGGGAAGGTATGTGGTGCTATGTTACCACCATTAGTTATAGAAGATAATTATTTTTATTCTCCAAGTATTATGAGGATTATGTCAAAACAACCATTGGATAATAGTTCTATGTCGGGGAGAACAGTAAATGGATTGCCCGTATATTTTATTCATCTTGAATCAATGATTGTGAAGGATTATAAGATTTTACTACCTTTGCCTACTATTGAAACTTTACAAAAAATACCCGACGCACCCAAACCGCAGGTCAGTAGTTCTTCGCCCCCTCAATGTCCTAATGATGTTGGGCGAGATACTATGGTTGAATTATACACAAAGGCGGCTAATGAAGAGATGGAGGAAACGAAATCTCAATTAACAGAACAATTGAAGGCATATTATGACTTAGGTCCTGCGGATGCAAACAATACAGATGGTTACACATTTGTAGTATGCGAAGGTAGGTCGCTAAGAGCAACATTTGATAATAATATAAAAAAGTGGATAGATGAAAGCCCTCAATGTAAAGCAAATGGTAAAGAATATGCAAGGTGGAATACTATACCAAATTATGCAGATAAGGATTCCGATGCGACAGAATATCTTGGCCCTAATCCGAGAAGTCATTTTGTTCAAGACTTTTTAAAGGCTTCCGAATCCATAGTATCTTTTATTATGCAACCCCCTACATTTCATTATGTCAAAGGAATTGGTCAAAGGACTAATGAGGCCGCAGGTGTAATCATAGATATTTTAGAATGTCAAACCTGTAAAGGAATTGTTGAGGCAAAAGGTATAATTCCTTATAGAGAAAGTAAAAACGAATGTGACGACGAAGGGAATGCAATTAATGGTTTTCCACAAGCAGTTATTGACGCAGAAATTGAGTATCAAAAATCTTATCCTATGAAAAACGATTTAGGCGAAAAAGTTCCTACTGCGTGGGGCATTATAGCGACTCAAAAACATAATGGTAAGACTATGTTGAAGACAATTACAAGGTATGATTTTAATTGAGGTGATATTATGGGAGATTTTAGCACAGGTGATGTATTAGTAACAACGAATCCATTTATATTTTATGTTGATTCGGAGGACAAAATAGAAACAGGTAGTAGGCAAGATTATCCAAATCCATTAAGGGCTATTTTTGATGATTTAGCCCCATTATTATTTGAAAGCGACCCATCAACCCGCTATCCGCAAGAATTATCGGGGGTTAAAGGTTTTGATATTCTTACTGACCCACTTTCTGCATTAATGGTTTCCTCCGCAGTTCCCGACCCCGTTATTGGATTAACTACACAAAGGAGGTATAGGCCAACAGTTCAAGGTGAAATGGGTTTAGCCACCCACATGAATCTTTTGGTGGATAGGTCTTCAAGTATGTCTTCAAGTATGTCTGTTTATGGATTTGGTAAAGATGGAACACCTTTAGGTGGTGTTGATGTAGCCACAATTGCTTCGGGATTAATGGTGGCTCAATGTGCGATTGCTAAAGATACATTTAGTGTTTTTGAATTTAATGGTAGTAGTGCAATAACTTGGGAAGGTCCAAGTGGTGAACACCAAGCCTATCTTGATTGGATATTTTCGGATTTCATTGATGAGTCACGCCCCTTTGCTCCAAGTGGAAGCACAGACCTTAATCAAGGTTTGGAGTTAATGTATGAGTCTTTAGAAGGTTATGATTTTGACCAAACCGTTTCTGTTGTTATTATTGATGCTACTTTGAATAAAGCCGCTTGGAAATCGTCAATTAAAAATTATGACTCTAAATTGAGAGCATTAGGTCCTTTATTTTACATATTAATTGGTTCAAGTGTAGGTAAATTAGGGGCGCAATTGAAAAAATCAAGAGACCAATTAGAAGAATTATTGTTTGAGATGTATAAGACTGACATGAGCCGATTTGCACTTGATTTTGGAATTTTGGTAGGTGAGGATGGCAACATTAAAGAATTTGCAGGTAAGTTAATTGAAATTGCTTCAATGAATCAAAAGAAGAAAATTGGTGAAGACGATGAAGATAATACTTTGGCGTTGGCTATTGCTCCCGATGAAGAAGAAGATTAATACTAAAAACTTATCCTTTAGATAACAAGAGGCACAAAGTATTATTATGGCTGAATGGGATTCCGAGTCCAAAGGTAATAATTCAAGCCTTCCTATGGATAAAGTAGTATTTGCGGATATGTCTTTGGGGCAACCTGCTGATTTACATTTTCCTTTAGATTTTATTAGGGATAAAGCATTTTTAACAGGAATGACCGGAAGTGGTAAATCATGGACTGCCGGACTTCTTATGGAAGAAATCAACCGAGTAGGGCTTCAATTCGTTTGTTTTGATGTATTAGGCGCACATGATGGTTTGGCTACTTTACCTAATGTTGAAGCATTATCGCCCAAAGGTGGTGAAACTGTAAATATGAAGGGCATGGTTGAAAGATTGGGGCGAGAACCTACTTCCTTTGTAATAGACATTTCGGGATTACCTTTAGACAAACAACAAGTATTACTTTCCGATTATTGCGAAGAATTGATTAGCGCACAATTGAATAAAGGAATTATGACTATTTTTGAAGAATGTCAAGACTTCGTTCCGCAACAAGGTAAGCCTGTTTCTTCCGAAGGTATTATCCGACTTTGTAAATTAGGTCGTCAATTTGGATATGGTGTTTGTTTGATTTCTCAACGCCCTGCTTCTGTTTCTAAAGACGCATTGAGCCAATGTAGTGTTTATATGATTCATAACCTTGTCAATCACAGGGATTTGAAAGCGGTTGAAGACCAAATGGGTTTCGGTGCGGATAGAACCCAAGTTAAGAAATTATCATCGGGTATCGCAAGTGCTTCACAAGGAGATGTTGTTTGTTATTCACCGAGTTATTTTAGAGATGAAGGATTTTTTAGGGCATCAAGAATAAGAGAAGATAGAAAGGTTACACATTCGGGTAGCAACATTGAAATAAAACCGGCTACATTTTCGGCATCTCAAACAGATTTTTCACAGAATCCGAGCATGGATATATCATCAATTGAATCTTGGAGTCCACAAGAACCTGTCAAAATTGACAATAATTTGGATGCTGAGGTAAGTGGACATAGAGAAAACGAAGATAAAATGGATTCTTTAGCAACATTAAGTTCTGCAAGTCTTGATAAAGAACTTCCCGATTTGGAATATGTTTCTCCCGAATCAAGAAGGGTTGAAATAAGTGAACCTCTTGAATTGAATACAGAACAAGCAAAGCCGAGTCCACTTTTGGGATTAGGAATTATTGTTGGTGTTGCGGGCATTTCATATTTGACAATAAATACATTTTTACGATAACTATTAAATATGGGTTGCGATAATGTTATAAGTATGCTATCCGTAGGTGATTGGATTTTAACTGATGCACACATAGAAAGTGCGGAAGAAAAATTACCAAATTTTATTAATAATGTTATGCGGTATGATGATGCCGAATGGCAAAAAGTCCATGATTGCGATAAGTTAAAGTCTGTATATCGTCATATGAATTATTTAAAACTTCATAAGAGAATCCACAACATAAAGGGAGATTCGGTTGCATACAAAGAAAAGAACCGTTTGCATTGGGTTAAAAAAAGTGACATTTCATTAATCTTTCGTTTTGAATACAAAATTAAGAATTGGTATATGGTGAAAAATAATAATGGGTTCAAGCCAATGAAACAGTCTAAATTTCCGACTAATAAAACCATTAAAAATGCAGAATATGTAAAACTATCAAAAGTCGGCAATAATATATTTGACATATACAAAATAAAAAAAGAACAAGACAATTATTCCGTAGGTTGCGTTAATTGGGGTGGTATGGGTTATCATACGCATGAAGATGGTGACTATTTTTATTATGCTGTAAAAAAGGATAAAAAGGGTATTGCACCTCACAAGTTAAGTGTGTTCCGCACCAAAAATATAGGTATAGATAATAATTTCTTTTTGAATACGCCTAATTTTTTCCCTGCCTTCTTGGATTCCATATACAATCCTTTAGATAACGGAACAAGTAAGGTATTATTATGAAGTCCGACCCTATTATGAGAGATGTTAAAACAGGAACAGATAATGTTTTTGGTAACATAATCGGTAATCCTACACCTGCTAATTTAATGTCCGACCCATTGGGAACGGAATTGGTTGCGGGATTGACAGGGCCTATTTCAGCAGAAACTTTGCCTACGGATTCAACCGAAGTTATGGGGCAACCTCCACAGGTTGAATTTACGGGTGGAGATGGTAATGCTCCAAGTTATACCCCTGCGGATGAAGACACCACCGAAGTTAAGGGTGCAGATAGCAATTTGATTACATTGGTTGCTAAGGCAAAATCTATTGTTTCAAAGAATTGGAAATGGTTGGTTGGAACAGGCGTTGTTATTGGCGGCGTTCTTTATGTCCGAAGGTAAGATTCAACCGCCTTCTTTAGATAACAAAACAGATAATAGGTTATCATGGCGAGAACAATAGGTTCACAAACTGTCTTACCCGACTTACCTCATGCACCGAGAATGACTCAATTCCCATCGGTTCAAATTGCGAAAGATACTCTCCCTGCGTTTAATGCTATGGGTCAAGGACTTGCACCAAGTTCACCGCTACCTGCACCTCCGCAGATGCCTAAGAGTCCTACTTATACTATCCCTGCGGGAAGAGGCATTGGTATGGAGTCGGCAGTTATGGGTGGCGGATTCGGACAAGGTATTGTTCCTAATGCACCACGCCCTGCCGCACCCGAAGTAAAGTTTGCAGAATTTAGTATTCCTATTGATACAAGCCCTTCGCAAAATCTTGGTAATTATAATCTTCGCAGTCAAAACATTAGTCCCGATGCACAGTATTTGCGCCCAAGCCATACTCTTGAAGTATATGGAAGTGGTCCTAATTTTAATGTTTCACATCTTAACCGAGTTAAGCCCGAAACCCATATACCTAATACTTTGATTCACAGCGTAACAGAATCTTTTGGAAATAACCCTGCACATGAAGTCAATCGTGCTTCTATGAGTCGCCCACCGAACCCAAGAGCATTGTTCCATGCACCAAGCATTAATATGGCTTCTTTACAGGCAGAAACAAAGCGTATTCCGCTTCGTCAAGCACCTGTTTTACCTAAAGCAAACATTCCTCATCAAAAGAACCTCGCAGGTCTAATTCCGGCAAGTAGTGGTCTTCGTTTTGAGTCGCAATATGTCGCACCTCCTGTAAGAGCAAGCGACTTGGGCGGATTAGCACCAAGCCGTCACCGTCAAATTGGAATCAACGCAGGTCGCACATTTGGTGCGGAAGGTCATTTACTTTGAAAGTATTAAGAACCTTTTAGATAACAAGAACCCCCATTAGTAATTATGGCTTCTGTTAATAATGTTTGTTCGCAGGGAGTTTATTCTTATCTTGCGGAACAACATAATTATTTTCGCAGGGATAAATTAAGCAAATCATTATTGATTGGTTCTTTAGCATCAGTTTCATTATTTGGTGTAGGAAAAGCATTAAATATAGATTTGTCTTATGGTGTATTCCTTCCATTTGTATTTATTACTGCGTTTGGTATGGGTGAAGGACTTATGCTACAAAATAAGAATGATTTAGAACATAAAGAAGCATTTGATTTCATGTGTGAAAAAGAAGGTGAAGAATCTTGAAGGGAATTGACACATTTACTGAACCATTTGAAGATTTACAAGGTAAATCAGTCGTTTTTGGTATAATTATTGGTATTGTTGCTCTCTTGGGATTTGGAACGGCATTTAGAAGGTGATAATATGGCAAGAAATTATATTCAAGATAGATACAAAAAGGCGGAAGGTGACGCATATTCTTATGCTTATAACGACGGACATTCCGATTCCCGAAAGAGGGAAGAATACCGCCCAAATCTATCGGGTGCAAAACAAGAATCCGATTTTAAGAAGATTTTGAAGCAAAAAGCCGCAGAATCGCAAGGAAAGTGGGCAGGTTATTGTCCGTTTTGTCAAAAGTGGCGTAGTAATGAAATGAGTAAGAAAGATGGTAAATTTACTATATGTGCTAAAAGAGTTCCCTCACCTCATACTAATGCAGGGGAATGGGATTGGTTTAATAGGGAAAACTTTGCGAGAAAGGGTGGAAAATGGACTAAACCTGCGGATAACATTTGCGGAGTAATCTTAGAATCAAAACCTACTTATTTAGATAGTAAGAATGCGGAAGTATTAAACATGGAAGAACCTATGGTTGAAGAACCCGATTTTATACCGAATGGTGATGGTAGGGCAATCGGCCAACAAAACAGTGCTATTAACTTAACTCCACTTCATGCTGAATCAAAAGGAAATAAAACTGTTATGTGCGATTTTTGTAGTGAAGGAAAACCACTTGGTCAAATGAAAAGAATGCCTTACGACCACGAACAAAATAAGCGTGTGCGATATTCGGGCTATCATTCCACTTATGCGATTTGTAATGGTTGCTATCGTGACCGAATGAAGGGAAAGCCCGTAGGCAAATCAGTTCTTCATGCAGAATCATTTAATGCAGAAGATTCGGATATTGCTTCTTTAGAAATGTGGCAAGAAGTCT
>Ga0115000_10001387_pt1 | contig 21593 bp, 27 predicted proteins | sample ArcticOcean_MG_C_6_FD_89690 | JGI IMG/M metagenome (GOLD analysis project Ga0115000, IMG submission 89690) | Marine microbial communities from western Arctic Ocean - ArcticOcean_MG_CB8_128 | ecosystem: Environmental > Aquatic > Marine > Oceanic | place: Arctic Ocean: Canada Basin | collected... | reverse complement strand
TGCCCAACTCCGACAGAAACCGCGGGAAGTGGCTACGTGTGCGCCGCCTACGCCCCTAAAGCATTGGCCATCTCCGCGTTGAGCGACCCATGCCTACGCAATACGGACGAAGCCACATGCGCCACGACGGTGGCGTGTGCTTGGGATGGCGACACTTGTACGTCCGTCGTGTGTAGTGGTCACAACTCTGAAGTAGAGTGCACCACCCCGCAGTGTGTGTGGAGCGCTGGAAATTGTGTGCAAAACCCATCGCAGAAGAAAGTTCAAGCACGATGCGCTGATGGACAGGTGTCACGCATGGGCTGGTGCGAGTGCACAGATGGGTCATCGGACTGTGACGGGTCCCATGATGGATATGTGTGCGTGAAAGCGCAGTCGGGGGAACAACAAACGTTTAACAAAACCTGGCTAAAGCAAGCACATTTGCACCGTGTTACCACCGGAGATTCCAAAAGAGCGACCATTGAGGTAAACTTGGTGGCCGACGACACATCGTTAGATAGCTTGGCCAGCAAAATGGTGTTTGTCATACCGCCAAATGCATCTTACGGATACAAAGTGACACTCGATGCCAACCCGTACCGTACAGCGCTACTTTCAAACTCATTCCGCAAGAATGTAGGTATACTCGACGGCGAGTGGGACGGAGACATATGGGAAGGCACTCCTGAAAGCACTCATGCACGTGTCGTTGTAAAGGGCAACGACAATGTCTTTAGGCCGTTGAACGATCACATTTACAAGTATGGGAAGTGCTTTTCAACCCATTTTATGGGCCCCGGTGGAGTTTGCGTCGAAAAGATTGACCCGATTTTCTACCGAAGCGCGGCAAACCTGATCGAGGAAATCAACACAGAACGTAAGGCGCGCGGCCTGTACACAGCAGCGTCGGATATCCTCATTCAAAATCTAGACGAAGCGTACGGATCTTTAAGAGATCCTCAGACCTTGAAACAAACTCCCGCTGCAGACATTGCAAAGGTACTGCCGCAAGCGTCTGACTTGGAGGGGTACACCAAAGTCGACATCGACCCAACCACGGTTTGCTTGGACTTTTTGAAAGCACTGTCACACACAAAACTATCCCAAGGGTGCCAGGCAGTCATGACGACGCAATGCATGGACAATTACAGCACGTGGGCTAACAACGGATATGTGGACAGTACCCAATTTCGACACTGGATGATGTCGGTGTTGATTGAGAGTCAGCAAAAGGTTAACGAGTGGCAATCCCAGAGGCAGTTTTGCTACAATGGTCGGGTACAAGGCAACAAGTGCATTCACAAGCCAGGCAATCACGGGGGGTGGAAAACACAGGCCACGGGCTATCACTTCCGAAACTACAGCGACATACCAGAGTGCATTGAGGATGATTCTGGCCCTTGGCCCAAGCAAAACATTCAGAAGTTTACGACAATGCTAACGGCGCTGCAGTCGGACACGTTCGGAGTGATGTCCGCTGACCTTAAGAAACATGGCGTTGAGACACAAGCCTCAATTTTGCCCGGGTCGTTGAGCCTGGGAAACCAAAAGAATGCACCAATATACACACAGTGCGCAGGTTTGGGGCAGAATTCCAACGATAACCGCTGTGATATTGCCCGGTGCACATACGGCGACCCACAAAATTCAACGCTGGCCACAGGGGACAGCGTCTACCCGGGTCTGAACTGGACGTGGAACGTGCCTGTTCCGCACCCGAGTAAACTGGGGGCCACGGGCTGGTTCGCAGGTTATGACAATGCCTATGAAAGTGTGCGCGGCGGTCACAACCCAATTGAGCGTGTGGCTGAAATCCGGCTTGCAAATCACCGCGGAACGTTTCTAAAAGTTGATACAAACTTCACACCCGCCGACAGTTGGGAAGTCAATGCACATCAGTCAAAAAAGGGACAGCTTAGTACCGCCGATTGGAACACTATTTGCACACCTACCAAAGGGTTTGATTGACGTTTCTACCGCAAGTGCTCTGTAAGCTCCTCGACGGTCGACGCCGCGGCCACAAACTTGACGATGGCCTCGTGTTTCCACGGGCTGCCGGCTGCGTCGGCTCGCCGCACCTTGCACCCGTAGAACAGCCGGAGCTCGCCCGTCTCGGTGTTGTGCAGGACAACCGGCTGACATTCGACCCTGCCGTGGCCGGGCGAGTCGAGCGCACGGCGGCGCCAATCACCCTCGAGCATCAGCTCGTTGTTTACGGCCCGCCGCGCGGCGGCCCAGGGCTTCTGGCACTGAAACGGCTTGCCGGGGTGAGCCTCTAGCTCGGGGAGCAGGCCCTTGATGGCTTTGAACACGGGCATGTGGTAGGTTTACAGGTGGCACCTAGTTAATTTACTGACTCTAGCACCAGAACGTGCGCCAGCGGTACTTTGGCCTCCCCGTCGATCGACCGTACCGACGTGTCGTCGTGGAGTCGCCAGCCTGGACCATTGCGCGTCACAGCGACGTGGTGCCCACCGGTGCAGATGGTGTAGGCTACCAGCTGAAACCCGTCCAGCTGCACCGTCTTCAGCCACGGGATTGCGGTCGAGGCTTTCCCGGGGGGGCGCGGGACCACCATCACGAGCAGCTTTTGGTCGTCACTCACGGCGTGTTCGACCGTGCGGAACGCGGTGGTGCACGCACGGCACGTGTCGCATACAAAGCCCGCGATAGTCTCGCGCGACGGTGTGATGCCGTCAAGCTCAGTGATCAGGAGCGACACCTGCTGCGATTGCTCGGTCTGGTTGTGGCAACTCTGACACACCATCACCTGCTTAACTGAGGTCTCGACATCCGGCAGAAGCGACTTTGGAATGCCGTCCATAAATAGGTCGGCAAGCTCGGCGGTGCACTGCGCACCGTCACCCAGCTTCCCCTTGACCCAGGCGGCCAGCTGATTCAGTCGAATTGGCCCGTCACTGTCGGCCGCTTGGATATCGTTGAAAAGCTCGCGAAACGGCGTGGCGGCGGCCAGCTCGGCGCATCTTGATTTAACCCAGCGGGTGTTGCACAGGCATGCGACAACCGCGTTGATGTAACACGTGCTGCCCAAGTTTGCAAATCCCTGCATGGTTGACCTTTATCCCAGGGCACGATTTCATTTACCGGATCGCAGAACCACGTTTCGTCAAACCCCAGCCCCGACTTGACAAAATGCCACGCGGGGTGCAAGAGGTGCAGGTCTAGCTCTGTCGCTTGCCAGGTGGTGTCCATGATATCCGGCTGAAATATTGTAATTGATCGTTACTCGGACAAACGTCCACTTTTGAGGTCAAATGGTGCTCAAACTTGAGCTGGCAGCCGCCATTCAGAAGGTGTGCGGTCAAGGAACGGAGCACTGTAAAGCGCACGGGGGCTACCGCGCTCACTTATGTGTCACCCTTCGGCGGGCGGGCGCCGAGTTTGTTAGAGCAGCGCACACGGCCCTGCACGCATTTATTCCGGCGTGGGGCACGAAGCCGAAAAGTGATTAAGCATTAATAAATGTTCTGGAACGTTGCGCTTGGGGCCAGTCTGGTGGCGCTTGCGGTGTGGCTCATGTTGATGGTGCCCATTCTTCGACGTGCCTCGGCACGTCGCCCGGAATTTCTCAACCGGCGGCGGCGGCGGCGGGGGCGGCGGCAGGAGCAAAAGCACACTAACAGCACAGTAACGCCCAAGCTTCCGGTAACGCCCAAGCTTCCGCAGTCAAGCCCCAAGCCCCCGCAGAAACCTCCACAGCCGAGCCCCAAGCCCCCGCAGCCAAGCCCCCAAAATACTCAGCCAAGCCCCCCAAATCCTCAGCCAAGCCCCAAAAAATCGACCCCAAGCATCCCGCTATACGAGTCGTGCCCCGAGTAAAAATGTGAGTTGGTAAAATTAAAGCGTATGTTCCGGTCTGCCAGACTCCAGCCAAGCCGTGCGCCACCAGCCGCCCCGACGCTTGCCCCGCGCCACATCAGGCGTGCACGGGCACAACCCGCCGATGAGTTTATCAAGCGGACAAAGAAGACGCTTATCACCACAGCGCCCAAACCCAATGAAGCCCTGGCCCCCGGCCACAAATGCATGGTTGCAGAGGGGTGCGGCGGAAAGGCCCAGTGGGGCGTAGTGCAAGGGGGTGTGTGCCATGTCATTGACGTTGATCCTAAAACTGACGAGCTATACGTCATGGAACGCACTGAATTTAAAACGATTGTGGAAGTTGCCGAAGTGCCCGTTACAAACTGCCCGGAAGCTGTCCTGATTCGAGACAGCTGCAATGGCGCCGTAGGGAACGCACCTAACACACAAGATTTATATACAGAAGATATAAACTACGAAAGTGGGAATAGTGGAGCTTTATACCAGGGGGCACCTTATGATGTTGATGCACAGAATGCGAAGTCTTTGGACGCTATCGAGGACCCGAATGGTTTGAACGGGTCCGCGTCACGCCGGTGGTAAGGTGCGCACAAACAGGTGAACGTGCGGCAGCTCCGGCACGCTCTGCGACTGCTTTGAGTTCCGCACCAGCGCGATCCGGTCTGCCGGCATCGTGTCGTACGGTGGCGGCAGCGTCTGCCCGAGGGAGCGAGTTACCGCAGGGTTTGACCACAGCAGCAAGTGCTGGATACCAGGCTCGACATCATAGGGGAACGTGTTCTCCGTCACCACCGCTGGGCTGGTGGAGTTCTTGAACACGGAGGCCTTGATGTGGTCTGCCAGACCGATCCCCTTGGTGCGCAGCTGCGCTCTGTGCGCCTCGTACCGTGCTTGCACGTCGGGGCTCCGCGCCGGAGTGCTGTGCGTTACCGGGGAGAAGAACTCGTACTCTTTGATCTTATTCCAGCTCAGCGCCGGCATTTCGGCTTTGCATCTGGCGCAGAGGAATCAATGGCCAACGAGGCCCGCTTGTGGATCAGCGCGAGGTTTCGGGCCTCGGCCAGCTTGTAGGTGCGGCTGACCTGCCAGTTGAGCGAGGGGTCGCTGCACATCCGCGTAAAGAGCTCGTCGAACTCGGCGATCTTCGAGTTGCCGAGCATCGGCCAAAAGTACGTGTACAGGTACTGGTCCCAGCCAAGCAGGAAGATGAGCCGGAACGCAATGTGGTTGTAGTGCAGGAAGTTGGTGCGGGTCCGCGGCTTGTGCAGGTCAAACGGGCCCTGCATCGCCTGGAACATGCAGTACAGCCGGTTGTAGTCAAACGGCGTGAACGTCGGCGACGGCACCCCCGACAGGTCCTCGGTGATGGCGATGGCAGTGTTCGGGCCCTTGATGTGCAGGTCCCGGCACACCCGCTGCACCAGCCGCAACGTCACGTCGATCGACTGGCGAACGCCCTGCTTGATGAGCGCCCGCGTCACCGAGGCCTTGGCGATGGCGTACTTGGGATCGGTTCGGTCCACGGGCTGCGACAGCACCCGCCGCTTAACCACGTCCCGGAAGTGGATGTACCGGCGGTAGTTTGAGGGCGCAACCCCGAGCTTCTCGCCGTACGACATGTTGGCCCGTGTCAGCGTCTGGCGATGTTCCGCGTAGCCGCAGGCCTCGCACCGGCTGCGGTGCCCGTCGACCAGCAGCGCGTCGTTGTGGCAGTGCGGGCATTCGTTCGCAGGCGGCGCGGCCGCGGCGTTTGCGCTGGTAGTGGTGTACTGGACGGGCGTTGCGGGCTGCGCCACCCCAAGCGTTGCGGGCTGCGCCGCGGGCGACAGCTTGCGCACGCTGTACTGCATTCTCCGGGCCGCGTGGTGCGCCCGGGGCCGCTTGAGCGCCACTGACAGCCGACGCTGGCGTGACCGGTACCCTGCGGCCGCCGGCATTTTCTATTGTGTAACCAAACAACGTTTCATGAACAACGAAGCGCTGACCCTCGAAAAGCAGTCTCGGCTGTGGGAGCACATGAAAGGCACCGCTTACTCCCGGATTGCGTTTTCGGCGTTTAAGGCCGACGGGGTGGATCACAACAGCTACGTCCCACGCCTTGGGATGACCCTGGGCCACTTCTTCACGACCGAAACGGTTGCTAAAACGAGGTAGCGTTTGGAATTTTTTGTAGGTGCTTCAGGAAAAGACTTGTGACGATGGACTGTGTACCCATTGCTGCAAACAAAATCGGTACCCTGGACGCCGCGGCAAAAGTCATCAAGTTTAAGCTTGCTGATGCCAAGGTCGTCCCTCTTCCCACGGTGTGCAAAGCGACAAAGGAAGCACGTAAGATTATGAAATCAGACGAAAACAAGGACTGCCCGGATAGCGACGCGAACCTTCGAGAGATTCACCGTCTTCGATTGCTGGCGGGGTGCAAGACCCGCGAGATGCACATTCCGATCCACGCTGCGCTCGGCGCCATCGCGCTGCTCGCAATCGGTGCGTGCATCTACGCCTACATGAAGAAGCCATAAGCCACTTTCTTTCCCAGGATGGCAGAATTGGGGCGGGGGGTATCTATTCTGTGGTCGTTCTACGTTTTTTTGTACTTTTGCTAGGTAAACAGTCATGCCTGGTAAGTGTACAAACCAGAAGAAAGACATCCCCACTGTGGTGACCGGTGGAAGAAACATTAAATTCACGGATGCGAAAAAGAGCGAGGTTTGCAAGGCCCTGCGCGTGATGAAGAAGGCAATGAACGACACCGAGGACGCTACTTGCGCCGACAGTAATCTAAACTTGTTACATCACGCTCAGCACCACGGCCTTGCAGCCTGCAAGGAGCGCGAAGTGCACGTTCCGATCATGTCGGCGCTGGGCGCAATCGCCGCGCTTTTGGTCGCTGCTGCCATCTACATGCTTTTCTTCAGGAAGGGGTAAGCGTCGACACCTGTTGCATGAACTGCTGGCACCTGCCCAGGCGCGAGAGAGAGCACGTGCTTGACCCCGCGGTGGTCGGCGTAAGGTACGTTGCACGGTATGTGATTTCCCAGCAGCACAACATAGGGCCGCTTCCGGCGGGCGGCAAACACTCCGCTGTAGTCTCCGGACTCGACCGCTGCGGCCCACTTGAGCCTGAACCACGCTTCCCAGATGTCGCTGTAGTCATCCTGCCCCCCCTCGTGTATTTTTTTTTCGGCTTCGGCGAGATCCTTGCAGGCAGTGCCGTCGTTGGGCTGCGATGGTAGCAATTGCCTCTGTGCCATCTCCGCCCCCGAGCCGCCGTTGGGCAGTAGTTCGAGCTGCTGAAAGTGCAGGTCGTCGGTGCACCGCCACTCGACGCACCCCGGCGACGCGCAGACTGCGTGGGTGTAGTGGTGGTGCTCGCACACGGGGTGGGTCAACCGCAGCGCCCGCTGAGTGCCAAAGTTGGGGACGATCGGAAGCCCATCCCCCCCCCACGGGTAGTAGGCCCCCACCACAAGCGTGCCGTGCGTGTCTGGTGTAAGCTGCCACTGCGAGCTGGAGCACGCTTCCTGCAGCTGCGGAAACGTGTACCGGAGCAACCCGTCTTGCAGCGAGATCGGGTCTTTGGCGGGGGCAGCCCGCGGCAGCGCAAAGTCAATCGCGGTCTGCTCTGCGAGCCAGGCCGTTGCAGTAGTTGCGGTCGCCATCATTGTGGGATATCTGTTAAAAAAGAATCAAAAAAATGCACCGGGCAGGATTCGAACCTGCGAACCCCAAAGGGAGTCGATCTTAAGTCGAGCGCCGTTGACCTGACTTGGCTACCGGTGCTACTTTCTGTGGTTCGTGCGCAAAATAGTTTGCAAACGCACGTTCAAAAGCAATGACCGGCGCCGCCGCGCACGGATTCTTCTCGCTTGCACCGTTTGCCTTGCTCATGGCGTTTGGGTGGGTGGCTGTGTGGGAATGGGACCGGCGGATGTGCGCTGCGGCGGCAGTGTTCTTGTTTGCAGGCCTTGTGAGCAACCTTGGGCTCAAGCACACCGCGCGCGCCCTGCGGCTCCGATCGGCTGTGCTGCACCGACCAAGCAGCTGCCCCCTGGCGGCCTCGGGGACTTGCGAGCAGTGTTCCATCATCCCATCGTGGCGGGCTGGCCCGCTCGTCGGCAGCAGCCGGCTTGGGTTTCCATCGGGGCACTCGCAGTCGCTGTGGATGCTTGCTGTGCTTTGGCTGCTTCATCGCGGGTGGGCGTCGCCCCAGCACCGGCTTGTATCGACGTGGTTGATCTGGGCGTACGCCGGATCGGTCTCGCACCAACGAGTGGTGGTGGGCTGCCACTCGCTGCTTCAAGTGGTTGTGGGTGCGGCAGTGGGCGTTGTTATAGCGGTTGCGTTATCCGGTTAGGGCACCAGTTCTGCTACAATCACGCTATGCGCACCACCATCAAGTATCTTGTGCTTTCCCGCCACCAGCACAACAGGGTCATCCGTTGTTGTAGTTTTGTAAACGCGTGCCTCGTAGCCCGGGTGCACCAACACCGATTGTATATCAAGGTTTGGGTGCGAGCCCACTGCGAGCCGTTTGGCCACCCCCCGGAACTGTGGGTCGGGGTACGCGGTCACGGCTGTGGCGGCATCGTCCAAGCAGGCCTCGGCGCTCCACAGGCCAGTGGCGCCCTTTGGGCGAAGATTATTGTCCACAAACAGCGATGTGTCGCACGTCGAGAACCCATTTTCGAGCGCGTTGCGATTAGCATTAGTTGCCACCTTGCAGGCTCGAGCACCGCTCGCAATCGTCTCGCAGATGGAGCCATCGATGCACGGGCAGAGGTAGGATCCTATCGATTGGTTTTCGTCCCGATAGGGCGGTTCTGCTTCTTTCGCGGTGCGTGGCGCATACAGCATGGTCGTAAACACCAAGAGCGCCACAGCGACCACCACGGCAACCACGGTCACGGTTCCCGGCATCCTCGATTTTATCTAGCACGGCACCTAATTATATCTCGGGGGGGGGCCATGTGTCACGGCCCGGGGTCTTGGCGTTCACCAAGTTGCCCCGTTGAAGCTGCCTCGCCGGCGGCTGATCGTGATTCACCTCCGGGGCCATTTCCTGATATTTCCACCGCTTCAGGTGCTGCAACAAGGTGTTGGCTGGAGGCCTGTTCCGTGTAGTCTGCGCATTCTTGGATGACGGATGATGTACCATGACTCTTTATCTGAGCAGAGTACTTTTTGTCTGCAGTGTCCTCGGTCGTTGTTCGTGGCACCTCAACGTGCCGAATTGTAGCCTGCGCGCCGGCGCCGTATAGCACAAATCCACCCTCGTTGCTGCGGTAGCGCTGCACTGTGCGCGTGCGGCCAAACACCGCGGCGTCGCCGGGGAGCAGCGGGAGCCGGTAGGGTGCGTCGTCGCCCGGCGCCGCGGGTAAACGGGTGAACCTGGCCCGGCGAGCGCTGGCAAGGCACACGACCAACCTGTCTGTTGGCTGCAGCGGCACGTTGGTGAACGGAAGCGCAAAACTTGGCACCAGCCCTACGATCACCTGCTTGGCGGCGGCGTTGCGCTCTGCGTTGCGTAGCTGCGTGATTGCGGTGTCATCCCAGAACGGCAGTGTCACGTCGATGTGATTCAGCATCAGGGTGTACCGCTCGCCGTGACCCGACGTGCCGTCCAGCCACCGCACGCGGTTGCGGTCACCTTGCTGTTTTGCGGCAATGCTCAACGCCAGGTACTCGGCCGTGAGCCCGCGCGCCACTGCCGTATACACCCTCGAGGGGCATCTGGCGTTGTGATATACATCGGCAAGGTGATCGGCGTTGCTGTGCGCGCCCGGCACCACCACCAGGATCGTGGCGGCGGTGTCACCGACGCTGCAACGGGCCCGCTGCGCAGGCACCAGGGTGCGCTCTTCCATGGCCGTCGCAAGGCGCCAGAGCCCGGCAAACCCAACCACTACAAGCACTGCGGCAACGACCCACCCATGAGACGCCAGCACTGCGAAAGTGGCTCGCCACATGTTTGTTGACCCAAAACACAATGAGCAGCAAAACCTAAGTTGCGCTAGGAAACGCGCATGCGTCGACCCACCCCCCCACCGATTCTGTTTAAGTCTCGAGCGCCGTGCATCAGCTGCAAAACCTGGGGCGTTCCGAACAACGGATACCGCACCGACGGGTGATGGATTCTAGCGCAGCCGCAGCACCAGGTGGAGCGTTGACTCCTTCTGGATGTTGTAGTCGGACAGCGTGCGGCCGTCTTCAAGCTGTTTCCCCGCAAAGATCAGCCGCTGCTGGTCAGGCGGGATCCCCTCCTTGTCCTGGATCTTGGCCTTGACATTCTCGATCGAGTCCGACGTCTCGACCTCCAGCGTGATCGTTTTGCCGGTCAAGGTTTTCACGAAGATTTGCATCCTTTTCATTGCGACACGACATTTTTGCTTCACCAACGACCGTTGGCGTCACATCGGTCGCCGGGGCCCAGAGCACCCAAAGGATTACCACGCACACCGGTACGGGTGTGCCGCTCAGGATCGCGGTTCCCGCGACGGAGAAGCAATGGAACAGGTGAAAACGGGCCTCGAAGCGGTTGTTGAGAGCAACGATCGCGGCAATTTCGTAAGTGCGCATCGGCAACGGAGCCACCCAGCCGAGGATGGCCGCCGCCCACCGCGCGCCCAGCACGGTACACGCGAGCTTTCGCGTGACGTTGCTCGATACGCCGCGGCGGTGGACACGGATAAAGTCGTAGGTCAGCACGAGCCGAAACGTGACCGCCCAGAGGGTTGCCGAGAGAGCTTCCATCATCGTGATTCGAGTCGAAGTTTTTGCACTTTCCTAATAGTAAACAAAGAACAATGTCATTCTTTGGTCTCTCGGGCGCTGCGGCGCCGAAATGTGAAAGCGAAGCCCAGACGCTGGCCGTGGACGAAACATCGCCCCCTCCTAGCCCCGACACGACTGTGTTTGCTGCGTACTGCCTGGGGAATGAGGTGGATTTAAGCACGTACGACAGCGCAGAAGACTCTGACTACGTACCGCCATCGGATGACGAGATGAGCGATGGCACAGACGACGAAGGGGTGCCCGAGACCACCGAAACCGACGACGCTCTGACGGAGACTGAGGCTTGGGCGTTGAACCAGCTGCGGCAATTCCCTGCCATTGGAAGCATTAGCAAGTTCCCGTGCGACAAGTGCGCGGAGACGGTGAACCACTTTGTGATTACCGATGCTGAAAGCGTGTACACTTGCTGCGCCCAGTGCAAGACCGAGTCACCGCTCTGCAGCAACGAGATGTACAAGTTCCAATGCCGACACTACCTTGACATTGCCGAGCTCGGTCGGCGGCGGTAAATGCCTTGCGTGGTCTATTTTTTTTCGAGAGGCTGGCAGTGTTACACAAGTCATGCTACGCTGCCCCATCACCCGAGAGCTGCTCAAGGACCCAGTGGTCGCGGCCGACGGCCACACATACGAGCGCAGCGCTATCCTGCAATGGTTTACGCAGAGCACACGGTCACCGATGACTAACATTGCAGTGCCCTCGACCACGGTTTACCCCAACCACGCACTACGCGACCGCAAGATGGCTGTCCGCCATCAAGTGGCCGTCCGCCGTCAAGCCGCCTGTGTTCAAGCCGAGGCCGCTCGGATCACCCAGCTTACGATCGCGGGGATGGAAATGCTCCGCGATTGCAACATTCGGGATCTTGACGTGAAAAGCACCGCGGCGCTGAGCAAGTTTGTGCACTGCATCGATGACCCCCCCCCCGACGCCACGTTTGCCGGCATGCTCGGCTGCCTTCCGTACGAGCTGACGGCGGACAAACCGTACATTGTCGCGCTGTGCCGGCTGGACGGCTCGCCGGAGCTGATCAGCTACGGTCTCGACACCACCCCCCCGATGCTCGAGGGCGGGTACGAAACGCTGTCCACCTGGCAAACCGACGCCCCCGAGTCTGGGTGGGCCCGCCACTGGGAACGAGACGGGATGTACACGTTGACCTACTACGCAGGCGGAACGCCGGATATTCAGCGCCCCCGCCGGTGGAGGTACGGCCGTGTGGAGTCGCCGGAGGGCAGCACCCGCATTTAGCTCCACACGCACCCATGGCGCGGCTTGTGGTGGGCCCAGATTGGGTGCATGGCCACAATGTGCCGTGCAAGCTCGGGCGGCAAGTGCCTTTGAAGAGCACCCAGCAGGCACCGTGCATCTTGCCGCCATTGCGCGCACCGGCGGGCTAGCTTGTACGAAGGGTGCGACAACCACGCCGGCTGCCCGACGAAAATGTAAATCGGGACACCGTGGCGGAACAGCCGGTTAAGCACCAGCAATCTGAAAGCATCGAGCGCGGCGGTGTTTGATCGCTCAAATGCCAGCCCGAGCGACTGCCAGCAGTTGCCGCAATAGATATCGTTGACAACCCGCCACCGCAGCTCTGGCTCGACCGACCGAAGGCGCTGCCGCGCTACGGCGTTTACATGCCGCCACTTGACAAAGTCGCAGGCGGCAGCCAGCCGTATCAGCTCGTCAATCATTTGTGTAATTAAAACGAAACGATCAGCTGATCAGCCCAGTACCCCACCACGAGCAACAGCAGCTCCGTCGGTAGACCTTCTCCCAGCCGCCGTTGCGGCGATGCAAGGGCGTCGTACCGCAACTTCCAGAGCAAAACTGTCATGGCCGTGTCGCCGATATCTCGCAGCACGCTCGCCACGAGACGAATCGTATCGAACCTCTGCTCCGGACGCGCGCCGGCCTTCCACTCGACGTGCTTTTTCGGGGTCCACTTTTTCGCCGCGCATGCAGCAAGTCGGCCCCTGAGCGCCGCGTTGCGGTCGACACTGACCTGCTGCCGCAACACATCACTCTGCATCACCGCACCCAGACGGGCCCAGTTCCGAAGAGCGCTAAACGGGCAGCACCGCGCACCGGGGTCGGGCTTGTCCGGATCGAAATGATGGCGGAGCAGGCCACTGAGGTGCACGGGGCTGGGCACCGCAACTACTTGCTGGCAGATCGTGTGCAGCGACCGCACCGGCAGCTGCTGCCTCAGAGCCAAGTCGACATATCGAGCGTCTGGGTGCGTACCGTGAGCGTAGAGCAACGCCCGAACGCTGTCCCCGCGCGTGGCCTCGAGGTACAGCGAGGCGTGCAGTGCTTGAAGGCATGCTTGCTTCGGCGTGGTGATTGGACCGTCTTGCAAATGCGAATACCGCAAAAAACTTTGTGTTCTGACACGTCGCATGTCCCGCCACACCGATGACTCCAACACGAGCTCGAGCGCGCGTAGGCGGGGGGCGAGATCGTAGTCGTCGAGAGCGCCGTAGACAAGGGCATAGGGGGCCTCTACCGGAATGCTGGTTGCGGGAATGTTTTGCGCGGCCAGCTCTTCGCAAAAGAATCGACTGCGCAGCACGTCCTCGGTCATTCGCTGCTTGACGCCTTTCCGTGTGAGGACAAAGCTAGCGCCTTGGACGCTGCGGTGATACCAGTCTCCAGTTTGCCACCAGCACACGGGCATCAATAGACCTTCTTCGAGCCACATACGGGCCCATGGATCGTTGGGAACTTGCGGTCGATACGTGTAGCGAGTCTGGATAGTCTGGATGTCCTCAGGGCTAGCCGTTGGCCACGACCGGAGCAACGCTCGACACCGCGACAGCCGGGTGTCATCGTGCGCAGCGTGCACGTCGGGGGGGGCCGCTAGCACCCCTCCGATCTTGGTGAGCGCTTCGTCCAACGTCTCGGCCTCCATGGGCAGCGATTAACAGTAATTTATAAAAAGTGCTCCGAATACAATATGGTTTATTCCTGAGAAGAGTGCATAAATATCATGGGGGCAACCATGACCAAAGTGGCACACGTGCTGGACGCCCGGTGCCAGGCAAGGCGGCAAGAGATGCGATGGTACCGCACGACCACATATGACCGTCGTGGCAACAGAGGGCTTGTTGACCAATCTGGAGTCTCAGTGCTTCCAGCGGCAACCTTGCCTCCGGCATACGAGCAAGGCGAGGTGCCGCCACCGTATGGCGCGTGAAGTTTTTTATGGCTCGCTAGGACAAAGATGCCCGTCCGGCTGCCGCAAGGTGTCTACGCGTACATTGCTCTTGGAATGGTTCTGCTAGCCGGCGCATTCACATGGCTCGGGATGGCCATGGCTGCCGCTCCTGTCAATTTTTCATTCAGTACTACCGTGGACGCCAACCAGATGCTCGGGCTTGGCATGTCGATGGGGATAGCGGTGCTATGGTGGGCGCGAATGGTGCTAGTGTTTAATAACGAGAAGCTTGCCGACAGCTAGGCAATCGTAAACGGCACCGGGACCACGACTTTGTCGTCGGGCCCCGCGCGAAAGAATCCCGCGGGCGGCGGCACGGACACAGGCTGTGGCGGCGACAAGGCATTGCTGTCAAGCTGGGCGGTGACGCGTGAGACGACCGCTGTCCACTCCAGCTGGCCAATCGAAGTGTACTTGAACAGCGCCCACGCCCCCAGCGCCACAACTGCCAGCCCGATCACCCATCCAAGCACTCCGCTGTTGCGTTCTTGAGCCACCATGGCGCGTCTTTGTAGAAGCATCTCAGAAAATGAGCGAATGCAGCTCGGTGTTTGCGCCTGGGAGTCACTACGAGCTGGTGCTGGACGACTCGGAGTTTGTCTCTGCCAACGTTGTAAGCGACATTGGCATTCGGCACGACGGCAAGGTGGTCTGCCACGCAACGGCGGGGCACGACGTGCACGGACCGCGGTCAGTGGCCCCGCTTGAAAGCACGGTAGTCCGGATCGAGCCTCAGGACGACATCGCCGACCTTGTGGCGGCCGCTTCGCGCGACATTGCCCCCGACACCATCCCAACGGAGCTCAGCTACGGGATGTGCCCAAGAGTCGTCCGTACCGCGTTGCGGGACTGGCAGCACGCGTGGACAGTGGTCGCGGAGTGGGCACGGCTATCTCTGCTAGCTGAGCTGGCGGACGGCCCCGCGCCGACGCACGACCGGCTAGAGCGGTATGTGGAGAAGTGGGGGGGGGTCATCACTTCGTGCCGGATGTACGAGGACAACATCGCTGACGAGATTGCGGCGGCGACACGGTGCAAGCAGCACCGCATCCGACGCGCAATCGACAACCGTCGCCAATTCATACGGCAGTACCGACAAGGTGTGGTCGGGCTGCACATGGACTCGGCGCAGGCCCTTGTTGCAGAGTACCGGGTCCTCGTCACGGTGGAGCTCCGCCGAACCGTTGCATCTCGGCAGCAGCGGTCGGTGCTCGCCGAGCTCGACCAGCAGCAAGTGGCGCAGGTGCAGCTGCGTGCGCAGCGCAGTGCGGTGCTGCAAGAGGTGGCGCAGTTCCTTAACACCACGATTCAGGCCGAGCTGACGACGCGGTGGAAGTCGAAATGGCTCACCGACACGACCGCGCTGGACGACGAGACCGAGGTCATCTCAGCTGTTGCCGTGCTACGGGCTGTGCACCGGGCCCGGCACATTCTGACCGAGAGCGGCTCCAGCGAGCGGCAGGCCGCGGTGACCGCGGGCCCGGTGGTGGTAAAAGTCGCCGACTTTCAAGCCGAAGCTGTGAGGCTGTTGCATCTCCTGCGCCAGTGCGATCAAGCCTCGGACCACATCGACACGGCGGTGGAGAAGACTCGCGACGCGCGTGTTGCTCTGCGCGTCGAGCTTGCCGCTGTCGTGTCGCGGCTTCAAAATGAGACGTCGCAAAGCCCGCCGCCCGGCGACCTGCAGGCAAAACTCGACAGCGTCGAAATGGAGCTGGCACGAAGCGAGCTAGCGCACAGCGTGACCAACACCGCAATACAGACGGCGCGCGCTGCCATGATGGCTGAGTTGGCGAGGCAGCGAAGCATCCGTGTCTCGGATGCCGTGCTGCGATTCGATTCCCTGCTGCGCCGGCAAGCAGCGCAAGAGGCCGCACGGATGGCCAAGTTTAAGGTGCTTGTACGGAAGGAGGCCACGGCGGCTAACGACATTGCAGAAATGATCGACGTGCTGCGTCGGACCGGCGAGGCACACGACGCAAGCCTGTTGCAAAGTTACATGGCGCACACCGACCTGAGCGATTCAATCGAGCACGTCAAGTACATGGCGGCGGCGCTGGATGAGTTAGTATTAACCGCGCGCGGTTAACCCCCCCTACCCCGGGGGCTGGCTGGGGTGAGCGGCTGTGCGGCATTGCGCGAACGCTGCAACGGTTTGATGACGCTCTTTCAGCACTTTGTGACAAGCAAAGGGCCATGGCAGATCTTGCACGCGCTGTCGATTGTGTGCGGGAGTGCGGGTGGCAGGCATTGTCGCATGGTTGGTCTTACAACGTTTTTTTTGGTAAAGCTTATGCAAACGGTCAATGCAAAGCCTGGGGATCGGGGTGTGCGTCGCGATCGCGATTGCCATTGTCCTAATCACTGTGCTTGTTTTCGTGCTCACGAGCGCCCCACGTGCACCAAATGCCGTATCAGCCAAGGCCAAGGCCAAGACTAAACGGGAGAGTGAGCGCTACGAGGCCTCATTGGTCGGGGCCAAAGCGTCGGAAGACGCAACAGGCGACGCTGGTCCATTGTTCGCAGGGGTCGACCAAGCCGGTCTGACGTTTATCGAGTCATTGATCTATGCGATTGGTGGCGTTGGAGGGGGCCCGCATGGTATATGGGGCCCCCCCGAACAAAATTCGGTCGAGGTCTTTGACCCAGCCACAAAATTGTGGAGCGAAGCCCCGTCGATGGCAACTAAGCGGCAGGGCCACGCGGCGGCTGTAGTCGGTGGCCAGATCTATGCAATTGGTGGGCGCACGCTCGGCGATTACTTGAACACGGTCGAGGTCTTTGACGGTGTCGCGTGGACTGTCGCCCCGTCGATGAAGACTAAGCGGATTGGTATTGTGGCGGCTGTGCTCAATGGCAAGATCTATGCGATTGGCGGGCGCGCCGCCTCATCCGTAGTAACCGTCGAGGTCTTTGACCCAGCAACACAATCGTGGAGCGACGCCCCGCCGATGAAAACTAAGCGGTACGGTCACGCGGCGGCTGTTCTCAATGGCAATATTTATGCGATTGGTGGGGCCGACGACAGCGGCAACTCGGTCGAGATGTTTGACGGTGTTGCGTGGAGTCCCGCCCCGGAGATGGCGACTGAGCGGGGCGGCCTCACGGCGGCTGTGGTCGATGGCAAGATCTATGCGATGGGTGGGTATGGGGGCACGACGAGAGACTACTTGGACACAGTCGAGGTCTTTGACCCAGCAACACAATCGTGGAGCGACGCCCCGCCGATGGTGACAGCACGAGAGTCTTTTGCGGCGGTTGTGCTCGATGGCAAGATCTATGTGATGGGTGGGACCGACGGCGGCTTGGATATCTTGAACACGGTCGAGGTCTTTGACCCAATGACGAACAGGTGGACGCTTGTGCATGATATGACTGTGCCACGTTCCACATTTGCGGCTGTGGTTGCCGGACATCCGACCGAGCAGGCGGAGCTCCAACCGGTTCCACCCGATTCACCCGATTCACTATCAAAGAAATATTATACTGATAACGTTAATATAACGTTGCCCGCTGGCACGTGGAACGCTAAGTGTGCAAGAGCGGGTGATAACACAAACTATGGAGGTACGATTCTGCAAGTGTACGACAATTGTTCAGCATTGGTCGCTGACATGCAAATTGGATCGCCGAGCAAAAATCTTCCAATGACCTGGGCCGACGCGCGCTTGGCAGCCAAGAATGCCACTAGTCAAGGGTACTATGACTGGCGTCTTCCAGCGATTGATGAATTGAAAAATATTGCTGAGTACCTTCCACCCGGTCAGTACTGGTCCAGTACAAGGTACGATCCGGCTGCCAATCGCTTGAAACCGCCCGCCGAGCCCCGCGACCGTTCCGGAGATGTCTGGACATACAACATGACCACCGCCCAACACATCATAGGGACAGTTGACCCGCTAGGCGCGGATATAGGGGTTTTACCCGAATATGACATTGTATTTGTCCGCGACGTTCGTGATCCGTCGATTCCGGGCCATTCCAATTCACGCTACATCCAGTCTCACTCCGACACCACGGGCACAGAATATAATCCCTTCGGGGTCGCAGAGGGGGTGAAAGACTTCTTCACCAGACTAGAACGCGATAAATTGGCCCCAGGCGTACAGCGTAGCGGCCCGAGCGACCGCGGCCGCGGCCCCTGGCGCCGCGGGAACCGTGGCATTAACCCCGAGAGCACACGGGGCAGATCCAGGGTCGTCCTCGATAGTTAACCCTCGCAGCGGCGGCTGAAATTGTGCGGGGGCATGAACTCGTGCGGTGGGGGAACAATGTACCTGCAAAGAGCGTCGCCGCGCCTGACGGTGCGGTTTGCAACCACCCGCAGACCCTCAGCGTCGGTCAGGCGCCCGGCGAGACGGACAGTAGATCGCGTTGGCAACGTTTTGCTGTATGTGACAGCTGCCGCGCGCAGCCTGGACGCGAGGCTGTAGTGCAATCCCGGGACCCGCGTGCGGCCGCCACGGCGGGCCAGTGCTTTTACTGCGAATGGCTTGGATCGTCGGGCTTTCGATCGTCGGGCTTTCGATCGTTTTGACTTCTTTCCTCCTAATCCAACGCCTTTCCGCATGTTTAGTGCATCAGCGCAGACTTAATGTGGGTGGTCGTGCGGGAAAAAAATGCAGGATTGCTGAGTAAAGTGTCATGGAGCTGCTGCTCGCGCCAAACCCCAACCGGTTCGTGGTGCTGCCCATCCAGCACCCCGAAGTGTGGGCCATGTACAAGAAGGCGCAGGCTAGTTTCTGGACGGTGGAGGAGGTCGATCTAGGCAAAGATGCCGCCGACTGGGACACCAAGCTCACCGACGACGAACGGTACTTTATCAAGCATGTCCTGGCGTTCTTTGCAGCGTCGGACGGCATCGTTAACGAGAACCTGGTGGAGCGGTTCATGGCCGAGGTGCAACTACCCGAGGCAAGGTGCTTTTACGGCATCCAGGTGATGATCGAGAATGTGCACTCTGAGATGTACGCCCGGCTCATCGAGGCATACGTGCATGACGCAGCCGAGCGCCAGACCCTGTTCCGGGCTATCGACACCTTTCCTGCGATCAAGGAAAAGGCCGAGTGGGCTATGCGGTGGACGGCGTCGGACACGGCGTCGTTTGGAGAGCGGCTGGTGGCGTTTGCAGCGGTGGAGGGCATTTTCTTTTCAGGATCGTTTGCTGCCATCTTCTGGCTCAAGCAGCGCGGTATCCTGCCAGGCTTGTGCTTCTCCAACGAGCTGATAAGCCGGGACGAGGGGCTGCACACCGACTTTGCGTGCCTGCTGCACTCGATGCTCGACAGCAAGCCGACCCCGACCACCACCAACAGCATCGTTCGGTCTGCGGTGGAGATTGAGCAGCGGTTCCTGACCGACGCGCTGCCGGTTCGGATGCTCGGGATGAACTGCGACCTAATGAAGCAGTACATTGAGTTTGTGGCCGACCGGTTGCTCGGTGCGCTGGGGCACCCCGCCATCTACAAGACCGTCAACCCGTTTCAGTTTATGGAGAACATCTCGCTGGGCGGCAAGACCAACTTCTTCGAGCGCCGCGTCGGCGAGTACGCCAGGGCGGGGGTTGCGCCCGACGCCGGCGGCGGGGAGAGGGTGTTTACGCTCGACGAGGATTTTTAATTACAACTCGGGTTACTAAGGATAGGCTTCGCCACCAGTGTGACTGAGCTCTGCGCCCCACATTAAGAGTCGATCCCGTCACATTTTTCCGACAGCCATCGATTGCGGGGGTGGAACATGTCATCGGGGCACTGGTTGTACGCCGTTTCACAAGGATCATGCAGATCATCGCTATGTGGGTCGGTGTCGGCAATACGTTCCAATAAGCCACCGCAGTCAACGAGGGTGGCAGCGATGGGGGGTATGTATGGGGAAAAATCAAAAGGGCCCTTTGACCCACCCGTATTGGCTTTGGCCGGAAGCCCCGAGGCGGCTTTAGCATCCTTTGGTGCGTTACGCTCATAGGGTTGTAGTTCAGTTTGCAAGTTATCAACGGTCTTTGGCTGCCCCTTTGGTGCAATTGGCGTTTTTAAATCGGTGTTATCACTATTTGTAGAGCTAGGATCCAATACCCCGCGAACTGCATTCTCCCATGAAGGCATGCATGTCGTGTTGTCGTTGCGCCACCGGCAGCCATACGCGTTTGCGCAGTCAGTCTCTGTTTGCTGCCTGCAGTAGACCGAGTGGCCCGCTGCTTTAAGCGTTGCGGCTCCAGCAGCAAGTTTGTACTTGTGCCGTGCTGTCCCCTCGGACCATGTCTCCTTGCGATGCTTGTTCAGTTCGTCGACGTCGACCTGTGCTTTCCAGTCGTCAAATGGCGTGTCGGGTAACAGTTGCTTGGGCATGCTTTCCATTTGGCTAACGTTGTTTTACGTGTGTGTTGCCATTACCCCCAAAAATACTAGGTTTGCCTTAAAGTGCAAAAAAAGCTCCGTGCACCCATTAAGCATAAAGCAGGAAATATAACATAAAGGATATCTCCCGATGCCCAAATCGCAAAAAAGGACCCAAACCGAGCGTAAGCGGAGATGCCTGAGCGGGTCAAAGACCCGTCGGGCAGGTTACTGGAGTGCTACTGCACTCAACCCTGAATCCAAATTGAAGGGGCGTTGCCAGAAGTCTAAGCCAAACCCCCAAAGGAGACTAACAATGAAACCCAAGCCGCAAAAAAGGACCCAAACCGAGCGTAAGCGGAGATGCCTGAGCGGGTCAAAATCCCGTCAGGCAGGTTACTGGGATGCTACTGCACTCAACCCCGAATCCGGGTTGAAAGGGCGTTGCCGGAAATCTAAGCCAAAACCCCAAAGGAGACTAACAGTGAAGCCCACATCGCAGAAGATGTTTACGAGCGCGGATTTACTGTTGGAAAGATCGAAATGTGAGAACGGGGATCCAACCGCGTTTGAGGGCGAGGGCCGCGCGCCTGGGTATTGGTGGCACATTAACCCTAACTCTAATCGGCGATGTGGTTGGTACGCAAAACGCCGTGATGATGATGACATGCGCAATCAATGTGAGTGGTTTGGCGCGGAAGGTCTAAAGAAAAATGGAATTGTTACTCATACCTGGCAACCTGGGTTTATGGAAAAAACTCGCTTGAGCAGCCCTAGCCTTAAACCAAGTGGGCCAAACACAGGACGTTGTGTAATAGTGCCCAAAACGTTTAAAAAGGGAATGGCATACATCAACAACCGGCCCTATTTTGCCTCGATGCCTTTGCCGTCCGAGCTATGGAAAGACGAACGGCACTTTGACAGCTGGACGGGCGAATACTGGTGAAAATACTAGATTTGCCTTAAAATGCAAAAAAAGCTCCGTGCGGGGCTTGAACCCGCGGCCCTGTGATTAAAAGTCACATGCTCTACCGACTGAGCTAACGGAGCTTGGTTTCTTTAAAGACAGGCCGTTTATTTGCCTGTAACGCGAAACCAAATATCAACTGAATTTATATATCAATTGCAAGCTAGCCAACCGAATGCTCTCACACTGCGCCGCGCACAACGAGCCCTGCACGACAGCAAAGTGCTGCCCGGGCACGATGTGCTACGAGCAGACTGTGTGCATCGCCGACACCCCCTCATGGATTGCTGCGGCTGCCGTGGTGGGTCTGGGGCTGCTGATCGTCGCCGCCGTGCTTCAACGACAGCGTGCCGTCGAAGTGAACTGTGCCGCTGCAAGGCAGGATCAGCTGCCCTGCCTCGTGGCTCTTGAGGACGCTGCGGCACAGCGCGATATTACAGTCGTCGAGCAACCAGAT
>Ga0115000_10001380_pt1 | contig 21653 bp, 17 predicted proteins | sample ArcticOcean_MG_C_6_FD_89690 | JGI IMG/M metagenome (GOLD analysis project Ga0115000, IMG submission 89690) | Marine microbial communities from western Arctic Ocean - ArcticOcean_MG_CB8_128 | ecosystem: Environmental > Aquatic > Marine > Oceanic | place: Arctic Ocean: Canada Basin | collected... | reverse complement strand
TCACCGCGGTCGATGGTGTCACCGCAGAAAACGTTACAGAGCAGCGAGCGGTCTTTGCTGTACAGGGTCCAGAGGCCAAACAACGCCTCGCCACCGTTGCCCCAGAGTTGGCCGATATCGGCCGCTTTCGTGTCGGTGAACGCCAATGGAATGGGACCACGTGTGTCGTGGCCGGCACCGGCTATACCGGCGAACCCGGTCTTGAAATAGCGGTGCCGCTCGAGGCGGCCAACGACTTGTGGAAAGTAATCGTCGGCGCCGGCATAGAGCCCGCTGGTCTAGGCGCCCGCGATACCTTGCGGCTCGAGGCAGGACTGCCGCTGCACGGTCACGAACTTGGCCCTGGCATCACCTCTCTTCAGGCCAAACTGGGATGGGTAGTGCGCTGGGACAAAGGCGATTTTCGAGGCCGTGAGGCCTTGGCGGTTGAGAAAGAATCCGGCCCAGACCGAGTTCTGGTGGGGCTTACCGTAGAGGGGCGTCGCCCGCCCCGCGAAGGTCAGCCAGTAGTCGTCAATGGTCAAGCCACTGGGACGGTTACGAGCGGCAATTTTTCGCCGATGCTCGAGTGCGGCATTGCTATGGCATTCGTTCCGTCATCGGTCACCGAAGACGACGATCTAGCTGTTGATATGCGGGGCAACTTGGCAGCGGCTTCGCTCACCAAGATGCCGTTCGTCAGTTGAGCTAAAGAGCGGCCACTGCGTCGAGAAAGCTCTGTTCGGGCATTGCGCCGGCCCAGCTGGCAATAATTTCGCCCTCAGCGGTCAGCAGACGCCCTTGCGGCTGTCCGCCAATGCCAAGCTCTCGCCAACTGTCAAACGTTGGGTCCCACAACATGTCGAACGGCGCTTCACCGTCGTACAACTTCATGAAATCAAGGGCATATTCCAGGTCATTTTGTGCGCCAACACCGATGACGGTTACTTCGTCTGCATGCTCTCGGGCAAACTGCCCGACACCAGGAGCTTCCTGGCGGCAGGTCGATCAAAACGGCGCCCAGAACCAGAGCACGATGGGTCTGTCACTGGGAGCGTAACTGGCAAACTGCACGGTCTCGCCGGTATTGAGATTGATCATCTCGACGTCGGGCAGATCGGACACACCGCTAAGAGAGGGGGCCTCGGCCGGTGTGTCGCCTGTCGTTGAACTGGCAACGTCATTGGTGCTGGCACCTGAGCAAGCGCCCGCAAAAAGCCCAAGCGCCAGAGTGGCGCTCGCTAAGGCTTGGGCAGGTCTGGTCATAGAGAAGGCTCTTTTGTTGGGCGCTGCTGCTCTCTAGACAACTCTGGAGAGGTAGGAATAGTTCCCCGATTAGCAAATATTGTTGACCTGTTGTCGGAGGAGATGATCGGCGAGCACCAAGCACGTCATAGATTCGACAATCGGCACAGCGCGTGGCAGTACGCAGGGGTCGTGTCGGCCATGGGCGGCAAGCTCGGTGGGCTCGCCGCTGGTGGTAACTGTCTGCTGAGCAGAAGAGATAGTGGCGGTAGGTTTGAAGGCCACGCGCAAGTCGATGACGGCACCATTGGAGATGCCACCTTGAACGCCCCCAGAGTTATTGGACGCGGTGACTGGTGTGCCATCGGGACCCGGAACGAAAGGGTCGTTGTGCTCGAGCCCGGTCATTGTGGTGCCGCCAAATCCGCTGCCGATTTCGAAACCCTTGGTGGCAGGGATGGAGAGCATCGCCTTGGCAAGGTCAGCATCGAGTTTGTCGAATACTGGTTCACCCCAGCCAGCCGGGACATTCTTGGCTACGACGCGAACCACGCCGCCTAGTGAGTTTCCTTGATGGCGCGCTTGCTCGATGGCGTCGATCATGGCCGCGGCGGCTTCTGGATCGGGACACCGGGTTGGGGTTGCCTCGACTTGCGCTCTCGTCACTTTAGCGCCGTCGACGTCGCCGGTGATGGTGTGAACGGACTCGACCCAGCCCGTTACTTCGACGCCCGCAACGGCACGGAGTAGCTGGCGGGCTACGGCCCCTGCCGCCACGCGTGCGACGCTTTCGCGAACGCTTGAACGTCCGCCGCCGCGATGATCGCGAAGGCCGTACTTGGCGTCGTAGGTGTAGTCGGCGTGAGATGGCCTATAGACATCCTTGAGATGGTCGTAGGCGCCTGAGTTCTGATCCTTGTTACGCACCATCATGGCGATGGGGGTTCCCAGGGTGACACCATCGACGATGCCCGAAAGCACTTCGATTGTGTCGGACTCGTCGCGTTGGGTCACGAGTCGGCTTTGGCCCGGTCGTCGTCGGTCTAGTTCGGCTTGCACCTCGTCGAGATCGACGGCCAGTCGGGGAGGGCAGCCGTCGATGATAACGCCAACACCAACCCCATGGGATTCGCCGAAGGTGGTCACGCGAAACAACGTGCCGAAGGAGCTACTCATGGGTGCAAGGATAGAGGCTGCAGGAGGGCGTCAAGGGGAATTAGACGTCATGGAGCACAATACGAACCCGTTTGTTGCCCTTGCCCTTGGATTCGGTCTTTACAATTTCGAACCGACCGACTTCTGAGGTGTTGGCCACGTGGGTGCCGCCGTCGGCTTGTTTATCTAGTCCGACGATGTCGAGCACACGGATTACGTTGACCGAGTCTGGGATGAGATTGACCTTGGTGCGGATGAGATCATCGTCGAATAAGGCTTCGTCGCGGGGCAAGAAGCTGACCTCGATAGGTCGGCTGGCCGCAACCTCTACATTGACCATGTCGGTAACGCGCTGGGCGAAGTTCTCGGGCAGAGGATCGAACTCGAAGTCCATGCGGGCCTTGAGCGGCTCCATGTTGCCGCCGGTGACACTACGGCCCCATTCGTTCCAAATAACACCACAGAGCATGTGCATCGCGGTATGAGTTCGCATAAGTTCGTGTCGGCGATCCCAATCGATCACGCCGTGGACGGTGGTTCCGACAGCGGGCAGCGAACCATCGAGGGTGTGGGCCACGTCGCCGCGTCCCCGGACATCGGTGACCGCGGCCGAACCGCCTTCCCAGGTGATCGTGCCGGTGTCGTGGGGTTGCCCGCCACCGGTGGCATAGAACGCGGTTTGGTCCAGCATGACGGCGTTTTCTTCGACACCCGTAACCGTGGCATCAAACTCGCGGCAGTAGGCATCGTGCAGATACAGGCGGTGAGTCATGTGAGTAGTTTGGCAGCACCCGTGCAAATGGGCAACGATGCAGTCGTGCAACTTCCGGATATGAACTTGGCCGACGCGTGGGAAGCCGTGGCAGCGGTGCTCCCCGATGCTGAGGCGGTGGTCTGCGGTGATGAACGTCGGACCTGGGCCGAGTTTGAAGCCAACGCCGATGCGCTGGCTTCCGCACTCGCCCAGCGTGGTGTTGGCCGCGGGACCAAAGTCGGATTCTATTTACGTAACTCGATTGCGTATCTGGAGGCCCAGTTCGCCACGTTCAAACTCGGCGCGGTGCACTGCAACGTCAATTACCGATACACCGCCCAGGAGCTACGGGATCTCCTGGCATCAGCCGACGCCGAAGTTGTCTTGTTCGACGAGGATCTTGGGGCACACGTAACCGAGGTGGCGCCCGACTTGCCCGGACTCCACACGCTGGTACAGGTAGGTACTGGTCCGCGTATTGATGGCGAAAGCGTGCAGACCTACGCCGACCTGGTCAGGACCGGTAGCGGTCAACGGGCACCCGCGGGAGGTCGATCTGGTGAGGACCTCTGGTTTTTGTTTACCGGCGGAACAACTGGTCTGCCCAAGGGCGTCATGTGGCCGCATTCGTCGCTGGTGGGCATCATGAAAACGTATTACGACGGATTGCGCATGCCGTTGCCGCAGATGCCTGACGAGGTGGCTGCACGAGCCCTCGATATTGCTGACCGCGGCAAAGTAACGCGCATGATGACGGCGGCGCCGCTGATGCACGGGACGGCGAACTTCACCGCCCAGGGCACCTTGTCGCAGGGCGGAACCGTGGTTCTCTCGGCCAGTCGTTCCTTCGATGCCAACGAGTTTCTGCGTCTCGCCGAACGTGAACAAGTCACCAATCTGGTCATCGTTGGCGATGTATTTGCCAAGCCCATGGTGACGGCCCTTGAGGACGCCAAGGCCGCCGGTAAACCGCTGGATCTAAGTCACCTTCGTATCTTGTTGTCCTCGGGCGTCATGTGGAGTGCGCCGGTAAAGTCGGCGTTGCGCGAGCACCTTCCCAAGGTCACCATGGTTGATTCTCTGGGCGCGTCAGAGGTAACTAACGCGGGCACCTCGGTCGATCGCCCCGGCGGCAAGGCCCGGACGGCCCGATTTACCCTGTCGTCGGTGTCGGCGGTCTTCACCGAAGACGGACGTCGGGTAAAGCCAGGATCGGGCGAGCGCGGGTTGCTCTGCACCGGTGGCCCACTGCCGCTGGGTTACTACAAAGACCCCGACAAGACAGCCGCTACGTACCGAACCTTCGAGGGGCAACGGTGGGCCGTGCCGGGGGACTGGGCCACTGTCGAGCAAGACGCGACCATTACGCTGCTCGGTCGAGGCTCGGGTTGCATCAACACCGGCGGCGAGAAGGTGTACCCCGAAGAGGTCGAGGAGGTGCTCAAGTTGCAAGAGGCAATTGCCGATTGCAATGTGGTCGGCGTGGCTGATGACCGGTTCGGTCAACGGATCGTTGCGGTAGTAGCGGTAAACAGCGCCATCTCCGACGACGACATTATTGCCTCCGCTCGCACTCATCTAGCCGGCTACAAAGTTCCCCGCGAGATCATTCGCGTGGAACAGGTCCTACGTGGACCAAATGGAAAAGCCGACTACCGGTGGGCCCAACGCATGGCCGAAGGCGTTGTTTAGAGGCCCAAGAGGGCGTTCTCTACAACTTCGCTGAGCGCAGGGTGGATCCAGAGTTGACCGGTGGCCATTTGGTCGACGGTAAGGCCAAATTTCATACCTTGGATGAGCATTTGGATCAGCGTGGATGCTTGAGGTCCAATGATGTGGGCACCAAGCAACAGCCGGGTGTCGGGGTCGGCCAGAAGCTTGCAGAAGCCACTGGTGTCCTCCATGGCCCAGCCATACGCGACGTCGCCGTAGTTCTGCACCTTCACCAGATAAGGCGTGCCCGCTTCCTTGAGCGCCTGCTCGGTAACCCCCACGCTGGCAATTTGAGGCGAACCAAACACGGCATGCGGAATGGGCCAAAGGTCCACTTGGTGAAGGTCATCAGGGTGGGCAATGTTGTGGGCTACAACTACGGCCTCGGCGTTGGCGGTGTGTTTAAGCTGCGCTTTGTTGGAGATGTCGCCTAGGGCCCAGATACCTTCGACATTCGTATTCATCGTGGCGTTAGTTATGACATATCCGCTGTCGTCTAGTTCGATGCCGGTTGCTTCGACCCCTAGTTGCTTGCCGTTGGGCGTGCGTCCGGTGGCGACGAGAAGCACATCGCATTCGAGGTCCTCTTCGCCTTCAAAGGCAACGGTGATGGTGTCGCCTTGTTGGCTTACCCCGGTTATCTGGCTCGACAACCGTACACTCATGCGTTCGCTGGTCACCTCGGTAAAGCGCTCGGCCACTTCGAAGTCTTCGGCCCGTAGTAGAGGAGCGGAGCGAGCCACAATGGTTACGTCGGTACCAAGTGAATCAAAGACGTGCCCCATCTCGGACGCGATAAAGCCCCCACCAAGGATGACCATGCGCTCGGGTAGTTCGGTAAGTCGCATGACGTCGTCGGAGGTGTGGTAATTGACATTCTCAATGCCGGGAACGTGAGGCTGATGGACACGTGCGCCGGCCGCGAGAACGATGTTTGGGGCCGTAATTTTGATGCCATCCACGGACAAAACTTTATGCCCGACAAATGTGGCATCGCCGCGTATAACAGTGACGTTGTTGAGGCCCTCGCGGTAGTCGTCGCCGCCTTGGGCAATGGGGTCAATACGACCAAAAACTCGCTCGACGATGTCGCTCCAGCGAACGTCGTCGACACTGAGGTCAACACCGACTGACGATGAGTGGTTGGTATGTTGCACCATGTCGGCGGCATACACAAACATTTTGGACGGTATACAACCGCGGTTTAGGCAGGTGCCGCCAAAGACGTCGCGTTCCACGATGGCAATGTTCCAGTCATCAAAATCGGGGTTGATGATGCTGTTACCGCTACCGGTACCAATGATGATGAGGTCAAATTCTTGCACCGCACGACCCTACATAGGGTTGCGCCGCTAACGCGAAACCAAAACTAGTTAGTGGTAGCGCTGTACCTACCGGTAATCGTCCAGGGGAGTGCAGGCGCAGATGAGGTTCTTGTCGCCATGGGCGCCGTCGATGCGACTAACCGGTGGCCAGTAGCGGTCCATATGAGAAATGCCGGCTGGCCAGGCGGCCTCGCTACGACTGTAGCCATGGTCCCATTGGTCGGCGGTTGCTTCGGCCGCGGTGAGCGGAGCATTGCGTAAGGGGGAGTCGTCGAGGTCCATCTCGCCTGCCTGGATTGCGGCGATTTCGCCCCGGATGCAAATAAGTGCCTCGCAGAATCGGTCGAGTTCGGCCAGGCTTTCGCTTTCAGTGGGTTCGATCATTAGGGTGCCAGCGACGGGAAACGACATGGTGGGGGCGTGGAAGCCGAAGTCGATGAGTCGTTTAGCGACATCGTCGACGGTGACACCAGAAGCGTCTTTGAGATCACGAAGGTCAATGATGCACTCGTGGGCCACAAGGTTGCCGGGGCCGCGGTACAGCACTGGGTAGTGCTTCTCGAGACGGTTAGCGATGTAGTTGGCTTGCAGAATGGCCATTTCGGTTGCTTCGCGTAGCCCGTCGCTGCCCATTAGGCGCACATAGGCCCAGGAGATGGGCAAGATGCCAGCGGAGCCATACGGGGCAGCAGCAACGGTGCGTTCAGATGATCCGAGCCGGTCAACTGCGAGTGGGTGCCCGGGCAGAAATGGCGCGAGGTGGGAGCCGCAAACAACGGGTCCGACGCCGGGTCCGCCACCACCATGGGGGATGCAAAAGGTCTTGTGCAAGTTGAGGTGAGAAACGTCGCCACCGAAGTGACCAGGTTTGGCTAGTCCGACGAGCGCATTTAGGTTGGCGCCGTCAACGTATACCTGGCCACCTGCGTTGTGAATAATGTCGCAAACTGTGGTGATGGTGTCTTCGAATACGCCGTGGGTGGAGGGGTAGGTAACCATGGCTGCGCCGAGATGTTCGGCGTGTTGGTCGGCCAGTTCGGCCAGGTGATTCATGTCGATGTTGCCGTCGGCGCCGGTGTTGACCACCACGACCTTCATGCCTGCCATGACGGCACTAGCGGCATTGGTGCCGTGGGCAGAAGCCGGGATGAGACAAATGGTGCGTTCGTTCTCGCCGCGAGCCTGGTGGTACGCGCTGATCGCAAGTAGCCCAGCCAGCTCTCCCTGTGATCCAGCATTGGGTTGGAGTGAGACCGCGTCGTAGCCTGTGATCTCGACGAGATCGGCGGACAGTCCGTCGATGAGTTCTTGGTAGCCCGCGGTCTGGCTGGCTGGGGCAAACGGATGAATGTCGGCGAACTCGGGCCAAGTGATGGCCTCCATCTCGACGGCCGCGTTGAGCTTCATGGTGCACGAGCCCAGGGGGATCATTGATCGGTCAAGGGCAATGTCGCGATTTACCAGTCGACGAAGGTACCGAAGCATCTGCGTTTCGGAGCGATGGCGTTGGAAGACTCCGGCGGTACAGAACTGTGAGGTGCGCGCCAGAGGATCAGGGATCGAGGGATTCGCTGCGGCGAACGCATCAGCAATGTCGACGTCAAGGGCAAAGGCATGGAGTAAGTCGTCCACAGTTGCGGCGGTCGACGTCTCGTCAAAGGTAACGCCAACCGTGTCGGCATCGATGCGACGGATGTTGTAACCCGCGCCAAGAGCTGCACCCACGAGACTGTCGGCGTTGCCCGGACTAGTCACAGCAACAGTGTCGAAGAAATGGTCGCTCACTACTGTCAGATCGTGGGTGCGACAAGCATGTGCGAACGTGCCAGCCAGCTTGTTGACCCGAGTGGCGATGGAGCGGAGGCCGTCGGGGCCGTGGTAGACGGCGTACATGCTGGCGATAACCGCCAGAAGCACCTGTGCGGTACAGATATTGCTGGTGGCCTTCTCGCGGCGGATGTGTTGCTCGCGGGTCTGCAGTGCGAGGCGAAGGGCCGGGCGACCATGGGCATCGACGGACTGACCAACAATACGACCCGGCAGCGACCGCTTGTAGTCCTCGCGTGTGGCCATGAATCCGGCGTGGGGACCGCCGTACCCAAGCGACACACCGAAGCGTTGGGCCGACCCGACCGCAACATCGGCTCCCGCGCTACCGGGGGATTCGACCAAGGTAAGACCAAGCAAGTCGGTGGTTACCGCGACCAAGATTGCGGCATCGTGCGCGGCGGTCGCAATTGGGCCGATGTCACGGATGCCCGTCGCCGAGCCGAACTGGGCCAAGAGCATCGCAAAGGTGCCTTCGGGCATTTCGCCGCTGGGATCGCCGACAACAACCTCGATGTCGATGGGTGTGGCCCGTGTTTGTAGCACGGCAATGGTCTGGGGATGGCAGGACTCATCGACGAAGAAGACTGCGCCTTTGTTCTTCTTGTTCACCCTCTTGAGCAAGGTCATGGCTTCGGCTGCAGCCGTTGGCTCGTCGAGCATCGACGAGTTGGCGACAGGCAGTCCGGTCAGGTCGCCGACCAAGGTCTGGAAGTTGAGTAGCGCTTCGAGGCGCCCCTGGGAGATCTCGGGTTGATAGGGCGTGTAAGCCGTATACCAACCAGGGTTCTCCAGCAGATTACGGCGCAGCACAGCCGGCATAATCGTGTTGGTGTAGCCCATGCCCAGCAGGGTAGTAACTACCTGATTTTTGGCGGCGATGGACCGCAGACTGGATAAGACGTCTACTTCGCGACTCGACGGACCGACATCCATTGGTTCGGTTAGACGAATGGAGCCAGGCACGGCCGCATCGACCATTGCCTCCATCGTGTCGAACCCAATAGCGGCCAACATCGTGGCCGTTTCGACGGGGGTAGAGCCAATGTGACGAGGGATGAATTCGCCGTGGTCCAAAAGGTCATCAAGCGAGTCCGGAACATGATTAGTCATCAACGAAGAAACCTAGCCGACTAGTCAAGTAAATAGTGGCTCGGCCGGGTAGAGACATGCCTAATAAGAATCGAAGAAACGTTCGCCGTTAAGAAGCGTCGGCTAAGGCCTGCCAAATCTTGTTCGGGGTGCACGGCATATCGATGTGATCGACACCAAGATGACGAATAGCATCTATCACCGCGTTGTGGACAGCAGGGGTCGAACCAATGGAGCCGGACTCACCGATGCCCTTGGCCCCGATGGGGTTCTGGAATGTTGCAGTCACCTGCTCGATCCGCTCGAACGACGGGAACTCGCTTGCCGCCGGCATGGCGTAGTCGGTCAAGTTGCCGGTGAGCAGGTTGCCCTGTTCGTCATAGACGACCTGTTCAAACAGCGCCTGTGCGGCACCTTGCGCGATACCGCCGTGGATTTGACCTTCGGCCAACAATGGGTTGAGAATCACACCACAGTCGTCTACCGCAACGTGACGCAGGTAGTTAACGGCACCGGTTTCGGTGTCGACCTCGACCACAGCGCAATGCGCACCGAACGGGAACGTGGACCCTTTCTGCTGGAACGAAGAACCGTCGCCGGTGAGCACGTCGTCCGAAGCAGCGGCAACCGAGACCCAATCCACCGAAACAGCCGGAGTGCCCACAACATGGAACACGCCACGGTCAACATCGAACACAACGTCAGAGGCTGCGGCCTCTAGTGATGCGGCCGCGGCGTCGATAGCGATAGAGACGAGGTTCTCCGAAGCGGCCTTGATGGCCGAACCAGCGAGCTGCACCGAACGGGATCCGCCGGTAACGCTTTCCGAAGGAATTTGACTGGTGTCACCCATGACAACGGTTATGGCGTCAATATTAATGCCAAGTTCGTCGGCGACAAGCATGGCCCAGCTAGTAGCGTGACCTTGACCGTAAGCCTGGGACCCACTGCGGGCAATTACGCTGCCATCGGTTTGCAACTCAACAGTGCCAAATTCGCCACTGCCACTGTCTTCAGCGAAACCGGTGATCTCCACATAGGACCCAATTCCTAGGCCAAGTTGTAAGGTGTCGCCCGCTTCGCGCCGGCGAGCCTGTTCTGCTCGTAGATCGTCGTAGCCAACGGCCTCTAGGGCCAGACGCAGAGACTCGGGATAGTCGCCTACGTCGTATGGCGTACCGGTTGATGTGGTGTGCGTGGTCTCAAATCGGGGCAGCAGATTGAGGCGGCGAAGCTCGCCAGGATCCATGTCGATCTCTGCGGCATACAAATCGATGGCGCGTTCGAGCGCGGCAGCAGCCTCGGGTCGCCCTGCGCCGCGGTAAGCGCCGACTGGTGTGGTGTTCGTGGCGAATGCCTTGGCCGAGAACTCGGACCGGTCGAAGTCATAGACGCCACTGAGCATCAAGAAACCCGACCCGATGAGCACCGCACCCGCGTTGGGGTAGGCACCCGCATCCTGGCGAGTGTTAATACGCCAATCGGTGATGTTGCCATCTTTGGTTCCGCCCATAGTGATGTGTTGTTCCAAGCCGCGTCCGTGCACCATGGCGGTGAGGTTCTCCGACCGCATTTCGGTCCACTGCACACCACGGCCAACGTGGCGAGCAATGGCGCCCATCAGCAGTTCTTCGCAGTGAGGCCCGCCCTTGGCGCCGAAACCGCCTCCCACATCGGGGACGATAACTCGGATCTGATCCTTGGGGATATCCAACAGGGCGCTGACGGCGGCGCGGAAACCTCCGCCGCCCTGGCTGGATGCCCAGATGTTGAGCTGGTCACCTTCCCAAACGGCGTAGGCCGACAGCGTCTCTATAGGAATAGGAGCCACGCGCTGATTTACCCAAGTGCGTTCGATGACTACTTCACATGAGTCAAAGTCGGTGCTTCCGAACTGGCCAATGGCATGGAGTTCGTTGGAGTCGGTGCCGTCATAGAGCAATACATCGCCGGCCGCAGACTGTTCGAGTGTTACCACAGCATCGAGCGGCTCAATGTCAACAAACACTAGTTCAGCAGCATCAACGGCCTGAGCAAGGGTCTCGGCCACAACGGCACAGATGGGCTCGCCCACAAAGCGAACCTTGCCGACAGCCAGCATGGGTCGGTGCGACTCGGGTGGGACTTCGCCCCACGGGGCCGGAACCCGGCCTGTTTCTAGGTCAGCAGCGGTCAGTACGGCCAGAACGCCCTCGCTTGCTAACGCGTCATCGAGATCAATCGACTGGATGGTCCCATGGGCAATAGTCGAGCGCACATACACCACAACAGCTGTTCCAGGAGGAACAACGTCGGCAACATAGGTGCCCCCAACGGTAAGCATGGCGGCGTCTTCGCGACGTAAGACTCGGTTTCCTAGGTATCCCATGATGCTCCTTGGGGCAGTAAGGGGGAGGTGAAGATGTTGACCATGCCTGAGCGTCGAAAGGTCGATGGTGTGCGCTCAGCACAAGGCGATGGTAGACCCACCAGCACCGATAGATGCTATTCGGTGACTGTTTCCGCGGTGTCTTCCTCCGCCGTATCGGCAACAGTTTCGTAGGTCGGCGGCGTCGGAACCGGCGTAGGTTCCGAAACGAGGCCATCTGGGTAGGGCCATGGGTTGGGGATACAACCGTCGAGAGCAATGCTCTGTTGTTGCATAATCGGCGCCAACTGCCCTGCAGCTGCACATTGACGATGACCCGTGCCAAACACCTGGTGGCCGATCTCATGGTTGATTACCCATGTCCGGTAGGTCTCGATATCTGCGGTCCAACCAGCCGAAGCGGTCTCCCAGCGGATGAGATTAATAGCGATCACGTCGTTTATGGCACACGACAATTGGCCAATAGTTTGCATGGGCGAGCAAAGCGCATCGGTGGTCTCGGGTGAGGCCACCACAATCTGAAAGTCGCCATCACGCTCGATACGTACCAGTGTTAGGTCATCGGCGGCCGCCCAACTTCGAGGGTCGGCCAACGCCTCATCGACCACACGGGCAAAGGCGGTGGCTGTTACCCCAATGCCATCCTCGACAGCGACCGAAAACGTAACCTCATTTTCGACATCGATTGATGAGCCGAAGCGGATAGGGCCGGTGAGCGCTCCGGTGTAAGTACCCGACCCACCAATCTCAATATCGGCCTCGGACCGGTCGCCTATGCCCGGAGTAGGTACAACGGTGGGTGTAGCCGCTGCCTCGGCATCGGCGAGTTGTTCAGCGGCGGTGGGACCCGCTGTAGCATTAGCGGTAGCTGGCGCCGAGGCGCCATCGGGATTATCGTCCCCGCCGCCCAGAAATACGACAACGCCTAGCGCCAAAAGTGAGACCGCTCCCAGAGTTGCGATGCGCTTGATTTCCCGATTGGTGTAGCGCATGAGCCGTCAGGCCGCCGGTTAAACCGATGAGGCAAGCAGCCCAGCGACGAACTCGCGGATGCCTTTGTCGAGTTCATGGTCTTGAAAGGACTGTGCCGCTATGACGTTGGCGCCCCGTGCGGAAACAGCTGCGGCCATGGTGTCGAGTGACTTTTTGGGGTTCCACCGATAGGTGCAGAACACCGCGGCCCGTTTGCCCTGGATGGCAGGAAAGTTCTTGATCTTGGCCATGCCAGCCGGCCCGACGCCAACCCACCGCAGACCATGCACCCAAGTACCAAACACTACGAGATCGGCTTCGGCTAGTTGGTTGAGATCCACATCGTCGATCGAACGAACCGCAACGTCGGCATCACCGCGGCTAAACGCAGTGGCAATGTGCTCGCCGGTGGTCTGGGTGTTGCCCTTGAGCGTTTCGAAATATACGACGACCTTCATGCCCATAGTTTTAGCAGCTCAGATCTCTTCTGCGGCGATTCGCTCGTGATGGTGAATGACCTCGTCAATGATGAACCGGAGGAATTTTTCGGAGAACTCTGGATCGAGATCGGCATCTTCGGCCAACGCTCGCATTCGCGAAACCTGGGTTTGCTCCCGGGCCGGATCGGCGGGCGGGAGCCCAACCTGGGCCTTATAGCGGCCGATCTCCTGCGTGATTTTGAACCGCTCGGCCAACATGGCAATGAGCGCGCCATCGATGTTGTTGAGACTTTGGCGGTAGTCAAGGAGTCGTTGGTGCTCGTTCACAGCGCAAACTTATCCGCGAATAGCCCGTAGTGCTGGTGCAAGATCCCCTCGGTCGACAATTTCTAGCTGGTCGACGCCGACGAACCGAGCGAATTCTTGCAGAGCGGGCCGGATTCGATCAGCCACATCCTCGATTTTTACACCGTTCTCGGCCCATGCGCCGAGCACCCGAAACGTGTTGGCAGCGCGATCAGTCTTGGCATCGATGCGACCCACAATTTGGTCGTCGACCAACAGGGGCAGAACGTAATACCCGTACTTGCGTTTCGCGGCGGGGACATAGATTTCAATTCGGTAGTCAAAGTCAAAGAGGGCGCTGGCTCGGTCGCGATGCCAAACAACGGGATCGAACGGCGACAGGAGGGTGGCTGTGGTGATGGATTTTGCCCGGGTCACGTCGGGCGAAAGAAATGCCGGTTTGGAAAATCCCTGGACGCTGGCGCGAATCAAGGCGCCGTCCTCCGCCAATTCTTCAACCAATCGGCGGGCGTCGCGAATAGGTAGTCGGTAGTAGTCGGCCAACTCGTGGGCAGTGGCAACGCCATGGGCTCGCGCCGAACGGCGGAGCAGTTCCTTAATGGCATCATCCTCGGTTGGTGTCGCTACGGCCATCGTTTCCGCCGGAACAATGCGCTCGAGTAAGTCGAATTCCTTGTTGAACCCACCCCGGCGGCGAATACCCACTTTGCCGATGCGAAAAAGCCAATCCAATGCCAATTGTCCAAGGGAGCGGCTTCCCCACCATTCGCCGGACTGGGGTCGGACATCGGACAGTTGGTTGGCCTGGAGCGGTCGTTCCGCTACTTGGGCGAGGACTTCGGCCACGTAGGCGGGTTCTTCCTGGGCCAGTCGAACAAGACCACCCCAGGTAGCGCCGTCCTGGGAACGCGCCTTTTGCCATCGAAGAAACGGCTCCGTCGAGGTGGGCATCAGCGACGCTTCGTGAGCCCACGCTTCGAACCATTCGTCGTCTTGGTAGGCAACCTGATCAAGCAGACCAATGTCGTGATACCCGAGTCGCGAGAATAGAACCAGGTTCTGGGGGCGACACACGGCCGGGACGGAGTCGAGTTGCAGTAGGTTTTGGTGGCTCATGGTGCGACGCAGATGGCGTCGGTCAATGCGGGTCGCTGGTTGGGTAACGCCGAACCCCTGAGCGCGAAGCGCGATGCGGCGGGCTTGCGCGGAACTGAGTGAAACTATGCCTTCGGTCACGGTCCGGTACTCAGCCGCAAACGGGAGCGAGGACGCGACAAGGGGGAGCGGCGATAGCAGAAGTCATGAGGAACATATTACATATATCGATTCCTATGTCACGGTGCTTAACTCACCCGACGGGCTCCCACAAGCCGTGTGGTGCGGCTACTCCTTGGGGGAGCGTGGCGCCGAAAGCGCACCCTCGTGAGCAATATTTGGCAATAGTTTGTCCAACCAACGTGGCAGCCACCAGTTTCGGTCACCCAACAGTTCCATGGTGGCTGGCACCAATAACAGTCGGACCAGCGTGGCATCAAGTAGGACGGCCAACGCCAAACCAGTACCAAACAGCTTGATGACCCGATTTGGATCAAACAAGAAGCTGCCGAAGACCACCACCATGATGGCCGCGGCCGCGGTGATGACCTTGGCCGTCATCGCCAGGCCGTTGGCAACTGAATCTTTGGCATTTCCCGTGCGGTCGTACTCTTCGCGAATTCGAGAGATTAAAAAAACCTCGTAATCCATTGACAAGCCGAAAACGATGGCAAACAACATCATGGGAATGAACGGTTCAATGGGCGCCCCACCGCTAATCCCAACCAAACTACCGGCCCAGCCCCATTGAAAGATGGCGACGATGACGCCGTATGAGGCACCAATTGAGAGCAAGTTCATCGCAACTGCTTTGAGCGGCACTAGTAGCGACCTAAACATCACCATCAACAAAAGAAACGACAGCGTAAGAACGGCCGCGATGAATACCAGCAGACGACTGGCCAACAGTGCGGTGAAATCAATCGACGCGGCGACAGACCCGGTCACATGCACCGTAGATAGTGTCCCCTCCACAGACTGCGGGATGACGTCGGAGCGCAAGAATTTTACGAGATCAACAGTGTCTTGATCCTGCGGGGACGTCGAGGGGATGACCTCGATGAGTGCGGCGTTGGGAAACTCAATGGTATTGGGAATCGGGGGAGACACTTGTTGTACACCATCAGTTGAAGCCAAGGCCTCAACCAGTAACTGGGCCACACCCATGTCGCCTTCAGGCCCCAATTCGATCGCAACAAGCAACGGACCGTTAAACCCGGGGCCAAACCCGTCGGAGAGGAGATCGTAAGCCTTCTTCGTCTGGGTGTCGTCGGGGAAGTTGCCGGCATCGGAGAACCCCATTTGCAGGGACAACATGGGTGTCGCCAGCACCAACAAGATGGTGGTTGCCAACCCCACGGCTGCCCAAGGATGATCTTGAATATGGTGGCTCCACCGGTACCAAAACGTTTCGTTCATGGGACGTTCTGGCTTGGTCTCAACCTGCCGTTTCAGGGGACCCCAGAATGAGCCAACGGCCAAGGTAGTAGCGCCGAGTGCTATGAAGATCAGAACATAAGCCGCGCCGACCTCCAGGCCCGCAGACAACAACGCCAGCGCAACGAATCCAGCGGCTACAAGACCCCGCACGCGGGTGACTTCGACACGACCTTGAGCAAAGCCGAGAAACGCGGGCAAAAGCGTCAGACTCGCAAAGATGGTGACGAGGACCGTTGTGGCAGCAGCTATGCCTAGTCCAGAGATGAACGCCACGCCTATCAATAGCATCCCCAAAAGTGATATGACCACCGTTAGACCGGCCAAAGTGACGGCCCGTCCCGCGGTGCTAATGGCACCGACGGTTGCGTCGAGAGCCGAGTAACCCTGATGGGCCAACTCTCGGTATCGAGTAACAATGAAAAGTGCGTAATCGATGCCTACGCCGAGTCCGATCATGGCCCCTAGCGTCACGCTGAAATCGGGGAACGAACCAACATTGCTCATTAGGCCAGTTAGCCCGGTGCCAATAGCCACTCCGAACAGTGCCACACCAATAGGCATACCCATGGCCAGGACCGAACCAAAGGCCAAGATAAGGACGACAACGGCAAAGGCCAGGCCGATTAGTTCGGCTGTCGGTGGCTCAAATTCTGCGAACGCGCTACCGCCAAATTGGATGTTAAGATTTTCGCTACGCTGGGCGGTGAGGGAGAGAGTCCTGCCAAGGGCCTCAGACTCGTTATCGTCGACGTCAGCGCCGAGGTCAACAGTGGCGTAGGCAATGGTGCGGTCGGCGGTAATTTGGCTGGCGCCCGCGAGCGTATAGGGACTCGTTACCGCCACAACAGCGTCCTGAGCAGCCGTTTCGGCGAACAATGCCGTCATTGAAGAGCGCACCGCTGGGTCGTCAATGCCACCAGGAGCCTGGAACACGATGGTTCCTTGGCTGCCACTTCCAATGCCGCCAAAATACTGATCAATAACATCGAACCCACGGCTCGATTCGGAGTCCGGGAGCGAAGGGTTGGCGTCGTAGGTGGCCCCAATGATGGACGCCCCGCCGACGACAACAATCAGAAAAGCAACCCATAGAGCAACCGCAGCGCGCCGATGCACAAAGCTCCAACGTCCAAGTTTAGCCAGCAATGTATCTCCGATGGATCAATACAAACACGACCCAAAAACGACTGGCCGACCGGGTCAACGCTAGCTCTCAGGGTGATCAGACGCACGGGGCAATCGCCTACCTGGATGTGCCAATATCGACTGATCCATGTGGACGGCGCCCGGGTACGAACCAGACCCTTAGGGCTCCCAAACATCTGCATCCCGGCGTGCAAGTGTGGCCGTCAAGAACGCTCAGCTTTTAACCATTACTCCGCTTGTCTATAACCCCGAAGAGGCCATGTTGTTGCGACGCAACCTAGGGTAAGCGAATGGCTAACCCATTACTAAGTATGCATAAATGTCTGGCGGCGCTATGAGCGGGATTGTCATTGTCGTTGGGTCGGTGAATATCGATGAGATCTACTCGGTGGCTTCATTGCCGGGACCGGGGGAGACGGTGATTGGCGCGGCCTACCAACGAGCGGGCGGGGGAAAGGGCGCCAACATGGCGGTTTCCGCTGCTACGAGCGGCGCCGCGACCCATCTGATCGGTGCCGTGGGCGTCGATGCCGCAGGGGCCCAAGCGCTTAGCGAACTGCAAATGTTTGGCGTCGATACGACCGAAGTAGTCCGACTCAAGGAGCCGACTGGGCGCGCCGCTGTCATCACGGGACCTACCGACAATCTGATCGCCGTTGCCTCCGGAGCAAACGCCGCTCTTGACCCCGAATACGTGATCGAAGCAGTTAGCCGCATCGCACAACAAGCCAATGGCGTCTGTCTAATAAGCGGGGAGCTTGAAGATGAGGTCATATCCGCCGCCGCCGTAGCTGCCCACCGGGCAGGCTTTGCGGTGCTGTACAACGCCGCACCCGCTAAGCCACTGGGTAGTTCACTAGCCGCCGTCGGCCCAACCGTCATCGTGAATGAAATTGAAGCCACCCAATTATCGGGAGTCGATGATCCGGGCGCAGCGGCATCGGTCCTCGCCAACCTTTATGGTTCCGCCGTCGTAACTCGAGGTGGCGACGGTGTGTCTTGGGTCAACGATGATCAACACATGTCTTCGCCAGCAATTGCGATCAGCGTCGTCGACACCACAGGAGCGGGCGACGCCTTTTGTGGGGCATTTGCCGCCGCTCGAGCAGCCGGAGATGACTTTTCCGGAGCCATCGGTCGCGGCAATGCGGCGGGCGCTAGCGCGGCTAGCTCGGCAGGTGCCCGCGGCTGGGCGAAGTAGCTGCTTGGAGCACGAGCACTCGGCCAACTACCGTGTGGCCATAACTACTAAGCCCCGCATAATTTTGGACTGCGACCCGGGACTTGACGATGCCATAGCCATGGCTATGGCCATTCGACACGGCGACGTGGTCGGTATTACCACGGTCGGTGGCAACGTTGATTTGGCTCACACAACCGAGAATGCTCTGGCCGTTTGCGACATTCTTGGGCGGCCCGACATCCCGGTGCATGGTGGCCACGACTTGCCGCTTAACGGCTCCACTGGCCATCGAGCTAACGATTTTCACGGGCCGCGCGGTACCGGTCATATTGAATTTGCACCCGCATCTCGCCCGGCATCTTCGGGTGATGCAGCTGCGTGGATTATTGAAACTGTTCGCGCCGAGCCGGGAATTCATTTGATAGCCACCGGGCCCCTGACCAATATCGCTTATGCCTTGCGACAGGCCCCAGACATTGTGGATCTCACAGCGGGCATTACCTGGATGGGTGGCAGCACCGGCAATGGCAACACCACACCAGGAGCGGAGTTCAATGCGTTGGTGGATCCCGAGGCCGTTGAGATCGTGTTCACCTCCGGACACCCCAACATGACCATGGCTGGACTTAATGTCACTCACCAAGTCTTGCTGGATCGGACCTGGACAGGGGACTTGCGCGTCCGCATGGCCGACGAGTCCATGACGGTGTTCTGCGACCTGCTGGAGTACTACGACGAACGCCAACATGAATTCACCACCTTGGCCGGGGCCGCTATTCACGATGCTCTGGCGGTGGTAGCGGTGACCCACCCAGATCTGGTGGCCGGTGTTCGCTATCCGGTCCAAGTTGTTACCGCCGACGGCCCAACACGAGGCATGACCTTGGTCGACCAAAGGCCGGTTCGTTACCCCGACCCCGGCAATGTTCGCGTGCTGGAGTGGGTCAACGTTGCTAAGACCAAGGAACTGCTTCGCGAGACACTCAGTTCGTAATATGTGTTGGATGAGTCAGCGGATGTGTTAGTTTCGTCACGTGACGAAACGTTCGAAGTGCCAGTGGTGCGGGGAAGTGTTACACCATCCCGAGTCGGGCGGCCGACCACGTACGTACTGCCGAAGGTCATGTCGCCAACGCGCCTATGAGGCACGAAGCCTGGCACTGCAGCACGGTTTGACTGACACCAAGATGGTTGTCGAGCGCAGCGATTACGAACGGCTGGTTGATCTGCGGTACAAGGTCGCTGAAGCGGTAGGTGATTATGAGTGGGAGGCGCCGACCAACAGCGCCGAAACAGCTTTGGTTGCCGCCATAAATGAGGCACTCAGTCTGTAGCGGGTTTGATCTTTGCCGCACCGTACAGACCTATAACTTTACATAACGTGTATTTCCGGCGGCAGACCCGTATAAATGGCACGACCAGCGCCCTTCTGCGGAGATCGAACCCAAGCCCCATGTCTCGTACGTGACATAGCCGGCAATGCAGTAGCCTCTACCGCCATGAGCGATCTTCCTCCGGCTGGCTGGTTTCCTGATCCAGAGGGCGCCCCAGGCGTACTGCGCTACTGGGACGGCTTGGCCTGGACACAACACCGCCACTCCCCTAGTTCCGTCGATACCGACAGTGGTAGCGACTTCGGCGACATTGGCGACTGGATCCAAGGGTCCTTCGGTGCCGTGGCCAAGCGGTGGCGCGAGGTTGTTGCGTTGGGTCTGGTCACGGTGGTGCCCGCCAGCATGATGCTCTCTGCTTCCACTGCGATTGCCCTCCAAGACACCATCGTTGTGGCTAGCCCCACCGGTGGCTGGCCCGATTTCATGGGCTTCACGTTCGAGAACGCGGTGTATGCGGGAGTCCTCGTCATGGTGGCATTCGTGTTGTACTCAGTTGGTTCTCTGGGTTTTATTCACCTAATGCACACCGAAGCAAAGGGTGAGCCGCCGTCGGTCGGGCAATCGTTTGGTGTGGCAATGCGCAAACTTCCCCGAATGCTCGGTTGGTCCATTGCCGTTGGCGCGTGTGTGCTCGGTGCTGGTGGTGCCATCGTGGGTCTCGCCCTAATTGCCCCCGCCCTGGGAGTCTTGGCCGCTCTCTTGTTTATTCCGGTCGTTCTCTGGGCGGTTGTCAAGCTTTCTTGGTTGGCCGCTGCGGTCGTCATCTCCAACGGCAACCCCATCACGGCAAGTGCGGCAGTAAGTACGGGACGTTGGTGGCCGGCGTTGGGCCGTATCCTCTTGCTCGGGATAATCGGTTTCGTCGTCTCTCTTCTAGCTGGCGTTGTATTCGGCTCCATTTTTGGTACCAGCGGCTTCAACTTTGGCAGTCAACCGGTTACCGAATCTGACGGGAGTTTCGCCTATTGGAACCTCGGTGAGGACACCGAGCTTTCGGCGGGCGCCTTGATCGGCACGGGATTGTCGGCCGTTGTTGTGACTTCTTTGTACGGTGCTGTGCAGGCCATGGCGATGGTCAAGCTGTACTTGCGTACGGTAGTTGTGGGCAGCTAGCTACTAGTGCGCCCGAGCCCTCCCGGTATGGGAGGGATCAAGCCAGCAACCCTGCTGATTGGATGATCAGTTGGTCGCTACCGATAACGCTTCGGGGCTATGCGTCTGCGGTTTCGGTAACCAGTACGTCTTCTGAATCGCCGTCTTTAGCTTTAGCGGTCCAAACCAACCCACCACCGGTCAAGAGCAGTGTTGCTCCCAGGCCACCGAACAGACCAGCTAGCGCCAAGCCCATTTGCAGTGTCGAGTGGGTAACTGTGCCGACACCTAGCTCGGCTACAAGTCCGTGGACAGTCCCGCTCCAGGCCTGGTCCCGTACTGGGCCCTCGATGGGGTGTTGACGGTCAAAGTCGGTCCAGTAGCGTCCCTCGACCGCAAAGTCGTAGCTTCCGGCCTCGAAGGTCTCGCCGTTGTACTCGACGGCTTCGTCGAGGACAACCCCAATGGTGCCATGCAAAGTGTGTTGCAGAATTGTGGCCATCTGGAACATGTACTCACTGGCGGTGTTGACCAGCGGGTCGTTGGGATCCATGTCGCTACTTACTACTGGGTACGCCCAGTCGTCGGTGAGCAACCCCATGATGGCGTCGGCGCCGTCGGTGGTACCCCGATCGGTAAGTTGACCATCTTCGTTGTAACTAAGCGTGACATTTTGGGCTTCGCTAAAGGCCTCTAGTGAGCCGTACCCATCTTGTACCCGGGTGTAAGCGACACCGCCAGCAATCATGAAGATAAGTCCGACTATGGCTAAGGCATATCCGAGAATTGCGAGTCGTTTGAGCATCGCATTCCCCTCCTTGTTGTCATGGTTGTGAGGATTTTCACAAGCTCATGACTTAAGTATCTGCCCGTCTACGAACGAGCATTAGGGGCTGAAGTCCCTATCTCAGAAACTATGTAATTTTGCTTAGCGGACCATTGCGCCGGGCGCGAAAAGCGCAGCGACACCGTCTGGCGCCACTGCCCTATCTCATGTTGGTAACTGGGTCTGCTTTGGCACTGTGCTCACGACGGAGCTGATCTTGGACGAGGAGGTCGGTGCCCCGTCTTGAGTCGATCACCGGGCGTTGATGACCGGAATGATTTTCTCGCCGTACTCGCTCAGC
>Ga0115000_10001379_pt1 | contig 21663 bp, 17 predicted proteins | sample ArcticOcean_MG_C_6_FD_89690 | JGI IMG/M metagenome (GOLD analysis project Ga0115000, IMG submission 89690) | Marine microbial communities from western Arctic Ocean - ArcticOcean_MG_CB8_128 | ecosystem: Environmental > Aquatic > Marine > Oceanic | place: Arctic Ocean: Canada Basin | collected... | reverse complement strand
TTCTGCGATTTATGCGGCAGGAATAGTTGAGAAAAATAGAAAGGGTCGTCAGTTTTATTACACATTAGGTCCAAATTACGACGCTTACAAAGCCGGTACGTTAAAGAGAGCAAACGAGTAGTAGACATTCCAGGTATGGAAACAAAAAGAAAAGTTCAAAAGATTCAAGATACTATACACAATCTTGAACGTGAACTTAAAATTATACAAGGGGATTGTAAACACACTCACCAAATGATTAAAATCATAAAACCTGGGGAAGCAAGATGGGTTTGTGAAAAATGTAAGAAAAGGTTAAATTGGCCCAGTCCATCAGAATTAAAGGATTGGTTCTAATATTTATAATAATAAAGACACATAATTGTAAAAAATGGAAAAAAATAAAAATAATTCTCGATCTCTTCAGGATCTACAAAATCCCTACTATACCGCAAAGATAGGAATATTAAAAGAACAAGCAGGATATGACCCAGCTAATGATGATACGTTTAATCCTTGTACTATGGCACAATTTGATCTTAATTGTGTTTATGCGGGTAGAAAAGCATTAAATGGTCGGTTTTATTATCCTGGTGGTCAAACAACTCCAGAACTACCTCCGGTAACTCAAGCGTCCGTAGCTTGTGGTGCCAACGCATACAATCCAACAGCTTTACCACCCCAACCATGTTTGTTCTATGACCAATCTCTTTCTAAGTATGTTGTATTTGATACAGGTGCTGTAGGTACAAATGATTGTTCTTCTGCCAGTGGATGTAATTGGGGAACAACCATAAATTTCGGTGGGGGATATCCTTCACAGGATATACAATTTTACGGATATGAATGTGATACTAATCTGTGTGTAGAATATAATACAGGTAATGCGACATATGATACCCTAGCTGCCTGTGGAACTAGTGGGTGTGCAACGGGAACCGCAACTATAGGATGTAACGATGTTTTTGGAGCTAATTATGATAATACACATGGAGGATGTGACAGTACAAGTTCAGGTTTACCAAATAACGGAGTGGCAGGACCCCCTTGGGATCATACCTGTTGTAGTTATACATCAGGGTGTATGGATGATAGGAAATACACTGACGGTAATTATATGGCAACTAATACTGACTGGCCTAATAATATTGGTCCAATCCCCATAATAGGTGCCGGCGCAGTTGTTGCCGACGGTAATAACGTAGTACAACTTGATGATGATACAGCAACACCATGGGGATTCCCATCGACAACAATTAATTCGACAAGTTTCTCTCCTTCTACATGTCTTTATGATGTAAATAATACTATCGCTACTTATAATGGTTGTACCGATTCTATTGCAATAAATTACTTGGCTACTTATGAAGCAGACTGTGCTTCGGTACCAGTCCAATTTATTCCAACTACCACTACTAATGATGATGACCATTTCCCTAATGAAACTCCTGACTATAGTTGTTGTTCATACACACTTGGATGTATGACTTCTACAGCATGTAATTATGATGATTTAGCCACTCTAGATGATGGTAGTTGTGAGTACGCTTCATGTAAAGGATGTATGGATCCTATTGCAGTTGATTATATTGGAGCGTATCTTAGTACAGCTGGAGTAGGAATGAAATTAGATTGTGCGGGTAATTGGGTTGCAGATAATGCCAATTTGTTATTACCATTTGGTAATGACCAATGCTGTAACTACCAATCCGGTTGTATGTCGATTTCAGGAGCTCCTGGTGTCGCTAATCCAAATGCAGTGGCTGATTGTCAAGGAAATATGATAATAAGTGGATTAGATTATGTTAACGACAATACATTAGTTGTACCTTATTATAATTGGCCAAGTTTTAATTTCGCAACACAAGGTACAGCATTAGGCCCGGGAGGGACAGATTGTTGTGATATTTTAGGTTGTACAGATCCATTAGCGAATAATTATGATGCATCTGCCACTATTGATGATGGTAGTTGTACTTATCCAGCAACACAGGGATGTAACTCTACAACAGGAGGGGATAATCCTGATATTAATGGTGAATGTATAGGAGGTCCAAATGTTGGATGGCCTAATTATGGAGGATGTCCCGCGGACGGATATCTCTATGTAAATTATGACCCAATCGCAATAGGATGTGGTAATCCACCTAATGCTGGAAATACGAGTTGTTGTGTGGAAGTACCTGTAATACCTCCTATTGAAGGATGTTTAGACAGTGATGCACTTAATTATAATTCTGGGGCCGATGGATGTCCAGGAATGGACCCAGCTTCAACAGACCCATCAAACTTAGATGGATATGGAAACCTAGACGCAGCTAATAATTCCTGTTGTCTTTATAATACATATTGCCAAGACGCAACCGCTAATAATGACCAACCAGTTGTAACAGGTTCTTTTCCTTGTAATGATACAGACTTTGGAGCAGCAGGTGTATATTATGGAGAAACAGGGTTCTCACCTATTTTCACAGGAGCGGTACATATGACAAATGCTCCGGGTACTACTACTGCTGATGATAATGACTGTTGTACGTATGTCTCAGGTTGTACAGATGCCATAGCATGTAATTATGACGCAACAGCTGTTATTGATGATGGAGATTGTTCTTATATCATAGGTTGTACTGATAATGCTCAAGATAACTACGACCCTAATGCTGACTTACCATGTCTCAATGATGGAACATATATTATACCAGCTTCAAATGGAATTTGTGCAGATTCATCTGATACTGGTTATTCGGATTTACCACTGGCCATGCCCATTTTAACTGCAGGAGGTACAGGTACAAATGATTGTTGTTGTATATACGGATGTGAGGACTTGGATAATCCTGGAGCAGTTAATTATGATGTAAACGCTACTTGTTCTGATAATTCATGTGAATATTATCAATATGGTTGTACAGATCCTTCTGCACTTCCAGCATCATATAACATAGGAAACCATGGATGCCAAGACCCTAATGGTGCTACCTTACCAAACAATCCTAATGTGATTGCTCTTGCGACAGGTACTGATGTTCACCATTGTTGTGTTTATACAGTACCAGAATGGATTTATAGATGTGAAGGTGACTATACTAGTGGTGTTGACGACCCTGGTAATCCACCAGCTACTGGTTGGGGGAACTGTGTAGCCATTCTTCCAACAGACGCAGCTTATGCAACACTTTTAGCTTACGAGAGTGCATACAATATAACTTTATTATTTACTTCACAAGTATCAGATGTTCATGCGGCGAGTTTATGTGCATCCCAGTGTACAAACTGTGCGTCAATACCAACCGCTGGATGTAGTACTTGTGCGATAGGAGCGACAAACCAAGTCTGTGGTACCTTTACTAATGACTATGACGCACTAGAAGACATGTATGATATTCCGAACCAGTATTTATTCTGGGACGATATAGATGATTGTGACAACTCCGCTCTTTGTGGATTAGAAACTTTAGGGTGTAATAATATTAACTACTGTGAGTTTTATACTCAAGTAATAGAATTGAATGATGGTATTGGTGGAACATATGTAAATGCAGGAGCGATAAGTATACCAAATCCATCAGGAACAATGATAGGTATTTTAGGGCCAACAGCGTTAGCTAACGGATGTATAAACCCAATGGTAGTAGACTGTAACATAACAGGAGCAACAAACTATAACGTTTCAGCAACTGTAACTTGTCCTAATCCATATTACAATTCTGCAGGTGGTACAAACCCATATGCAGATGAACTCGCACAAACAACCTGGGGGAACATTGTCGATATTCCTCTTATAGATATAGATTGGTATTCGAATTCCATGGCAGCTAACATGATGAATCTATGTGAATTTAGTTGTGAAGAAGAAAATGTTAATGGTGTTATCGTACCAGGAGACCCATTAACAGTAATTAATGAAGGGGGATCTTGCCATACCTGTTCAGGAACAGTAATTATAGGACAACAAACTATGGCACCTTGTACTGAGGTATTCAGTGAGGTAATCTATAATAATTTAACCCTCAACGCTCCTTTCACATTACAATGGTTTAATGATGGAGGAGATTGTGATGCGGGAACTTTCTGTGGAGGTAGTCTTGGTTGTATTGATGATGGAAGTGGAACAGTTTCAGTCTTTAACGCAGTTAGAACGACAGCATTTAATAATATTTCTCCAGGGTGGACTACACCTGGTCCACAAGCTTGTAATTATGTAAATGACCCTACACTAGCACCAGACCCAAGTAAATGTACGTATGAGTGTGTAGCTTGTATGGATGATGGAGTTGATGGTAACGGAACTGATTTGAGACCTGGTGGATTTACAGGTCCAGCGTATAATTACCAATTTAACTGTGACGCCGTATATATTCCTAATGCACAAGTACCAGCAATAGATTCAAACGGTGATAGTTGTTGTTGTTACGTACAAGGATGTACAGACCCATCAGCGCAAAACTATGACCCATTAGCATGTTTTGATGACAATACTTGTGATTACAACATTTATGGGTGTGATAATCCTACTTCCTCTAACTATAATAACGCAGTTACTATAGCATGTGATGGAAATAATGGGTATCCACCTAATGATTATACCGGAGGGGCAGCCTTACCTTGCGCACCAGGAGATATAGGGACTGCAAATTGTTGTTGTTCCGATATAGGATTTGATTGTGTTAGTAATTTATGTACACCACATACAGGACCAGGATTACCAGAGTATATGACTTTAACATTGTGTAAACAAGGTGAGTGTGGAGCTGGTAGATATAGATGTCAACCACATCAAGGACCAATACAACCATTTATATCATCAGGCATGGATTCTATTGCAACTGCATCGGGGGTTAATGATGGTAGAAACTTAGACCAATCATCTGGTGAAGTTGAAGCTCTTAGAGAACTTGTTGTAAGAGATGGGAATGAACTTGAGTTAGATATAGAAAAAGAAAGAGAAGATTGGACTCTTAACACAGACCCTAACACACCTGATGAGTTAGATTGTTGTATAGAAGACCCAATGGGACCACACATTTCACTACAAGACTGTGTTGATAATAGTAATTGTGGAGATTGTGACGATATTAAATGGAAATGTAAAAAATTTGGGTCTACAACTACCCAAAGTCATCATATATGTGTACAAACAGTACAAGCAGACCCAGACTGTTTAACTGGTACCTGTTGGGATACCCAAAATCAGTGTATATCTAGCGGTTGTGAACATCATAGTAAAACATGGATATGTCCACCTAAACCATTGGTACCAATTATTGATGATGGGACAATAATTGGGGAACAAAACACGGGATTAACAATTGTAACACCACGTCCATGTATACAATCAGGGTATTTTGGTTGGCTAACAAAACAAGACTGTGAAACTAATACTGCCTGTTACCCCCCTTACCATCCTCCGTCAAGTTGTTTCGTTGAGAGTACCCTTATTAAAATGGGAGACAGTACAGAAAAAAGAATATCGGACATTGAGGTTGGGGAAGAAGTATTAAATGATAAGGGAACCAGTTCTACAGTTACCCATATACAAAAACATGAAAACTCTGAGATATACGGATTCAACGGAGAAGAAGCTTTTGTAACCAAAGATCACCCTCTCTTAGTTAAAACAGATGGTAAAAATGAGTGGAAATCTATTGACCCTTCATGGATAGCACCATTCTCTCACGGTGTAGATACCTTAACATTAGAAGTAGGAGACGTATTACTTAAAGGAGAGAACAAAGAAGAAATGGAAATCACCGCAATAGAAAAAGGAGGGGTGGTTGATTTAACATATAATCTAGTGTTAGATACGGTTCATACTTATTACGCTAATGATTATATAGCGCATAACGCATACTTTAGAAGTAGAACACTTACTGAAAAATGGGATGGAGCTGGCGGTCCTGATCCATATGTAGGACCAAGAGGGCCAATTGATCCTTGGGGTAATGGGTGTTTATGTCCAGATGGTATTACATGGGACCCAGCTTGTTGTAAAGGTAACCCAAGTCCAGGAGTCCCTCCAAGTCCAAGTGGTGGTGGAACATTCGCATGTTGTACTTCCAATAACAATTTGGCGGTTGATTATAGTGCTTGTGGTGTAAGCGGAAATGGATATCCTTGGGGGTATTTAGGTTGTGTTGTTCCGACTTCGGCATTGAATGCAAATGGTAATCTCACAGGACCTAACACCAATGGTGTTGAAAGTTCTACTTGTTCTCCGTGCCCTTGGTGTACTTCATCAGGACCTACTAATGGTTGTGGTGGTCAAGTAAATGACCCATCAAACCCACGACTAGCTTCCCCACAACCACCAGAAGGTGGAGGAGATGACAAAGGAGAAATTAAAACACAACCAAGACCAGAACATGCTGAAAAAATGTCTCAGTGGGAAAACGAAGTATCAGAAAACGCAGGTGAAAGAGTTAAGTTTGATAAATATGGTGTTGATACAAACCCGTTATTCCTTGGTTCTTCAGGTGAGGAATACACATATGACATCGTAAGTGGAGATATATTTAGAATTGAAGGAGGTGTTTTAACTAAAATAGGTAATTTTATAGAGAAAGAAGAAGACTCCGTAGAGGTATCGCCTGTAATAGAACCTACAGAGAAACCGAGAGAAGTTCCGGTAGCTCCAGAGAAGCAAGAGACTCCAGAGACTCCAGAGACTCCAGAGACTCCAGAGACTCAAGAACTTAGGGAACAACTATCTCGTATAAAGAAATTAATGGGAATGTAATGGCGATTATATGGTATATAAAATTAAACTAAAGGAGAATCAATTAAATAGATTAATAGTAGAAGAGAGAATTGAAAAACCTTGTTCTAAATTTGAGGTCGGGTCAGATAATTATAAATTCTGTACCTTAGTTAATTCACCTGAATGGGTGAAAATGACTCGTCCTTTGGTAGATAAGGTTTTAGAACATAAGAAGAAAAAATGGAGAGATGTAACTTCTTCCGAAAAGCAAAAATCAGTTGAGGAGGTTTTAGATATTATAGAGGAGTCTAGACCACAAGCAAAACAAACTGTACAAAGAGTAAGAGAGAAATTAGATTCTTTAGGTTTTATATATGATGAGGATGATCAATGGGATTACATTAATAAGTTAAATACTAATTACTCGGACACTGCTACCTTCATGACAGACTTGGTAGAAAAGTTTTCAGACTACCCGATAGGAGAACTTTATAATGATGTTAAAAATGGAGATAAGACTAATCTACAAGATCTAATTGACCAAGCATTAAATGCCCCACAAGCAGTCTATGATGAGTTAATAGATGACCCGACTAACAAGTTCAAATATACCCGAATGGCTAAATACTACACAGGTAAGGGTGACTCTGTAGAAAATATTATTGAAAACCTAATGAATAATAATGGATGGGTGACTATTCATAGAGGTGGAAATGGTGACCCAATAGACACTTTACTAGGTATTGACTTAATTGTAGAAAAGAATGGATCGTATAATTTTATCCAATCAAAAAAAGTCTTTGATATAAGAAGGGTTAAAGGTCCACTTAACCCAGAAGGGGCTTACTTAGTTAAAGGTAATGTATTTGGTATACGTGAAGACATGATAGATCTTTTAGGTTATGCAACAGAGGATGGTCGGGCACTAGTAACACCAAAACAAAAAAAGACTAAGAAGAATTCAGAAGGTAAGTTTGAATACACAGATAAATTAGAATACCCCACACCAACTCGAAATACCCCAGTCATTATTCAGGAACCATTTCAAAATATACACAATTTAAGTTTGTAGTTAAAAATAATTTTCGTATCTTTGTACTATGACAAAGAGAGAATTAAATAAAAAACTAAAATCCAAAATCTTAGAGATTAGAAACGCCGTAGGAATTAAAGATGGTATAGTTCGTGTTATTCGTGCTCGAGAAGTAAACGAAAATCCATTTACTTATTTTACAGAAGTAGACATACAGGTATATGCACAAGTACAGAACACTGATGGAGATTACGAAACCCTCAATATGTACGGACCAAAGGCAATAAGAAACTTTTTACGTAGAACTGATAGTAAAGTCAGTCATACTGTGTCTAATTGGTTAAAATTATGGGGTCTCCACTCTAATGTTAGGATAAATAACATAAAATTAATACCAAGAAAATGGCAGATAATAAATCTACCTTAAACCTGCACCCGTAGCTCAGATGGATAGAGCAACTGCCTTCTAAGCAGTAGGTCACAGGTTCGAATCCTGTCGGGTGTACAATAGGCTCCACTTTACTCATAGTTTTCATATTTATTAATAAACTTATTTATTATGAAAAAGAAACCAGTTAACAAAAATCTCATCAATGAGGTAAATGATATGAGACATATGATGAGGAATCTAGAAGAAAATAGACAAATTCCCGTACAACAATTAAACGAACAACCCATACAACTATTGAACGAACAACCATCACCATATCCATGCTCTGTAGGTGGAGGAAATTGTGCCGCAGGTTGTACATGTATTGAGGTACCATGTACCTCTCAAAATTGTGCGCCGCAGTACCAATTCGGAAATTATGCTATTGCTGATTGTTGTTGTGGTAATGAGATACCAACAATCACTGGATGTCAACCAGGTCCATGTCAAAGTGCCACCGATTGTGGCCAATCATGGGAAGAATGTTGTTATGCCGACGCAGGTATGGCATCGATGGGGTTCCCTTCTTGTAACCATCCAGATGATTGTCACAGTCATCCATCGGGCACACAAAGTACATCTTCTTCACTGGCTGGTTGTGCAGACTCATCAGCATTGAATTACTGCCCATCTTGTGGTGTCAATAATCAGCAGTGCTGTTATGCTCACAATAGCGGTTGTAAGAGTCCAATGTACCCCAACAGTAACATGTCGTATGAATGTGGTTGTGATAATGAATGGATTAACGTTGGATATGGAAATACAAGTTGTTGTGAGACAGACGATCCGGGGGGAACTGGCAGTAATAGCGGCTCCAATTCTTCAGGTAGTAGTGGAAGTTCTGGTAGTAGTGGCACCTCTCAATGCTTTGTTGATGGAAGTATGGTTATGATGGATAATGGAGAAGAAAAAAACATCTCTAAAGTCGAAATTGGAGAAGTTGTTAAAAGTGAAATAGGAGACTCAACTGTTACAGGAATAGACATACATAAAGGAACCTTTGAAATATATTCATTTAATGGTGGTGAATTCTTTACTACCTCAGAACACCCATTTAAGACTTTAGAAGGTTGGAAAGCAATCGACTCTATTAAGACAAGTATAAAACATGGGGTGGACGCCAACACACTTAAACAAGGAGACACTTTAATAACTTTAGAAGGAGAAAAAGAATTAAGAGAAATAACATTGGATGAAAAAACACATAATATAGTTTATAACCTAAGATTAAATAACGAACATGTATATTATGTTAACGGTTATTTAGTACACAACGCTAAAAATATAGATGGTGACACAATAAAAGGTTTTACACCAGATGATGTTTTTAGTGATAGATCTGGAGGGGGTAACCCACCACGACAACCTTTAAGGTCTAGAGAGTAATAGTAGTGAAAACCTATAGACCCCTTTCCCCGTTATTAACCATTAAACCCTCAGAAATTGAGGGTTTAGGATTATTTGCAATAGAAAATATTGAAAGCGGAGTGATTTTAGGGATTTCTCACATAGAGGACGATAGATTCGAAAATGGATATATTAGAACTCCCTTGGGGGGATTTATTAACCACAATGAAGTTCCTAATTGTAGGGTAGATTACGAAGATGATATTGGTAGAGTTATTACGACGAGAAGTGTAGAACAAGGGGAAGAAATGACTACCACCTATGATTTATATTCAGTAGATTATGACTAAAGGTGTAACTAGAGACGCTTGGATAATTCTAAAACAAGCTTGGAATATTACTGCCACTAATCCCAACTACAGGAGTATGGAATGTGGAAATTCTAGTTTCGATCACTACATAGAGGTGATGACAAAGTATTTCGGGTTTACTCGTGGATCAATAGAAGCAATAGGAGTATATTGTCTTATTGCCAGACACAATGCAGAAGAAACTGATAGGGGGGTGACTGGATTTGATGGCAACCCTTTCGAAGAATTGGGACCTGAAGAAGTGTTAGTTCCAAACATCTATTCATATGACATAGAATTTATGGATGATGAGTATGATTTTGACAACTACTATGATGAATGTAATAGAGATGATGGAGTCTCAAGAAGGTATGATATAGAGTGTGAGTGTCTATCAGCAACAAAAGAGGGATATGATAAAGATGGTGAACATTGGGAGGAAGATTGTACAAATGAGTGGGATATAGATAATACTGACTGTCAGTGTACAGAATTTGAGGAACCAATAGTAGAGTTATTTAGATGGACTTATAGTAAAGGAACTTATTATAGTATAGATGGTGATATCAACCTAGAAGATAACAAGGTAGGTGAAATAGATAATTTTCGAGATGAGAAGGTAATTACACTTTACGAAGACCTACAAGGTGAGTATACTGAATGGGAAACATATGATTACTTTGATAATGACAGAGAAGGAGAAATAATTGATTGGTACCAGGAAGATGTATCATATGAAATTGAACGAACAGTAAAATAATGAAAAATTTAACAAAAATAATATTTTGGATATTCATATCTACTATGATAATGTATGGTTTGATGACAGTATTACAACCATCACAACCATCACAAATCAAGATTGAGATGGACGAACTTCTAAATGATATAGACTCAACCATAGTTATAGACACTATCGTAATAGACACTACAATTATGGATGTGCCGATTATATTAGAAGACAGTACAGTACTAACTGTATGTGCAACTATGTATCACCCAGTGATAGGCCAATGTGATGATAGTCCAGATATAACCGCAGATCAAACTAAAATACCAAACATTGATAGTTGTAGTCATTTATGTTGGATTGCTGTTAGTCAAGACCTACTATGGTTTAACGATGGACCTATTAGATATGGTGATACGGTTTATATTGAAGCCGGTCACAAAACAGGACATTATATAGTACGTGATGCGATGAATAAACGTTTCAAAAAGAAGATAGATTTTTTAGAATCAGTAGGCACTGAAGCATATAGATATAAAAAGGCTACTCTACATGTTAATTCATGACACAATTGATGAAACTCTTTTAATAATCAAAGTATTTATATAGAAACTATATTTTAATGACATCCTACAATAAAAGACATAAAAAACAGATTTTACAAGAAGCCTCTATTTTATTAGAATATAATAGGATAAAGAATAGGACTAAACCCCATGACAAGGTACTCTGGGAAACGATTGAAAATCTATATGAGGGTACTCTCTTAACCGAAGAAAGATTAACCGAACAAAAGGCAATATTTAATTGGATTAAAAAACTAGGTAAAAACGCATTAGGGGCAATAAACAAGTTTACCTCCACTCTTACATCTGGAGAACAAAAAATAGCGCAAGACTTATCTAAAGAGTTAGGAGGGACACAACAAGGGAGTCAAATAAAATCTTTACTTAAGAAAGGAAATTGGGGAGAAGCATTACAGAAAGGACTCGATACAGTTAATAAACATTTTTCAAGTGGACAACCTGAAGATGGTGAATTTCCTGGACCGAAGGATGGGGGAATTGGCCGATTCTTGAGGTCAAAACCTGAAGGAGGTGGACAACTTGCAGAGGGATTCCAAGAAACAGGAGATGCGTGGAGAAAGATGAAAGTATGGAAAAAAGTAACTCTGGTTTTAGGGATGATTGCAATAATGTTTGTACAAGCGTCACCAGGTGAAAAAACAGACCAAGACCAAAACCTAGGTAATCAAACATCCATAGAATACTCAATGGATGGAGAAAAAACAAGTGATCTAAATGCCTACGATAAAGGCTTTGATAATAACACACAAAAACCTAACACTCTTAACTTTGGTGACAAAACGATACAAAATGCGGGATATGAAACAGGGGTAAGTTTTGAACTAGGTTCATCCAACTTAGATACCCAAGGACAACAGCAAATTGATGACATAGCAAATGATTATCTTGATAAAATTGCGGCAGCACAGAACAATGGTGATGTGGTCCACTCTTTAGACATTGATGTTCAGGGAGGAGCGTCTAATACCGGAGAGGGTTGGGACAAGGACAATAAGTATGATGGGAGTCTAACTCAGAATAGAGAATCGGAAGCGAGTAATGCCTTAAATAAGAGTCTTGACAAACTTGCGGCTGCGAGAGGAATGGATATAAGTGGTGTAGACATTAATTATAATGTATCCGGAGGGATGGACCAGGGAGACTTAGGAGGTGATGAAAATGTTAAAACTGGACAAAAGACATCAACACAAAATACCCTTCTTAATGGTGTACTAACTCATGAAGCTCCGGCCCAAGAAGCGCCAACAGATGGAGGAATAGATATTGATATAAATCAACCTGTTGTCGCGAAATTTAATTTAGGTGGAGAAAAAACAAAAATAACAGAACCCCCAACACCAGGAGTTGCAAAAGGTTCTAGAAATTTAGAATTAAGAGATTTATTATTCCTTGGTGGTATTGACCCTATACCGGTAACCTTTGGTGATTATAAATCAGACTCAGATATGGGAAGAGTCGATTGGAGAGATGTTGATATACAAGGAAATAAGTTTTTAGAAGACCAACAAAAAATGGCAGTGTGGATAACTAACACTAGGAAATCAAAATTCCCAATATTAAAGAGAACAAAAAATGCACTTCAAGGAATAATAGACATTGAATTTGATGGTGCTAAATATTTAGGAAATGTTGGTCCCAAATATGACCCATCAACTACAACACCAATAACTCAGAAGAGAAACATGGGACCAAGAGGACCAAATAAATTTGTTGATGATCCAGTTAAAGGAGGATATATGCCTAACCCTGCATTAGCAGAGGCCAAAGGAGAACTTCCACCAGAATTTATTAAACAACCAGAAATCCCACCAAAGATTAAAAGTCTACAAGGGAATACTACGGGGCTTTGGAAATATATATTAGGTAATAAAGCTCTAGGAAACATAATAACATCTCAAGTGGCTGCAGAATTTGATAAAAACATTAAATCTTTTCTTGAACAATTAGACTTAATGTATGGAAAATCTGGTACCAGAGGGAATGTTAACTTTAGATATAGAAGAAATCCTAATTACGAAGGGACAAAATATTCAGACATCCCAACTACATGGAATAAAAAAGTAAGTGGAGAACCAGAAACACCAGTAGTGACTGTACCAGGACAGAGTGGAGAAGCTCTCCCATATGTTCAAGATTATACGGGAGATTATATACAGGGATCTGACGGCCCATTAGTTGGGTCAGAAGATTTTGAAGAATTACAAGAACAAATAAAAAGAATTAAACAATTATTATTATGAAAAAGAAACTTAAAATAAGCGAATCACAAGCACAATATATACTAAGACTAAGTGAAGATCTAGATCCAGGTACCACTAGTAGTGATACGGGAAAATTTGCTTGTGGGAAGAAACATACAAATCCACCTACAATTGGTTGTATAGGTCCGGGAAATTATACCATGGGAGATCCTGGTATACAAGCAGTATACCCAACAATGTCAGCTTGTCAAAATGACCCAGAGTGTGGAGGAGGATCAGATGATCCATGTAAAGATAATCCAAACCCAGAATGTTTTTGGTGTCAAGCAGAACAAGGATCGTCATGTGTACCAGTAGGAACAAATTTATCATATGCTATGAGTAATGGTTATAGTTTATATCAAACCGTAGCTGCTTGTGATTTGGCTGAACAAGATTGTGGGGGAGGTAGAGATAATCCATGTCCAGATGGAGTAATAACACCAGCTGATGGTGATTGGGGGTTCTGTCACGAATGTATATCGGGTGGATTCCAAGCTGCTGGTGGAGCTTTATCGCATCCATGGGGTACCATTACAGGAGATTCTTGTGAATGTTGTAAAGAAGATGGTGATCCACATACTGGAGGTAAAGTAGATTGTATGTGTTGTAAGGATGGAAGTGCTGCTGGAATGGCCCAACAAGTAGCAACAGCCGCAGATTGTGCTACCACCAATTTTGGCCCACAATATACTAATTGTGTAGAACACACAACGCCATATGTAGATCCATGTAAAAGAGGTGATACACAAGGATGTCCTGATGTAGAGTGTGCAAATCCACTTCATGTACAGGTAATGATTTCAGCGGGACCTCCACCTAAATGTAAATGCCAATGTGAAAATACTCAATCTTGTAGAAGACCATTAGTATGGAATGAAACTACATGTTCGTGTACAGGAGAGCATGATGAATTTGTAGGACCACCTTTACAATCAGAAAACAAAACTGAGTTAAATGAAGAAATAAAAAGAATTAAACAATTATTAAAATAATGAAAATTAATTGGATAAATGGTTTTGATGCTGGTAATAAAAAGGAAAAATATTCTTTAAGTTTTAGACTGGGTACTTTTACCGTACTGGAAATTAAAGTAGATTCTACTAAGCTTAGAGTGATGGTTATTAATTTAGGATTTGAACTCTATTATTAATGAACATAAGGGAGTCGATATTAAGGATATTACAAGAACAATGTTTTAGTTACGGAAGTAATTCGGCACTTGGAAATTATGGGTGTATGGATTCCGCGGCTCTTAATTTCGACACCTTCGCAACACACCCATGTAACGCAATGGGACCTAGTCTTGCCTGCGCTGATTGTTATGGTAATAGTGATTGGTGTGGTCCTGGTACACCACCAGGTGATTGTTGCCAATACCCAGCTCCTATTCTAGGATGTACTGATATTAATGCAAATAACTATGATGCCTCTGCTAATACTGATGATGGGTCTTGCACATACGATATTCTAGGATGTACAGACCCTACAGCATGTAATGAAAATCTTACCGCAACTGTTGATGACGGAAGTTGTACTTATCCAGGGTGTCTAGACCAATCCGCGAATAATTATGACCCAATGGCTGGATGTAGTAATAATTCATGTACCTACGATATATTAGGATGTACCGATTCAAATGCTATAAATTACGACCCTACAGCCAATGTGGATGATAACTCTTGTATTTACCCAATAAATGGTTGTACAGATCTATTGGCCTTAAACTACGACCCTTTGGCTACCGTAGATGATGAGAGTTGTATATATGAAGAAGAACCAGAGGATTGTTCAAATCAGTTAGACATAGGATGTTGGGTATGTAAAGATCCAATAAATTTTCCAGGGTGTCAACAAATTAGTAATATGACTCAAGTAACGTTAGCGACTAGTTACGGACTTACAGGGTTTGGATTACAACAAGATTGTATTAATAGCACCCAATGTGGTGGACGATTATATGATGAAAATCACCCATGTGATAAGATACACTTTACCTATAAAGTAAATGATGATTATAATCTAGCAATACCTGAATTTTGTAGGTACTGTAAAGATCATACAATACAAGATCCACTATGTAAATGTTGTAAAAGATTTGAAAAAATGATGGATAAAAAGAAACTTGATGAAGAAATAAGAACAATAAATAAAATAATAAAATAGTAAAAAAAAATATAAAAAAATGGGAAGACAAAAATACATTAAAAATGATCACATGAAGGAGGCAAACATTCTTCTTGAAAATAAATGGTTACAGAGAAAGAATCTACTTGGGGAGGCAAATATACCAGCACCCAATTGTTGGTCAAACTGTCCTAATCCACAAGCTATATATCATCCCGGAGCGCCACCTTGCCCTTCTACTCATCCAAACACAACTGAACCAAATTGTGCTCAACCAAATTCGGCATGTCCACATCCCCTAGGAGGAGGAACAACATGTACAATATTTAGAGCAAGTATGCTTCCTTGTGGTAATACTGGTACAAATGGAACTACATCTGGATGTTTTGATTTACAAACTACAAATCCTTCTGTGGGTGAAGTATTTACAATTACTAGCTTAGCTAACATGACCGGGAATTTTGCAAGTTTTTCGGCAAATGTAGGAGACACTTTTACTTTAACAGATATTCAGAGTCCACCTTGTCCAAGCGTTATGCTTCCAACACATCAAGGAGTACCTACATTTGCTCTTGAACCAGCAGGATGTACAACTCCGTGTGACACAACAACAGCTTCACCATGTGCTGTCCAATGGTGGCAAAATCCTAACGCTACTTGGGCGGCAAATTGGATAAATAACCGTGATTGTTCAAACTACACTTGGCCAGCGACTAACTTGGAACAACAAGCAACAGCAATATTAAATACGGCTCCAAACCTACCCACTATTCCATATACTTTTAATGATTGGAACGACATTTGGGGAGCGGCTAACGCTAGTGGTTTAGTAAATCCACAAAAAGGGCAATTCATAGGAAAAATGGCCAAAGCCAAATATTCACAATGTCAAAAACAAGCGTGTAACTGTTAAAACAAACATAATATGGAAAAATATATACTCAAAGGATAATGGGACTAGATATATCAGTTGTAAGTAATTTAGAACGAGTTGAAATACCAGAAGGTATTGAACGTTGGAGTGATGAATATTATGACTGGGAGAAAGAGAATTTCCCAGATGGAGATGTTTGGAATCTAGACCAAGCTGGACATTGGGGACAAGAGAGATATGGGGACTACCCTCCAGGAAGTTATGTAGGTGAAACCATAGATGGGTTTAGAGCGGGATCATATGGTGGTTATGGAGAATGGAGAAATACATTAGCAAAAGTTGGTGCGGGGTTTGCTGGTGGTAGCCAAGAAGCATGGGAGTATGGAAGTAATAATTATCCTTTTGAAGAAATAATTAACTATTCAGATGCCGATGGTTATATTGCCGCCCCTATCACGGATAAACTTTGTAATGACTTTGTTTCATTTGACAGAGAAATGAAGGATGTGGTTGATAAAGCTTGGTTAAAGATACACCCAACAATAGAATTAACAGGTGAAGATAAAGATTGGTTCCTCGCTAAATGGGGTGATTGGAAAAATGCTATGTGTTCTGCGTCACAAAATGGAGCAGTAATTTGGCACTAAAAATAAAATATGTCTAACTTAATAAACGAAATAGCAAGAATTAAAAATCTAATGAAGATTAGAGAGGAAGAAGATATTACACAATATCTTGACTCCACTTACTTAAAAACAGGAGAACAAGCTGATATCACTGATGAAGAGAACCATAGTGTAGTTATCTCAACAATCCAAGAAGCAATAGATAATAATTTTAAGTTAGTAATGATACTACCAGAATTTGTTTCTGTTGCAAGAGAAATGATAGACGGGGAGAACTCAAATGTTTTGATTGGAACGGTTATAGACTTTCCTGGTGGAGGTGGAACCACCCAAGATAAAATTAAGGAGGCACAAGAAGCCATTGATAATGGAGTAGATGAAATAGATTATGTCGCAGATTACCGAGGATACCAACAAGGAAACATAGAAAAGATTACACAGGATATTGTAGAAGGAACAAAGATAGGTTTAGATAATAACAAGATGGTGAAGTGGATAATAGAAACAGGTGCTCTATCCAAAGAAGAGATAGAAGGTATTACCACCTTAATTAGTAATGAGGTAATGGATAACTTCCCAGGTAAATCTAGGAATGTATTCGTTAAGACCTCAACCGGGTTCTATAATGGAACGGGGGCAAATGTAGATGACGTATCTTTAATGAAATCTGTTTCAGGCGACTTACCCGTGAAAGCCTCAGGAGGTGTACAGAATAGACAGGATCTTGATAATATGGTAAAGGCTGGGGCAACAAGAGTAGGTACGTCTAAAGCTTATGACATTTATAAAGGAAAGGAGGGTGATTCTTCAGGATACTAATATTTATTAATATGGAATTAAAGAAAAGAATTAAAAAACTATTAGGATAAATTAGTGAAATGAACTTAAGAAAAAAAATTAAAGGATTGTTAACTGAAGCACCCACAGGAGTATTCCATGAATGGAAAGAGTGTGGTAATAGTTCAGGACCTTCAGTTAACTGGGATGGTATTGGATTTTGGGTTAATGGCCCAGGATGGAATGTGGGAACACAAACAGGAGGTTCTCCAACTTATCCATGGGCAACTCATCAGAATAGTGCAGCGTTTTGGACATTCTTACAACAACCACAACAAGGAACAATAGTAGGATTTGAGACGAATAACTCTGGAGGTAATACAGTGCACATATGTTTAGAGTATATGGGAACAACTCAGACAATAGATGTCGCTGGAGGTGGTACTTTTAACTTTGGTGGAGGGAATCAACTAACAAACGTTACATCTTATAGTGGTGGAGAAGGAGGTTGTAAGGAATGTTTGGGTAGTCAACAACAACATGCTTGTATTGGAAGTTATTGTGTGGTAGATCCTAATGGACCATACTCTTCTTTGTCTGATTGTCAAGATTGTTTAGCTGACCCACAGTGTCCATGTGACAACGTAATGTGGAAATGTGAGAAACAAGTTTCTTGGGAAGCACCTCTTCCTGATCAATATAAATGTGTATCAACAGTAGATGGTAGTGGACAATATACTAATTTACAAGATTGTGAGGATAATTGTGATACGACTGCGCATATTCTTACACCTACTTACCCTGTCCCACCAAAAGAACCAGTGTTATGGAATGGAGAAAAGGATAAAACAATTAAGGAAAGAATTCAAGAAGAATTAGAAAATTACGATGACACAGTCACTCAAGTACAATTTCAGGATGAATTAATACAACTTTCTTCACAAGAAAGAGATATGGTGAGAGATATCTTAGAAGACTCTTTAGGAGAAAAAAGAGAATTAGAAGAAGCTTTTGATTATAAAGGAATACCAGAACTTAAAGCTAAAGGATTCTTTGGTAAGATGATGAAATACTTTAAGAGATTATTCACTGATAAAGCAACCTCTTTTTTAATTAATGCAAGTGCTACGGAAACAAAAGATACAATTGAATTAATTAAAGTGATGGATCCTAATGATATGACAGGAGTGTTTGATCCACGAGCAATATATCTTGGAGGGGCAATCGATTTTGCAACCGACGCTTTAGGGTGGAGAACTAAGATGGAAGAGTATTTTGGTGAGAGTCACGTGGTTAAAGATGAAAGAATGGCAAAACTTGTACTTACCGGAGAATGGGACACTAAAGGAATAAACACACCAGCTATTCTCAACCCAATGAGGGCGGAAACAGTTAGAGAAGAGGATGAGGAGTTTACGGATCTTTTTGGTAAATGGAAAAAGGATTCATTAACAGATGATGAAATGCAAGGGTTCCGTGAAAAAATAAGACAAAATATTATCCTACAAGATCTAAGAATGTTAGATATTTGTGATACAAACCTAGTAAGATATGATGGTAAGGCAGGTGCTGGTACTTTAGGAGAGGCACAAATAAGCGCATTAAAGAATCAACAAATCTTTTTATGGGTAACTGACGGAATGAAGATATCGAATGTCTCACCTTGGTTATTACCAGCAGTTACAAAGATTTGTATTGATGATGAAATTTGGGAATTATTAAAACATTTTAGGTAAAGTGAAATTAAACGAAGAAGTAAAAAGAAATAGAGAGTTGATGGGTCTAACACCATTAAATGAGCAGTGGTCGGGTAATCAAGTGTTTCATGAATTTCAAGACTGTGCAGGGAGCGCACCTACTGCATTTTGTTGGTTTGGAGCGTGCATTCCGATACTTGATGAGGTCCATTTTCTAAACGGTTGGCCCCAAATGAATGCGACAGGTACACAGGGAGGATATTCTATAGGTGGAGCTAGTCCATATACGTCATCGATGACGACTAATGTAGGAGGAGGTACAAATGTCTGGGATACTTATGAAAATAGTGAAGCTGTTTGGGATTTTCTTGGTGCGATGGCTCCAGGTCAAGTACTGAGAAACATGGTAGTAACAGGTAACACGGCCCAACAGTGTATTCAATATATTGGACCAGTTACTTCAGGGCAATTCCAGCAAGCACTGGGTTCAGGAGTTGGAGGAGGTATGCTTTCTGGAACGACTGGACCATATGCTAGTTGTGGTGATTGTCTGACTGCAGTAATTACACCAACACCATCTTGGGATTGTAATGGTGGAGTTTGTTCTGATCCTGGAACAGGAAATGGTCAATATTCTTCATCATCGGCTTGTAATACTGCTTGTGGAGTGACACCATCTTGGGATTGTAATGGTGGAGTTTGTTCTGATCCTGGAACAGGAAATGGTCAATATTCTTCATCATCGGCTTGTAATACTGCTTGTGTACCAGTAATTAGGTATAGATGTCATGATTGTACTACTCCATGTTCACAAAACGTAATACAAGCAGGTTTTTGTCCATATACTACAGTTTCCAGTTGTATGCAAGCTTGTGCAGACACTAATAAATGGAGATGCGGACTCCCAACTAAATTTGGAGGGACAAGATGTAGACCATGTAAACAGTTTGAATTAACGAATGGTACCGATTGTTATAATACAAAACAAGATTGTTTAGATAATGGTGATTGTTTCCCAAGAAGGGCTGGCGATAAGGAAATTGCGACATATGCGTCAATAAAGAAATCCGCCCCTAATGTTGATGGTGGGGAAATTGAGATTGACGATGTTGAACTACTAAGAGAAAACATAAAAAAACAATTAAGGTTAATAACTGAATCAACCAAAGTGTCAGTAGGGCATGCTAGAGGAAAAGGTGTGTTAGATTTAACTACACGTAGACTTAGAGACTTTAAGCCAGGAGAAGAAGAAAAACTTTTAGCAATGGGAACTGGGGGATCACAACCTGCTATTGAACCTGAAAACCCAACCCCAAAAGATATTGATGTTGATAAACCCCTTAATGAACAAACACAAACTGGAAATTTCATAGCCGCGTGTGATTGCGGTGTCCTAGGTATAGTTTATGGTACACCTCCATCTTTATGGTGTCCAGCAAGCCAACAAGGACCTGGACAGTGGGGTGCAAATTTTTATTATGCTCAAAATGCAACAATGAATGGAGGTGTACCTACAGGGGGTACTTTTATTGGTCCATTTGACCCATCAAACACACCAGGTGATATAATTTGGCTTGACGACTATGGACCAGGAGCCACATTTAATCGAAGTATAGAGGTAGCTGATGGTGGTGTTTTACCTGCAAATACTAATTATAGTGTTACTGATTTAGGAAGTTGTACTTGTCCTGGTAACTCTAGTTGTGCACCTAGTAGTAGTTGTACACAACCAGACTTTGATTACGCGGCTTCTTGTGGTTCAGCACATTTAGGACCGGCTCCAGGAAACGCTCCTTCATTTCAGAATTGGTTAGATGCAAGATGGAATGGATATCAAAGTGGAGGTTGTAATCATTTCCAAAGTGTAATAAATTGGATAACACCTCAACTTGCAACCGCAACTGGAAATTCTTTATTAAGAAAACAAGCAAAAATAGACTGGGCGGGATGTATGGTGGCAACTGGTGGACCATGTAATTGTTAATATGAATTTAAGAGAATCAATTAAGAGACACTTAGACTTATTAACGGAAGAAAAAGTTGTTAACTTTGATTCCCCAAACAATAACTTTGTTGTTGTAGCCGGAGGACCAGGAGCTGGTAAAAGTTTTATAACTAAAAATCTAATTAACTTAGATAATGTTAAAGATTTTAATGTTGATCAAGTAA
>Ga0115000_10001378_pt1 | contig 21665 bp, 21 predicted proteins | sample ArcticOcean_MG_C_6_FD_89690 | JGI IMG/M metagenome (GOLD analysis project Ga0115000, IMG submission 89690) | Marine microbial communities from western Arctic Ocean - ArcticOcean_MG_CB8_128 | ecosystem: Environmental > Aquatic > Marine > Oceanic | place: Arctic Ocean: Canada Basin | collected... | reverse complement strand
TAGAAGTTTATGCATAATATTCAATCTTTAATTAGTACTTAGTAAATATAACAAATCTTTTGCGAATAAAAAAATTTATTGGAGGTTATTTTTTAATTATTTTCTTTTTGCGTACATACGCTTGGTTTGATCTGAAGAGCTCATAGTATCTTCAGGAGGAACACTTAGGATTTTAGCATATGCTTTGGCATCACTAACAACCATAGGCACCCACTTTTTTAATTCAGATTCCAACTTATCCAAGGTATTTACCTTTTTTATTGTTTGAGACATTTTAGCCTTTTTACCTGGTATATGGTTTGCCATTAGGTTGATGCCCTTTAGCTCTAATGCCCCATATTCTTGCATGTTAATTCCGACAAAGTAGGTGTCGGTAAATTGAATGGGACTATTACCAGGAAAAACTGGAGGGTATTTTTGATGTTCACCACTGTGGTTAGCATTAACATACCGACTTCTTCCTGTCGCATCCCCTGGTCGGATACCAAAATCATCGTCGATATAAAGTTTTGATATTCCAGTATATCCAGATTTCTTAGCAGCAGCTAGTGCAATCGACATTGCTTTGTGCATTATCTTTATGTACTTATCTAGAATTGGGGCTGCTTCTTCTGTTGTGAATTGGATCCAGTGTGAAGGGCGATCAGGCCCAGCATTACCAAGTGGGTTACTCGACCTTGACTCATTTAGAATTTCAGTTAGCTTGATCATAAAACCTATACGCCGATGTTCCTAAATTTAGGAGATCCCTTTGAGGACTGGGCATTTTTGAATTCTGAGTCTATATAGAGATAATAGTCTTCTTTACCATTAGTTAGGTAGTGAACCACCCAGTTTTCAAAGTCTTGGTATGACTTAACACCTGTGAGTTGATCATTTGCGATTTCACCGTCATCAGCAAACTTATCCAATGCAGATTTTTTTCCAGATGGAAAATGTTTGAATTCCCAACCTGCATCCCACATATTCTGAACGAAGTCAGGGAAGTTTCTAGCTTTAACTATATCTTGTGGATGCGTGTATGCTGATTCATATAGATGTTTTTCATTCCATTCGCGAATGTTGAATTTTTTAGGTCTTGACATTGTAATATCCTTTTTTTGTTGAAGGGGGCCTTTAGTGAAAAAACCTTCCTCGATAATTTTTTACATATATAAATATCAAGGCATTTACTTTGTATGCACCACTTTATGGATGACGGTGTTTATACGTCGTAGGTCCTCGGCATTTGTTGTTAGTAAACAGTTTTGATATTCATCCCAATCCACCTGGAAAGTTGAGTCGAGTTCATTACCATTTACTGATTTGATTAGTGTGTTCAGTGCATTGATTGTATATAGAGTATTGGTGTGCCTTTTCCTATGTAGAGATATTGTACTGCCGAGAATATTGAAATCCACAGCAGATGTTACATTGTAGGTACACATATAATCATACTGCCTATCTGCATTTTCTAGGACAAATATTTTACCATATAGCACATCATAATTCTCAGTTATAGAATCAAGAGTCTGATCTAAATTTTCACCGAAGGTAAATGTGCATAGGAGTTGGGACTTCATTATCCGTACACTTTATTCGTAGCAGCTGCGAGTTTTTTAGCTAGTTCTGGGTGGAGAGCCATTTCAAATTTAATTGTGCCACCGCCATATCCTCGGCCATCTTGTCGTATTCCCATCTCAGCTATCGGGATTTCCTCCTTTCCTTTTACGCTATAGACTAAGACTGGTTCCCCCTTAGCATTTTCTACTACCTTGAAATTTTCTTTTAGGTCGTCGAAGTTATCGGTACCAAAAACTTCTTTCATTGTGAGTCTATCTAATGACATATCCCCAATAGCCATAGTTTCTTCCCCATCTGCAACTGCTTTCATTGGAAATTCATCTTTGATATTCTCAATCACCCCATCTCTAACTTTTTCATTGGTATTAATTACATCCATTACCTCGCGTTTCATTTCCCTATGAGCTGCATCATCTGCCTCTAAGTATGCTATAGCTTCTTTATTTCCTTTATCTGCTTCTGCTATGATTGCTTTAAGTATGAGCTTTGAATTAGCTCTCGCAGAACCTTTTAATTTATGGTCTTTAGAAGGTTTCTCCCCGTTAATGACCTTAAGTGCATTTTGAATGTCAGGACTATCTAGTAGCTTTTTTGGTAATACTTTAGCTGCCCCAGATGCCAGTCTTGTTTTTTCTTGACTAGAATATACTGAAGGATCTACTGCAGAACCTACAAGGGATGGATCAATTTCCATTAGCTTTCCTGTCCCAGAATTGAGGAAATATACTCGGCCATCTTTCTTTAATGAAACTTCAAGCAAAACCTCTTCGCCATTTGGTTTTTTGACCTTGATATACATATCAGATGAGAACCCTTTGTTGTTCTTATAGTCCTTTAAACCCATTGCCTCAACTTCGTCACTAGCATCCCATGCTGTAGCTATTACTTCCGACCCCTCTCCAAAGATTTTTCCTATCTGATCTTTCATTACCTTTCTCGTCTTCTTAGCAGATTCTATCCATGATTTATTTATTATCCTTGAACCAGGATTATCCTTTAACTTCCCGGATTTCTTATCCACTTTATGATATAGAGGTTTTTCACCTCGTTCGAAACGGGCCTTATCTTCGGCCAAAAGTTCTTGTTCATGTTCTAATAATGCAGTAGTAAATTGTTCAAATTCTTCATCTGACATTGATGTTCCCATCATAGCCATTAATTCCCCCGCCTGTGCACTTATTTTACCTGCCCCACCCTTGGTATCAGAAAAATGCTCGTATTTGGATGAAGCTTTATTATTCTTAGTATTCATCATCCTTTCTAATACCTTAATATATCTTTTTGGGAATTTAGGGTTTTTAACTATGCCTTCTAAACTTATTGGGTCAGGGGGGGTAGGGTTGGCATTAGCTTTATTTTTTTCATTAAAGTCTTGGTCATTAGGTTCCAAATCCTTTTTATATTCATCAGTATCTGATGGATTCCCCTGCTCTAAAGTCTTATCTTTATTTCCAACATATCCATTTGATTGCTGTTTTGGTTCGGCTTTAGGTTCTTTTTCAGGTTTATCATCTTCAGACCCACCGGATGACTTTTTTGGAGCGTCTCCAGGGCTTGATCCCCACTTCTTACCAACTCTTCCACGTCGCCTGTTTTCAGCATTGTTAACATATAGCTTTTCTTCTGTAAGGGTTTCTATCAATTCGTTGATAGCAGGAGCATCCCACTTATGCATAGTCAGGACCACTCTTAATTCTTGTAGATGTTCTGGGTTGTTGAAGTCTGGAGTTCCATCTTCTAGTCTCCAACAAAGTTCTGTTATTATTTTATTAAAATCCATGGGCATTTCCTTATACTATAAATATCATTTCACAAAGCCAAAGGTCTCATGGCATCATAATTCTTGCCATACTTTGATTTGGTTGGTAGGCCCATCAGGGCTTTGAGTTCGAATAATAGATCTTTGCCATCTTCAGGGGCAACGTCAAACAAGAATGAATCGTAGGTATATAAGACCAATTTGGTTTTACGATCCTTTAATAGTGCTTGAATTTTTTCCATAACTTCGATATTCTTTTCTGTCTCATATGCTTGGATTAAATAATTGAATAGTTTCTGAGGAGTCATGTCCTCGTAATTCTTTTTATAAAACCTTCTGCCAAATACAGGAGTCTCGATATAACCCCTGCTATTATAACTATCCCATAATTCAAAAATATAGGTCTTAGTCTTCCGAAAGTATTCTATGTTCTCAAACTCCTTCGGTATACCTCCATAGAGCACCCTAAACGAGATCCTTTTCGACTCTTCATATTCCTCATTGGTCAGGTTATTAGTGTCAAAGTACATTTTTCCGAGATGGGTGTGAACTGACGATTCTGAGAATTCATAGTCAATAAGTCCGGCAATTAACCTGAGGTGATAGGCATCATAATCAAACTCAACTAGAACGCCTGCTTCATGTCTACTAATAAATCTCTCTCTAGACTTGTCGTCTTTATTCAATGCAGCATAGTTTACCCCCTTGTTTGTATTTGAGGGTCTGCCTGTTAGGGTATATAGGTTGTATCTAGAATGTTCGGTGCCTGTTGTGGTGAATATGCCATTATCTTCAATTGCTTCAAATAGCGGAGTGATCCTATCCATATACGTTTCTTCACATATTGCTTTTGGCATACCTTCTAACACTCTGGTGTTTATGGAAGTTTGCTCTCTGTGCTTGTTCTTTGGTATAATCATATGAACATCATTTCTGTTCCAATACTTGTGGCCAAAGAATTTGAATATTGGAAGTTGAATGGTTTCCAGATCGGTGGCTTTCCCGGTGTTCAGGTAACTACGAACTAGAATCTGCTTCAGAATATCCATGTAGCTAATATACGAAATAAAGGCTACAAATAAAAATATTTATGAGGTTATTTTGGCTAGATCGTCAAAAGGGATTACCAATCCGAACTCGGGAAATTTTTGTTTGTGGCGAGCCATAGTTCTTTTATTGGTCTGGATAATGCCCGGAGCTAGTATAGTGCCATCGGCATCTACTACATCCTCCAGGGGTCCAGAAAGCTTCCATTCTATTTTAACAGTCTCATACAGATTTTTCAAGGTTTTATTTTTTAACTTATAAACTTTATATGTCGATTTGTGGGCCTCTGTAATTTTTCCTGTATGCAAGTTTTTAATAAAATACCGGGTCATTCTAGTTTGCAGATATTCCTTTTCTGTTGGGGTTGTCTTGAATGGTGGAGGGTCATCGAGATGCTGACCGAATGTCGGGTTTAGCTCCCTATAGGTTTTAGCTTTGATGCCACCTGTTAATATTTCATCGGGATTGGAATCATATACATCGCCGAATCGAATGTCATACAACAAGAATCCAGGGCCTGTGATTGTACCAGCAAATGGGAATCCCAGGGTATAGTGATAAAAGCCAATATACTCTGCTTTGGTTGTGTGGTGTATGAATTCACCTCCTGATGTTGATAGTAATGTAGGTCCAGGCATTATTATTCTCCCTCAGCGAGCCTCATAACCGTTTCTATTGTAGTGTCCCAAGCATCTGCAGATATGCTATGGTCAATTGCAGTGACCATAAAACTAGCTCCTGAATATCTGGCAGGTAGGTCCTTGACCTTTAAAGAATTGCCCCATTTGAATCCATTTATACCATCCATTGTAAAGCTGAAGTTTATCGGTAATATAGGTGGATGAGAAGGTTCAACATCAGCAGGAGCATCTGTGAACTCCTGGAGGGCTTTTACTGTGTCCTTCATTGTTTGAATGCTGGTGGAGTCTGTAGCATCAATAAGACTTTCCCATGCATCTTCATAATTTTCTAATATTTTTGCTAATTCATCACCTGCTGCAGGAGTAACAGCTGCGTCTGGGTTTATGCATTGTTCTGCATCGTTTTGCTTAAGTTCACCCCAGCCAGTAGTGCTGTCCCCTAAACCCGAGCCGAATAGACTAAAGTCATTCTCATCGTCTCCTGCCGAATTGGCTCCATACATTACCTGGGCTTTAACAGCATCGGAGACCTCAGTGTTTATGGTTACTTCTTTAGCTATAGAATAATTACCAAAAACGTTAAGAGCGTATGAAGTTACTTTTGGGCCAAGACAAACTGTGTCTACTATAGTCATCACAGAAGGATTGTCTTCCAAGGGAGTAAGAACTAGATCCCATTTATTTCCACATGATCCATTAATCCCATCTAGCACTTTATTTATAAATTCTCCGGCAGTTTCTGATTCCAATGCACAAATCATAAGGAATCTGACATTAATGCAAACACTGGAAAGCCATCCCAATTTGGAGTCTGTAGCAGATTTAAAGTTTGGCATTTTTAAATATCCACCCATGTGTTGGAAGTCATTGCCCCACCCCAATCCCATGGTCTTCAATGTACCGCCCTTTAACGCCCAGAATGGTTGGCCTGGAAGCATGCAAATTGTGGGATCCGTTGAAGTCATGTATTCTGGATTATCAACAAGTGTTCTTGTGGTATCCATTCGGAATGCGTATTTATTACTCTTTATATCAAATGCTGCAGGACCTTGAGTTCCTGTTGTAGTGTAATCAGATGCTCCTGAACCTCCTGATGTTACCGGAAAAAGTCCTCCATTTACGATTGCATTTTCAAAGTATCCCCATGTAATATATTTCATCGTTGTCATCATAGAAGTGGTAAATATTCCCTTAAAGGAGTCAAAAAATGACCGATCTTTTTTTTCGGCTTCAGTTTGTTCCTTATCAATCCTGATGGCAAAGCCAGCTAATTTTCCACCTTTTGTTAGAGTACCTCCTATAGGGATTACTTCGGACTGGAGTATCTCCATAAGTTTTCGGGATATCGTTGTTCCTGCTTTACACTCTTCTGGCGTCGGTTCACTGGAAGCCGGTTGTGTGTCTTCTACTTGGTCATATTTGCAACAAACAGCGCTTGTGACTTCGCTAGAGGATGTAGACATCATCATTTCTGCTGGTGATGTCAATGTAGATGTACAGGTGAACCCTCCGTCTGCGTCTTGTGACCATTTGAAGTTAGAAACTACACCTTTTACAGCATCATAACATCCTTGATTAGTTTTAGCCAGTGCTTTGCTTTTTTTGACAAATGCGCCAAAGGCGAGGTTTCTACTATCAGAAGACATTTTATGAGTAACCGCTGTGCCATCAGGCATCCTGGACCACCCATATTCAAGGACTACCGTTTTTCCAAGGGACATAAATAGTTGTTCTAGTTGGACTAACTGACCTATAGACCAACACTTATATTTAACATCGACATTTTTCAATGTCTTTAGGGTTCCCGTGTGCTTAATCGTTGCTGAAATTATTCCTGGCTTTGGGAGGTTACGACCAGATTCTGATGTATCATATATCACACTTGGACCTGAGATGTAATCAGGGCTTTCTAAAGTCCTATAAGTAGAGTCCGTGACCCCCGTTACATTGGATGTAAACCTTATCCAAGGCATTTTTGCAGTCGTCCACTTTAGGTTAGAACCTGGTGTTTTTGCCGCAGCAATTCTAGCGGTGAGAGCCGTTTCTATAAAGGTTTCAACTGTTGATTGTTGCATACCCATTATCTTGACTCCTGAAGTGCCATATATAATTCTTGGGCTTCTGATGGGTCTTGAGGAATTCTAAGTTGTAGACCTGGAGGCACCATCATGCCAGATTTGCCTAGACCATTTGCTGTTGCTATGATCCACCATAAGGTTTGATCCTCATAATACTTGTATGCCAGGATGTCTAATCTATCTCCTGCATTACTTATTAGGTAAATGTCTGTTATGTCCCTTGGGATTAGAGGATAAATATTACTTTTATATTGTCTAGGCTTTCCGCTATGACGGATTTCCATATTGGTTGGATATCTAATCATCGGTGTTTTCCGTTGTTGCAGATTCAAACTCACCCGTTTGTTTTAGACTTTTGGCGGAGAAATAGTTTGACTTATTTGTAAATAGGCCATCACCAGCGTTGGTTATTAGCTTGTATGATAAACTTAATCTTATCACTGTAGGAATTTCAAGTCCGGAAGAATTATCCCCTACACCTATATCCCAGGATGTTGAGTCGTCTACAGTAAATGTTATCTTATCAATTATTACATGTGTGTTGTTATGTATGTCGCCGAGGGTTAATTTAAGATGTGCTCCGGTGGAATAGCCGACAGAATTAATACTTGGAGAAGCTAATTGATATAGTTTATTTAGCTTTTCCATGTTACGAATCATTTCTAAACGGGTGAATGAAACGATCATTAGATCATGGGAGATGTCTCTAGAAACACTGTCGAATTTATGCTGGGCCATTGATCTACCGGCATACTTAACTTCTGACCAGCTAAAAGATGTGTTGTCTGTTATAGAGCCTAAACCATAAGCCCGGAATTTTACTGTCTCCGAACTGTTTGCGATTTCAAACTTTATGAAATCCTTCATGGCTTCCTGGTCAGCCTTGCTGAATGATAACTTATCGTCCTCGAAGTGGTAGCCGTAATCATCGGAAACACCGGCGTTTTTACCATAGTTAATTATACCGTATGCTGCCATCGATTCTGAATCTACGTCATACACTGTGTCATTTGAAAAAGACTTGATGTTTGAAGGAAGTCCTACCTCTTTTCCTGCTTTGGTAATGCCCCCATAATCTAGGGTTTTATAGGTTAAAAGGGCATCCGGTTTGTTTTTAGAGGGAGTTGTAATAGGATTAAAAGCATCATCCTTACCTAACGGCCCAATTGCTCCGACATACTGGCCACCTTCCGATTTCATATCCTTATATGAACTTCCATCCTTATAATGTATTTGGTATAATCCATCAAGGCCTGTCGTTGTGGAAGTTCTATGAACCGTTCTCCCTATTCCAAATAATGAACCAGGACCGCCAAGACCAGACATAGCTCCTATTTTTTTTGTCATTCCCAAATAAAAATTACTTTCTTTTAATAGTGTAACGCTAGCTTGAAGCCGAGTCATCCCTGAAGTATCTGTTAGACCGCCTTTAGGTGGAGTTTTTAAATCCCTAAAATATCCTACTTTTAAATCGGTTGCTATATCAACTAATCGATTGCTCTTAATAAGTGTTTTTGCTTTTATTCTTTTTTCATAATTAAGAGCTTCAGGATTAAGGGGCCCTAGAGCATGTCGATCAATATGAATACCAAGTGCACCGGCTGGGATCTGAGCTACTGTAGCAAGAGGATTGTATATTCTTCCTGCATTAATAGGCCCTGGGACTAAGAATTCTCCTTTGGGATTAGATAATTGCAAACCTACTTGCTTGGCGATAAATATCAAACCTTTTGGGGATCCCATAAACTTAGCTACCCTTTCTGTGTCATGTACAGGTGCTGTAAAGATGTTGATCTTTTCAAAATTAATTAGGTTTTCGCCTTGGATTCCTCTTTGGATAAAAGGCTGAGGCAACCACATTGGCGTTCTTTCATTAGTAGACTCTGCACGGAGGTTTTTAAATTCTGCCACACCTATGTGTGTGTGGTAGTAGTCTGCCATTTTGTTTGCAAAGGCATCATTAGTTAAGTTTTCTAGAAATGCCATATTAAGTTCCCATCGGTCCACGAGCAAGGGCTAATACCTCTCCAACCTTTTTGCCATCCATGTTAATATCCCCACCTTGGCTCATAAGTCCTATTAGTATGTCAAGCTTTTCTACAATTTTATTAGTACCGTCGTCGGAATCTTTTGAATCCCCACCACCTACTCCCATTATGGCTCCTACTCCCATTGCCATGCCACCCAGTAATAATAGAGTTGGTAGCATAGGCGTGAGTAATAATAGACTTCCAGCCAGTAATGCGATTCCACCCGCCATTGAAGCAAATGCAGGACCTAATAATGCGATGCCTCCTACAAGAGGTACTAATGCACTTATACCTACAGATAGATAATCCATTGTTGTTGCTCCTCCTACAAGTTTGAATAGACCAAACCCTATAGATGCTACTAGCATACCAGCTCCTAAGCTTTTCATTCCCCATCCTATAACCGGAAGTGAAAATGCCACTGCTGCAAGAGCACCTATACCTGCTGCTAGTTCTAGAGTTGCTGGTGCTAGTAAAGGCATACTTAGAGCTAAGGCAGTTATTGTTTCCACGCCGCCGATGAATTTGAAAATACCAAACCCAATTGCTGCGGTTGCTATAGCCGCTCCAATTGCTAATAAGCCCATTGCTATGAATGGCATAAAGGGTACAACTGGTACTAGCATTAAGAATCCCAATGCTATTAAAGGTATTGCAGGAGCTATAGCAACAAATGCAGCAGCTAATGCTTCTAGTATAGGTGGGAGTGCTCCGAAAACACCAATTATGACTTTACCAAATGCTTCAGCTGCTGGGGTCAATAATGAAAATGCAAGGGTAAAGATCAGAAGGGTTGGGATCATCGGAGTCAGTAATAATAAGCCTCCAGCTAGTGCCATAAGACCCATCGAAGTCATTACTAATGCTGGACCTAGTGCCATCATTCCCAGAATTCCCTGAAGAGTTATTGAATTCATCAGCAGAACAAATCCTTCAACTACTGCTGCGATTATTGGTGGCATTGCTTGGAATACTCCAATTATAATATTTCCAAATGCCTCGATTAGTGGTGTGATCAATGACAATGCAAATGCAAATGGGATCATTGCAATGCCTAATAAAGCCAAAAGACCTATTCCGATCAGAACAAATAATGCTGTTCCTGGATTACCAAATGCAGCAAGACCTGCTGCTAATGCTATGAAGTTGGCTTGTACTGCGATTCCGATTCCGGGAATAGACATAAATGCTAGGAATGGTATTGCAACAAGCATCATTGCCAGAGCAGGAGCTACCAACATTAAAACTAAAGCCCCGACAGCTGACTTTGAAAATGCTTTAACTCCCTGGGCTATTCCCTTTAAATTTAGTTTAAGAACTTCGCCGTTCAGTTTTTCAACCAACTTCAAAGGAATAGCTGCTATGCTTAAAAGAAGTAGACTTGGGGTAGATAACGCCAAATTAAAGGCTCCTTGTAAAACCTTGCCTGATGCAAAAGATTTAAGACCTTCTGCAATATTTTTCATTTTTTCCTTTATTGATCCTCCATTGTCAGGTGGAGCGGGAGTCTCTAAAGCTTCTGTGTCTGGCATTTCCATTTCTGTAGGAGAAATTACTCCTTCGACTGCTCCAGTTACTTTATCTGTGGCAGCATCTTGAACAGCTCCTAATGGATCTTCTACTATAGCTTGTAGATCAGGACCTTCTGCAGCATCTGGAGTTCCTCCGCTAGCTGCTTTTTTTTCAGCCTTAATCTGTTTCATTCTTAGCTTGTGGGCTTTGGTGTTGAACATCTGTTGAGCCTTGTGTTTCATGGCTGTCCATATCATCGCTGCCTTGTCTGCTATAAATGTTCCAAGCTTGGTATTTGATATTGATGCTAGCATATTTATACTGGTAGAAAGCATACCAATATTTTCCTTTCCAAACGCTTTGAAGTCCTTATAATATCCTAATAACTTTCCTTGGGTAGCTTCTTCTTGAGTACCCATAGTGAGTTGCTTTTCTTTATTTGCTATCATTTTTTCCATTGTTGAAAGGTCAGTTCCAGCAGCTTTAGCCAATGCTTGTCTTTGGATAACGGACATTTTTTCCCATCCTGCAATACCACCGACTTGGGAAAGAATTGCTTTGGTCATTCCAAGGGTGTCACCAGCCATAGCTAGTTGTCGGGCTTTATCAAATGATATCTGGCGGCCTAGAAGTACAGACGCCTCCATTTCTGCTGCTATAGATGACTCAATATTTAATATGCTACTTGCCATACCATCTATAGCTGACATAGATGTACCCAGCTTAGCTGCTTGAACTGCAGTTTCTGCCATTGACATTGAACCCGCTTTCATGTACTTAGCCATGAATTCAGTATTAGCAGCCATGTCTGCAATGACCTTTCCGGGAGCTACATTATTGGCTCTGGCTAGACCTTCGGTAAATTTAATCGTAGCTGCTGCCGTAGCATCAGAACCACCATTAATTAATTTAATTTGGTTAAATAGCTTAGCTGCTGAAGCACCTGCCAGACCATACTTTTTATCAAGCTTGGCGACTGAAAGAATTGCTTCCTTAGATACCTCGCTAATATCCCCCATTTCATCGGCAAGAGCTGAAGCTGCTTTAGCAGCCTTTTTGAATCCTATACCTAGCAGGACTCCACTTTTAACTGAAGATGCCAAAGTACCAGACATAGCTAGACCTTGAGTATATCCAAGACCCATAGCTTTATTAGCGTCCATGATCGTACCAGAAATATCCTTTGCTGCTTTTGCTCCCATTGCTAAGAACATACCTGTGGCAATCTTAGGGTCTGTGATTATCTCTTTAAAATCCCTCCACTTGTCCTTATACCCGGTAAATGCTTTAGTAAGATCGTCTTGACGCTGATGTTGGCGAGCAGTAGCAGCAAGTATGTCTGACTGCGCCTTTACAAACCCCATAGAAGATATTCTTCTTTCCTCTTCCGCTGCAATTATCTGATCTATTAATGCCTTTTCTTTTTCAAGACCCCTTCTATACAAGTCTTTGAACGCATTAACTTCTGCTTGTTCTTTGGCTGAAGGTCCGTTTTTTGCCATTTAAGATTAACTGCGTTCTAATGCTATTTGGGCTTCAACTGCTTTCATAGCCTTGTCGAGATCCAGCATCTTTGTGGTGTAATTTTTTACTGCTGCCTTGCCTTCAGGAGAACCTTTTGCTATCGATGCAAGTTTAGCTTTGTAATTTTTAGTATTTGACTTTTGGAGTATCCCCTCTATGTGATCTAGAACTCTGTCGAAAAGACCCTCTTTTAGCTCGTTGGGATTTTTAGCCATATGAGCCATGATCATAGGTTTTAAGGCTTTTCTAAGTTTTTTCTCGTTGTTCATGTCAGCTCCTGAGTAAATGTGTACTCGAGTATAAATATCACTGCTTTGGAGTTTTGTTCGGAAACTAGGGATTACCCTTTGCTGGCTTTTTTGTTTGCCTCATTCTCTTTTTTTAGCTGATCTGCTAGTGTTTTATAATAAAACATCCGGAGGTGGATTGGCAAAGTGTAGACCTCTGTGTGTGTGAAACCACCCTGAGAATGATAAGTTAGCTCAAAGATTTGCTTGTGCAGAACGGGCTTGTATTCAAGCCCTAGGCCAAAAAAAGTGGACGTTCATTGGCATCTGTACAGAAGAATCTTCGTGACCGCAACTGTCGCATTCAAAATAAACAGTCATGTCAACGTCTGGAGAGACTGATTCAGCGTACTGCCTGAATGCTAACGAATCTCTTGAAAGGAAATCATTATCGACAAAGGCTCTGATAGCCGTCTTATCCTCTTCACCATCTATGGCTACAATCATATATTTAAACCTGCTTGTTAATTCATATGTTACACCATTACCACCAACCTTCTTTTTTTTCATGCGTTTTGATTCGGCTTCTACGAGCTTTTCATCAGCATGAGTTAGTATTTTAAAGGTTAGGGTTTTCTTAGCTACCGGTAGCTTAAATGCAAATCTGCCATTTTCATCTGCAGCTTCTGTGTCGCATTTTTTATTTTCTATAGTGGTTAGGTCAATAGACTGTTTTTGTTTAACACCACATGATGGACACGACATTTCAACAGGATAGTCAGCACCATAACCCAATACTCTTGCAGCTATCATAATTGCGTTCTTATCCCCAACAACTAAATCATTATAATTTACGGATTGGCCTTCTCCATTACTAACAATCAAAGCTCTTAGTAGGGTATCAATAACTACGCCCTTTTGGATTAGATTTGCTGATGTCAGGATGTCTTCCTCTTTTGCCGTCATATATTTCATTTCGACCTTACCTGAAGCCAGTGCACTTCCTGGAGGATATAGTATGCCGCCACTTGGGAGATCTACTATTTCTGTTGGGAATTTAGACTCTTTGATAAGAGACATATTTGCTTCACTAGCAAGTTTTTGTTTTAGGTCGTCTGTGGAAAGGGCTTTGCCCGGGTAATCGTCTGTAACTTTATTCATAATTGGTGTTCCTTTTGTGGTTCGTATATATAAATATATAGCAATAAAAAAAGCTCCCTAAGGAGCCTTTCTTAATATAGTATTTAATCTATTAGATCTAAGCCTGACCCATATAGGTATGGCCACTTCCTGACACATGAACTACAGTGACTACCACTTCGGTTGTATGATTGTCCTTTCCTAACTCGATATAAGAAGTCGTGGGTATTACCGAAGTATTTACCGATATGAGACTTCCAGTATGTATAGTCAGCAAATGTGCATTTACTGCAGCAGATAGTGTACCTACATCATCTGAGTCTTCTAGATCTGTGACTGTACCTCTGAATATAGACATTGTTGTATTAGCTATTAGTGCCATAATTATCCTTTAGTATTGTAAGATAGCGTGATCGAATCTGAGGTCTAGAGAAATCATTAGGGGAGTTCCGTCCTCTTCATATGATAAATCTCCAAATGTAGCTCCTGTGATGAATGCACCTTTTAGGGTCCATTCTTCAACCTTGTCGCCTACTGGGCCTAGTACATTGATTGTGACTTCCTTTTTGTACATATCTGAATAGCCGTCTCGTCCAGTTACAGATTCGTGATGTAGTCTTACCCACTCCATTACAGCTTGTGCTCCAGAAGGGACAATCGGATCGTAAAGTTCGATTCCTGACATTGCTTCCCATTCACTTCTACCCTTAATATATCGGGTTTTGTTCATGTGCTTGATAGCTACTTCATTATTCTTAATTGCAGGTCTAGGACACTTACGGATAAGATATGATGGTATTCCATCAACGCTCATTATGAACCGGTTTGCAACCTTAGGTTCAAAGTTAGTGTGCATTAGCTCGTTTGGTTCTATTAAATTTGCCATTTAGTGTTTCTCCTTATATATAAATATCTTAATCTTCGAAAGTTGCGCCTGTTGGCATGATGTTAAAGTCAACTACGATAAACTCAGCAGCTTTTGCAGGCTGGAGGTAGATCTCACCTTTCATGATATTTCTATCAATAAGATCTGCAGTGTTGTTAGACTCGTCCATAACTACTTTAAATGCATATAGACCTTGTTTCTGCTGAACAGCTTCCATGTATGGATTAACTGAACCTAAGAATCTATTACGTGTAGCTGCTGTGTTGTTCTCGAATACTAAGTATTTAGAAGTACTAGCTATGAATTTTTTAAGATTGATTAGTAATCGACGTACATTCACACGATCAAGAGCAGAAGCTTTCTTTTGAAGAGTCTTTTGACCCCAAACTACTACGCCTTCACCTGGGAAGGTTGCTAGAGGATTAACATTGTCCTCGTATAAAGTGTCACGGTTTGCATGTGTTAGCTTGCGCTCTGCCTGAACTACAGTTTCTAAACCACCTCGGTTAAGACCTGCAGGAGCATACCATTCAGCAGCAACTTTATCATTAAAGGCATAAATACCAGGAATGAGAGTTGAAGGTGGAACCCATACGAATTTATTATTTGCCGAAGTCTGTACCCAAGGCCAATACATTGCTGCATAGCTTGTGTCGAGAGCTGAAGCTATCTGGACAGGAACTCCTAGATCTTTTTTAGCTAAGCAAGGATCAATAACAGCAAAACAATCTCCTCTTGTTTCACAAGCAGTAATTAGCTTGTTAGTCAGAACAGAGTGGTCTGAAGCATTTAGTCCTGGCATCCAGATCATATTAACATCATACTCATCGGCATTACTTAATAAGTTTATTGCTGATTTATATGAGTCTGAACCACTTGCTGCAGTATTAGGATCAAAGCCCTGTACATTCGCTGCTGAGATATTCTCAAAGAATGAAGCCGTTCCAGGTGCTGAAGCTCCGTTTAAACCACTTCCGAAAGATCCTGAAGATGCTTTAGGTAGGTTCTTAAGATTTACAGATGCTGTGTTTCCATTTGCATCAAGATAGTTTGGTATCTCATTCACATCTGATACATAGACATATTTAGACTTGTTTGGGAAATTACCTGTTGGTTGAAGGTATTCGCCTCCTGTCGATGCATCTAATGCAAGAGTGTTGTATTGATCACCAATTGCCTTACCAATAAAGTTATTTGAATTTGGATCAAGACTTAGTCCTGACCAAGTTTCTAGAATAGCTTTACGTTTAGATGTGTCATCACCTCGGCGAATCAATAGAGTGAATGTACCCTTTTTCTCGCTGACGTTTGAAATCTCATATCTTATATTGTCGCTTGATCCACTTAGTAAGATGTTATTAGTTGTTTCACCACCTACTGAATTAGCTGTTAAACCATCTGCATGAGTGTTGAGTTTAAATGGAGTGGTTCCAGCTGCTGCTGTATCATGACCACCTGTGGTTATGAATCGACCAAGGTAATCCGAAGGTGCAGAGTGAATTGATGAAGATAATATCCATCCATTATATGCTGTTCCCATTACAGATCCAGAAACCTCAAGACTTGCCCCATCAGTGTCAGCAGTTATATCTACTCGAGCGTTAGTGCTGATTGCATTTTTTAAAGCAGTTGCTTGGGCTATAGCCGTGCCTCCTGCGAGGAAATAGTCCGTAGAACCATCTTGTGAGTCGCCTGTACTTGAATCATGTGAAACAAAGGTTGTTACCACACCTGTAGGTGATGTGAACTGGTATTCATCACCTATTGCGAATGTCGTAATAGTATAATTTGCAGTTGCATATACATCTCCTACGGAAGATCCAGATGGAGTTACAGATGCCGTTGCATTTGTATAGCCAGTTCCAAGGATTCTAACCACTGTTAAAGCACCTGAATGCTTTAAATATTCTTTTGCTGAGATTGATGTTAAGTACTCTGCTTGAGTACTACCAGATACAAAGGTATCGCCAAATAGCTGAACGTATTCTGGATAGCTTGTTACTCGTGTTGGTACTAGCGCAGGACCTTTTACAGTAGGACCTACAATGGCTCCACCTATTTCACCGATACCTTGTGGTATAAATGACAAATCGTTTTCTTGCGTAAATACACCGGGGCTTATTAATTTTTCAGCCATTTGTTTGTCTCCTAATAGATTGTATTATTATTCAATATATAAATATATTTCAGGGTTTCCAAACATCACCTATTTGGAAATAAAAACGCCTGTTTCTGGATCTAATGTTCCGTCACCATATTTAGTGGTTATACCGGCTATGGTTTTAGATTCATTGGCTTTTACTGAAATTAGCTCTTCTCTTAGCTTTGCTTTTTCTAGTTCGAGATTTTGGATTTCTAATTCGATTTGACCGAATTTAAATGTTAATTCTTCGAATGATGTTTTAATTGATGAAACTGCTTCCATTTCTTCTGTTGTAAACTTGTTTTCTTTTGGCATAATATAAACTCTTATTCTTGATTTGGTATGTCGTCCATAGACTTTAATGCTTCATCACCTATAATGATTTTTGCTGATGAAAATGTTTTAGGATTAAAATTACTTAGTGATTTTTGGATATTATTTGGTATGATATAGCCATTCATTTCTACTGTGAATGTGGCCTTTGAAGCCCGGTCTTCCCCACTTTCTGAGACTAGGGATGTAGCAAAAGAAGATATCTTTGAAAGAAATTTCAAACGATCATTTCCCCAATATTGATTTGCAGAATAATTAATGTCTTCAATAATCAAATTCAACTGGGCTATATAGTCTGCCCAGATTATACACTCATAAGTTAATTTGACATAGTCAGGAATGACTATATTTGTAAATTCTCTGATTGGAGCTCTACTATTTAGGCGTGAAAAGTTGTCATATTTATTTTTAGAAGAATATGCCCTTTGGTATGATTGGACAAGGGGATTGTTTACATCCACTTTTGTTCCAATTATTGAATTTTCCATTGAGGTTCGCTGATATGCTATTGCAGGTAGTTGTATTTTACCTTTTGAATCTCTAAGGAATCCACCTTTTGATATAGACTTCCATTTTTCAGGAGAGGCATATATTATAGGTACAGGAGCTTTGCCGTCTTGTCCTTCAACGGTGGGTTGGATTACATTATCAAAGTAGTACTTAATAACAGAATCTATGTCGTATAAGCCTAGGGAAATGGCTTTTTTAGAGTCGGTCATATCGATCTCTTTGGATCTATTTATCTCTTTTGCCATTATATGTTCCTAAGCTTATTATTATATGCTCTATGTATCCTTTCGATATTGAGCTTTGTTTTACGTGTTTGATGAGTTTCACACAGTACTGAAAAGTTTCCTCCGTGAGCACCGTCGCCTTTATCAGTAGAAGGATTTTTACCTGCTATATATTGGCTTTCGCTTTTTTTGTCAATTTCCCAATAAGCATCGTCCCAACCAATGATATCTCCAATTTCAAGTTTCAGATTAGCCACTGTTCTTAATTCCTCTCTAAGAAAGTTAAATCTTGCTGTCTTGTTGAAATCTATACCAAACTCATCAGATGTATATTCTTTGGAGTCAACTTCTACCATACATGCAATTCTAACACCTGGAAAGTATACTTTGTTTATAGCTTCTCCATATAGGTTTTCATTCATATCCTTCAGCGAGGATTTATAGATGTCAACAGATATGCCTATTACCTCATTTATAAGTTCCTTATTCATTGCGTTGAATAGTCTTACATCTCTATATGATCCAAATAATCCCATATTAACCTATATAAATGTTTAATGGGATATTAGTAATTGTTTCTCTGAGAAATTCTGCTTCGTCTTTTTTAGCCTCAAGCATATTTCTTCTAGAAGATGCTTCGAGATCCTCTCTTAAAGTAGCTATCAAGGATTCCTTTTCGGAAGCTCCTTCACTTCTTAATGTGTCCCCATCTACTGTAATGTCTCCACCTGGAGTAGGTATAGAACTATATTTACTTCTGACTATTCCTAGCAACTCTTTGGATAATGCTAATGCATATTTTCGGATCCATTGTATTCCCGGAGCATTGATAGTTGAATAGTTCAAAGACCTATAATCTATGTCAGCAAAATTAGAAACTGTACCTGCATCACCTAGACTGTCTGTGTACTTGTCAGATTTTACAAAATACTGGAACCACATTTTAAAATTTGTAGTTGGGTTTGGGAATAGCCTTATTTTATTATTTTGAAGCTCAAAGCTATATTGAGACTTCCGGACAAGATCACTAAATTCAACCTGTTGTTGACGTAGTAGAATATCATATATTGGCAACATCATGAATGATACACCAGCTCCTCTGTTTTGTAGTCCAAATTCGCTAACTGCCATAGCACTATTGTTACCTAATGCATATTGATCTGTGTGACGGATTGATGCAGGAGTTCTGTCATGAAAGACCTTACGAACTTCTAATCTTTTACCACTTTCACTAACTGCTCCCCATAATGATTGCAGATCGTAAACTTGAGAACCAGACGTTACTGAAACATATCCACTTTTCAAATCTGTATTACCACCTGTTAAAGTTTCCGTTCCATAGTGTTCGGTTAGACTTATTAAGCCATTAAGTCCGTCTGCTGAACCTGTGGTTAAGTTGGTTTTAGGTTGCGATGAGGCATCTAAAAGGGTTTGGCGAATTTGATATCTTTGTATCTGTGCACCATACTCTGTGACAGCTTCCTCAAAACATGCAAAGAAATGAACAGCTTGTAGTTCAATGTCCACAATAGGATAGCCAAGCCTTTTGGCACACCATAGAGCTGTAGATTCTACATCAGTATTGTATGTGCCTTGATTGTCATATGTCCCAAAAGGGGTTTGTCCGAAGCCGGGATTGAATGTCGCGGTGCCAGCAAATAAGTTAGTTGTTTCAGCCATGGAGTTCTCCTGTACTTATAAATATCAACTCATTTTCGTTTATGGCCCGTTGGAGATTAAAATAGGACTTGCCTGATCATCCAAAGTATTTGGGTCTTTATAAAGAGCTCCTACTTGACCGGGATCTGATGTAGGTAGACCATGGAATTTTATAGCGGTCCCTAGGACTCCAAGAGTTGGTGCGGTATGGTATAGGTATTGTGGCACGTCATAACCATCAAGATCTAAAAATAGATTACATATACCAAAGTCAGACTCAGACTCTTCTACATCTTCATATGGATCAATTCCAGACTCATAGACTATCCAAATGTATCCAGTATTAAAGACCTCGTCATATGCATTTGAAAGAGTTGTGAGATCAACCTCTACCCTATTCCAAGGAGAACTTCCTGTTGCTTGGATCTGACCGGATATGCTGCCAACAGAGGTGGGCGTATTGTAAGGCCCTCCGGACCAATAATTCTCCCCCTGTGCTTCTGATGAGATATTTAACCCACCGTTACCTGGCCAGTTTGAGTATTTCATATTCGTAGTCGTTCTATCTTCGAGGGATTCCGAGCTAGGACATGTATATACCCTGAACTGGCCAGAGTTTACACCATACAAATGAAAATAAAATACTAGTTTTTTGGTAGCGTACGATGTTAAGTCTAGATAAGGAGATGTTATAGAGTATATGTTTTCGCCAGCGGTTGAAGTTTCTGCATATAAGTATTTAGCATCCGATGTTTGTGGTTGGGTCAAGGATGTGATTGTGGAAACAGGAACGACTCCATCATCAGGTCCTGTATCAGGCGTTGGAGTTAAGTACATACCAGGAAGGGATATCGTTGCAGCACCCTCATTAAGCGACATGACGGAAGTCCCACTGTAATTCCCGAATATTTTGTAATTATCATTAGAAAAGCCATCCACACCAGTAATTTGATAGCTTGCAGTAGAGGTTCCGTCTGTTAAAGTGTAAGAGCCCCATCCAGAGGTTGCAGCAGCTAACGCATCAAAGTAGGCGGTATAGTCTATATTATTTTGAAACCCATCCATAAAAATAGCGCCGTTGTTTTGGACTACGAGCTCTCCAGGTTGAGGTGATGGGGATGCAACAATGGTGGTAGGGATACCTTCAGGGCTTAAATCCCTAACATCAAATTTTAAATGGTAATTCGAGCCTATAAACGAGCTTATATAAACAGATCTGTTGGTGGATATCCATGGGGTTCCCGCTTGATTCGAGTTGTCGCTATGGGTTTTCCAATCATCATTTGTCCCGAATAGATTCTTAAGGTGTAGATCTTGGGCACCGCCAGCGTATAAAAGATTCTCTTCTTGGACAAGGTCTTCAGTTCCCGATAGATATAGGGATTGCAACTTGGCATTACTGCCGCTGACTTCTACTTTTGTCCAATCGCCCATTATGGATATACTCCTGATATTGACTCTGTGGTATAGGCATCAATGCCTCCCCAAGGTCCACCAGTATATTGGGTAAAATAAACATATGTAAATAATTCAATACTTGCTGTGTACCCAGTTTGTTCTAGATAAGCTTGTACATGAGTATCAACGTTGGGAGTGCCATCAACGAGTTCACCTGTAGGTAGCATCTCCCAAAACGCAACATCACTACTATTTGCGGTATTGATGGCATTATAACGCGTGGTTACAGAGGCAACTGTAGCTACATTGTTACTATCTAGCCAATTGTAGCTAGGGTCCGACCAATTGATACTTGGTCGGGAGTCGTACAAATCTACTGTAGATTCTCCATAATCGATTAGGAAACCAAGTAAATCGGCTGATCCGATTTCACCATCACCATTAAAATCGAAATTAGGGTTATAACCAGATTCCCCATCAGCAGTACCATATGCTATAAGGAAACCAAGTAAATCGGCTGATCCAATTTCACCATCCCCATTAAAATCGAAACCTTGTGCATTGCCTGGGATTATAAGTGGGTATCCAGGAACAGTTACTAAATCATTTGAAACACATACCCAATCGGTGTTTGAGGTAGTTGTCATTAACGTTCCTTCCGGAGGATAGTCCCCTTGCACTTGGGGTAACGGTTGAACGAAATCCACAAAGCCATTTACTTCAAGAGATGTTGCAATTTCTGGAGGGGATTGTATTTCAAGAGATTGTACTTGGGCCTTGCTACCGCTTAGTATTAATTTTTTCCAAGTTGACAATAGATTATGCTCCTGAAACTTTTAACCGTGAATTTCCGTCGCTATTATCATGCCATAATCGCCCTCGTATACCTGGGTCTGATGTTGGAAGATTTTTTAAAACTATTTGAGATCCTGAAATTATTAAATCTCCATCTGAAATTAGGGATTCTAATTCCGCCACGCTACCACTTGTG
>Ga0115000_10001377_pt1 | contig 21665 bp, 10 predicted proteins | sample ArcticOcean_MG_C_6_FD_89690 | JGI IMG/M metagenome (GOLD analysis project Ga0115000, IMG submission 89690) | Marine microbial communities from western Arctic Ocean - ArcticOcean_MG_CB8_128 | ecosystem: Environmental > Aquatic > Marine > Oceanic | place: Arctic Ocean: Canada Basin | collected... | reverse complement strand
CGTTCATCTCCGTTAAATTGTCCGCATGTAACCTTCTTTGTAATAAGTATGTAGTTATGAACTTTTCTGACTTGTATTTCTTCCATAAGTCACGGGTAAACTTATAAACCTTTCCAAAAAATTCTATATCACGCATCTCTTTTGGAATACCACCATATAATATTTTGAAAGATAAAGCTTTTGATTCCTTATACTCATCTTCTGTTAATTTATCTTTATCAAAATATTGTTTACCAAGATATTCATGAACAGAAGTATCAGGAAAAGTGTAGCCAACAACTTCAGCCATTAAGCGAATATGATATGCATCAAAATCAAACTCTAAAATTTTTCCATCTTGGAATCTACTTATAAATCTTTCTCGCGTTCCGTCTTCTTTATTAAGAGCTGCATAATTTATACCACCATACCTGTTAGATGGTCTACCTGTTGATGTATAAGGATTGTATTGTGTATATTCTAATTTTGAATGAGTATTAAGTCCAGCTGTTTCAATTGCATATAGATTATAAAGCATATCTTCATTATACCTCGTATAAGACTGTCTTTGTTGTATACTGTCAGTATTATAGCGTTTGAACGTTGTTTCCTTAACGCTCCTGCACTTTTCTAAATGTTTGTATATAGGTATGATAGTGTTTACTCTCGGAAAACTTATATACTTACGTTCAATAAAATCATGAGCTGTTGTACTAATCTCTGTAGTATCTGTAGGTTTATTTGTAATAAACCAACCAGCTAGATTCAAATCTAATACCTTCCTCGATTTAGCTATACCCCACTTAAAAGCATGTAAAAATTCTTTTTTATCATTAACATAAATATACGAAAATTTAGCTAATATACCTTCTACTTGCTTGATAGTAAATTGAATGTCTGAGTCCGGATGATTTACAGGAATTATAAAATCTTTATCTTTAGTTGCTAAATATAATAAAGATAGAGTATTTTCAGCAGGATGTTTGTGCACATCTGCGAATATAGGAATAGCGAATATCTCAGATTGCTGTTGAGATAATTCGAATATATCCATTATAGTTTGTCTGGATTCTACTATCATTATAACCTTTTAATTATGTTAATATAGTAAAAATAGTTGAGATCTACAACTGTATATCAGTATTTGTAATTTTATTGTGTATAGCGTATTCTGAGAATTCAAGAAGTCTATTTTGCAAAAATCGCTCGATACCTGCCATACTATAATCTTTCTGGTTGATGGTACGTCTATTTGTATCTGAAACGCCTGGTTCAGCAATAATACCATTACGGATCACATCGTATGGTGGGCCTACTAGTTTCCATCTTAAAGATATTCCTTTATAAAAACTAGAATTTAAACCTGCACCTGAGTCTGAAAGATTATCAAATTGTTTCTTATTTACTTCACGTAAGCGAGCTGATTTGTCATTTCTTTGTTGAATAAAATATCGAATGGAAAATCCCTGTGCGTAATCATCTTCAGTTGGAGTTGCATACACTTGAATAGGATCGTCAAATTCTAAATCCGCTACATATCCTGTACCTTTTATTAGTGTAAGATATTGTTGTGCAGCTACTGTTTCAACATATTCTAATGTATACAATTCTTCACTTGATGCAAAATCATATACGCGTCCTGTATATGGGCCCTGTGCTGTCATATTATAAAACCCTATATACGGTTGTGCATTAATCATATATTCAGTACCATCAGTATATTGATTTTGCTTCTTTATGTGTGTAGGAGTATACATATTATGCTGGTCCTACTGAATGATTAGGTGCTGGTACATCAGTAAAAGGTCGTGGTGGTAATTTAATATTAAATGTTGGAGGTCCTGATGGAGGGGCCTCGTATGTTGATGAACCCATTACTTTTGTAAAATCAGTTTTTATGTTTGTTGCCTTTCGTTTCACCACTTTTTGCGTTTTCTTTTCCCTTTTAGTTTCAACAACAACTTCTTCAGCTGGAGCTGCTGAACCATCGACTGGTAGGTATAATATTTTCATCAAAATTGATCGTGCATTAAGAAGATCTTCTTGAGCTGACCTAGTACCTTTCCCATAGAGTCTAGCCATTACATTTTCTAAACGTGGTACTAATCCTGCAATAGTCTCTCTCTTTTCACCTTCTTTTTTTACTGGTGTCCCTGCATCAATGTTTCCATCTGGTGCACCTACTGTTAATCCTACACTTTCTAGAGATTGAAATATACCCTTAGGAAAATTATTAGATCCATTTTCATTTTGTTGTTCTAAAAGTATATCAGCTGAGGATTTAACTGTTTCCTTGATTGCACACGCAATATCTGCATCTGTCCCTATATCACTTTCCTGTGCAAGTATAACATTTCTTAAATTTAATCGATATAATGGATTGTCAGGGTGGCTGAGTTTGAACATACAAGATATATCCGTATTCCAGGAACCATTAGTGATTGTATGTGTTATTTGTTCAACGGCTAAATACGTTTGAGTTCTATACCTACTTGGCATGTAGTCAACTGAAAAGGTTGTACCAAACTGTATTCCAGATATACCATCTAGAGAAAAATCAACCTTTACTGGTATAATACAATTCATCTGCATTGGTGATTTATCTACTGTATTTCCTGTAAATGATGAATTAGTAGACATATATAACTGACTAGCTAAACTATTATCAATTTCTGACTTCATATTAAGTGTTTTAATAATTCCAGATAAGTTTGCAACTTCTAACCCTACAACGGTAACACCTCCACCCCAGTAAAAATTCAAATCTAAACAAGTCATGATACCTGGATGTTCGTCCGTAGCTGTCCATTGAAACATCCAAATATCTCCACATGCCTCATTCAACTTGTCTGTTATTGAATTCAAAAAACTACCAACATCAGTAGAAGTTTCACATATCTCAACCATCATTTGTAAATTTACAAATACATTAGCTAATAATCCAGCTTTTTTCTTACTTTCATCAAAATCTTCAGTTGCTCCTTTATTTATCTGTTCTGCTTTATCACCACTACAATTAAATAGATAATCTGGTTCAGCATCCATGCCTGATGGAAAACTTCTAGAAGTTACAGAACCTCCACCACGTTTAGAATCTGATATAGCAGTTTTTACATCATAAGGAGCTGCTCCTACCTGTCCAGGTAATAAGCATATATCTGGGTCTGTTGACATCAAATATGGATGATTACTTATAACACTAATAGGCTTGTCAGGTACGTCGACGGGATCTCCTGTTGCGTTCGTAGCTCCAGTGTTAGCTATTTTAATTTCAGCTGCTCCTATTGAAAATGAAGAGTGAGGTAATATTATAGGTATCTCCTTTTTGGGGCCGTTTGCTGCATCATCTCGTGATGCTTTAGATGTTATAATATATAACCTATTCATAAGTTTGTCTACAATATCTCCAAATCTAACATATGTTCTATATACATTACCTTTTTTATCTTTGGAATCTGCGTGCTGTTTTGTTGGTGAACCATGTTTACTTCTAAAGTATGTAAATTCTATTGCTCCTAAAGTCTCTTGAAAGTTAATAGTTTTAGTCGCTATTTCTCCTGATCTATTTTTATTCCCCTTTGACCCTTCTAACATTTTGCGTATATCTTCTAATGATTTCTTTAATGTAAACCCTGTATCGTCTTTCTTTTTAGGATCTACTACTGTAGAGTTTTGGAATGGTGCGTTTGTAGATATAGAAAATATTGAGTCACCAATATCAGTTATATCAAATCTACAAACAAAAGATAGATCAGCTTGTACAGTCCAGTTGAAGTTAGTTACAGTACCAAACATTCCATCGTAACATGCTCCTGATTCTTTACGTTTTTCAGAAATTTTATGGTGTACCTTCCCTACACTTTTTAATATTTCATCATCTAAATCTATTGGATTACACTGCTCATGTTCAAAATTAATACCATTTGTATTTTTTGACCAACCCCATTCTACTAATACTTTCATACCAGGTGACATATATAATTTTTCTAACCTTTCTAAATCAGCTAATGAAAAACAAGTAAAATTAACTACTGCTTTCTTTAATCCTCCTCCGGTACCTCCTTTATATGAAACATTTACTGAAGTAATCCCAGGCATAGGTTTATTACCTCTATATGGTTCTCCAGTATTAAATGGTTGTTTATATAAGTCATCAAAATTGTGCTGGACGTTTACTCCTAATGGGTTAAAATCTACCCTAGGTGATTCTTCAACGTTTTCTCCAATACCACCCCACATTATGTGATGAAATCGAGTTTTGTCTGTAATTTCTTCTCCATACACTTCTTGAGCATCTTTAAACTCTTGCATTTTTTGAGCTAATTCTGCTTCGTCTGCAGTTCTAACTGGCACTGCGTTTGATACTGCTCTGATCCACGGAGTTCTTCCATACCACCAACTAGTTAAGTTTCGAATACCGTCAGTTGGTGGAGGAGCTGGATTGGGTTCGTCTTGCATTCGTCTTAAATGACGACCTAATGTTCTCCTTGCTAATTCTCCTACAACAAAATTATGTGCTTGTGCATCACCAATTGGCATATTATTCTCCTATCCTATTTGCTTTTTCCATATCACGTAATATCTTAGAAATATTTTTTGGAATAAATAGCTGCGTACCAGGTGTTACAAAGAATGAATCTCCTGGTAACTCGTTTGCAACTGATATTATCCACCACATTGTTCTATCTTGATAAAATCTATGAGCTAAATTATCTAATCTATCAACTGATGATGCTGTAATAATAGGGTCACTGGGTTCACGTATAATCTTAGGGTATACAGTACTGCCATAACCTTTTTGATTGTAATGTGCATGATTAGTGTGCACATTAGTTAATTTGGTTGGTGTATTATGTTTATATCGTCTCATAGTATTATTCTGTACTTGCTGGTATTAATAATTGCTCAAAGAATGTACCTGATGCATCTACATCATTCACCCCTCCACCTATATGGCGACCTCCTACCTTAGACGGATTTGAAGATTGCACTGCTGATAAATGTGGACCGTCACCGATTACCGTGTAACCTAATGATATCTGAACCATGTGTGGTAATTGTCCGATTTTATTATCTTTTTCTAAGTTTATCTCCCATGGGAATTTGTTATCAATAGTTGTAGTCATTTCAGAAAAGAACCCTGGACATTTATATAACCAATCTCCTACAGTAAGTCTAGTAAATGGTGCTATCATAGCTTCTTGTACTGCATCAGCAGGTTCTCCTGTTCCAAGGTGTGGGTAGCATAATCCATATAAATAATTTATTTTTTTATACATTCCTGCTAAACCAGTTCTAGATTGTGCTGCCATCATTAAAGTAAATGATACTGCCCTCCCTGTATGTTGGTAGCTATGTACTGCATCTGGTCGACCTATATAGTTTGTTGGGTTCCAAGATGGTGAAATAGTGTCTGTAATGTCTGTAATATATGATCTAAATCTGACTTTCTTACCTGTATGAGCATCTTCTATTATACATTTAATCATGTCTCGCATACCGTCTTCATCTTCATCAACCTCTCCAGAGCCATAATCTTCATCATACATACCTAGTTCATTATTCCAAGGATCCATCAAATCATAGTCAGATGATGGTTTTTCTGTAAAGTCTAATGCACGATTACGATCAGGCTTATAAGATGAATATCCAAATTTTACTTCTCTGTTGAAATCTGCATAAGGTGTTGTTATGTAATCTCCAATAAAATTATTATCATTACCGCTTTGCTCATCTGTTGCTTCTCTAAAATCATTGTGTGATGTTGCTCCTGCGTGCATTTTTTCAGCTTCATCATATAATGTAAAGTGATCTGCAGCTGCATATTTAGCTAGTAAAGAGCTTCGCCCTCCTCCAACTGTATCGGGTATATTCTGCGCAATATCATCACCAGTCATATGCTGGTCAGATTTTTCCCATCTACGTATTGTTGTTTGTCCAATACCGTATAATGATTTAGGTCCTGAAATTCCTGATAATAGCTCTATACCTTGACCTTTATAAGAGTAAGGTAATCCTAATGCTATCAGGGCTGTTTTTGCTGTGTCTTCTCCTCCGAAATATAGTAGTTCATCTTTTAATAAAGACAGCCGGTTACCACCACCTTTGCCTACCGTTATCATACCATATTCAGCTTGATCATCAACATATGGATTTATTCCACCATGCGCTTTAACTGCTTTTTCATATGTTGCTTTACCTTCACCTATACCATTAAATAATCCATGTCTATATAATTTTATACCAAATGGACCAGTTAACATATTAACCATCATACCAACACCTAAATTAAATACACGAGTCCTTCTTCCTAAAAAGAGCATTTCAGTTTCAACTTTTGGATTTGATAATTGTAACCCTATTTGTTTAAGGCCCCAGAGTAGTCCTTTAATAGGATCTTCAATTATATGCTTTACATTCCTTACAACATCTTCTACAGCTCGATTACTTAAAGTTAAGAATCCTCCTCTAAATGCTCCTTCGTCAAAACCTGAACCCCATCCCCAGTTGGAATCCATATCTCGTACAATATGTGGTTTTTTATATGTTTTTAATCCATCTGGATCATCTCCATAACCACCAAATGTTATATCATGACCATATGCATCTGATTTATTATAATCATAATCTTCGTGTCTTGCAATTAATTCATTTCTTTCGAACCCTGTTCTTTGATTAGCAACCTCAGCATCACCATAACTTAAATTATGAGTATTGTAATTTGGATAACCATCTACGTGTGTGTATTTAGCTGTGTCATCTGATTCACCCGTAGGACCTGTATTAGCTGGAATCAATACTTCCATTGCATCTAATGGTGTTGGTGATCCTTCGCGAGATGCAAAATCTCCTAAGAAGCTACCTGGATGTGTATCATTAATAGTAATATCAGTAGTAAAATTACCAATTATATCATCATATTTGCTTTCTTCATTAAAAAATGGTCTAGCTGGGTCAGTATCTACAATACCTGTTAATCCAGATGGAGATGAATTATATAAGCTATAAGTTGAAAGATCTGTTCTAGCACCTTTATTAATTGTTATAGTTGGATTTACAGGTATTTGTGCTGATATATGTGATGAATATGCTCCACCATAAGGATTACCTGCATCTGAAAATGGCATATTATACATTAACCTACCTTCCCCTGCTGGACCAACATCGACTGGGTAGTCATACGTTAATGATCCAGGTGTTCCTGCTACTCCATTGAATTGTGTTTTAGGTAGTCCAAGATCAAACATTTTTGCTGTAAATCCTTTAGCTCCTGATTTATCATCATCAAATGCATTTATTACTCCGATTGCTCCAAATGTCTTACCAGCTTCTCCAGATCCTACCCCTGCTGTTGTATCTTCTATTACAGTTGCAGATAATCCGGTTCCTGTATTAGTTGGTGTTAAATTACCGTATGTAAATCCAGGAACTGGTGTGTGATGTTTATATTCTGCAGATGTCCCTTTCCCTATAATTGCTCCTCCAGCTGCACCGTCTGTAAATCTCTCACTCCCTAATGATGGATCATAAATTGTGAATCCTTGTGTTCCTCCTGCTAAGTCATCAAAAGCATCTAATACACCCACATCACCAGATGTTGCTCCTCCTTGTAGGAAACTTCCTAAACCGGTTGGATTATTACCCATTATTGGTACTTGAGCTTGCACACCACCAAATGTTGAGTGTTTGAAATCTTCAGTTTGGAGACCTATAGGTCCCCCTCCTGCAAAACTTTCTAAACTAAATTGTGAATCTTCTATTGCTTGATTTTCAGTAAATCCGTCTGGAAATATTGGAGTAGTGTAGGGTGTTGGATACATATTTGTAAATAAACTATTTCCAATAAGACCTAATCCTAATCCGTGGCTATCTGGATATGTATAATCCCCTGCATCAGTTGCTCCTTTGAATTGTGTTCCTATACCTGTGTCAAAAAATGTTGTAAACCCTTCTGCATCAGCATTAGGTATATCTAAGAAATTTACACCTTGACTTGTATCTACTGATCCAAGATTTACTCCTTGTGAATTTGGGTAGGTGTAGTTTTGACCAGAAATACCTTGATATTGACTTGCTAGTACTGAATTATTTAATATAAATCCTGTTGCATCCTTATCATGCATCCAATTTGCAGTACCTAATTGTGCAAATCCTGTTCCTGCTCCAGTAAAATCTCCTGTTGTGTTTACTGTGAATCCAGTTTGATATGTATCATCTAAGAAATTAATACCTGTTGATGTATCAACAAGACTCATTAAATTATTATCTCCAATTGCTATTGGTGTTCCTAATATACCAAACCCTAAACCTTGTGAGTCAGGGTACGTATATTCTGCTCCTGATATTCCTTGATATTGACTTTCTAATAATGAATTTTGTATTGTAAATCCAGGTGCATCTGAATTGAATCCAAAGAAGTCAACACCTGTTGTGATATCTATAGTTGGTTGTGGAGGTGGTGGTCCTGGATAATGTCTACCATCTTGTGTTGTTGGTGCATCATCTATTATACTTGATAAATGCCTTCCATCAAATAAACTAGAAGCAGGAGCTCCAGGATATGGACTATACTCTAATCCAGCTGGTGTAAAGTCAGTTTGAAGTGGGTCTTTATTTAATATGAGCCCAGATGCATACGTATCATCCAACCAATTTGCTATACCTAATTGTGCATATTGTGATAAATCTGCTTGGTTTATTGGGAGTATTATACTATGATTCCAAAAATCATTTATTGTACTATCTGTAAACCTTCCATCTGGTATTGTTAAGCTACTATCAATAACACTTGATTCATGTCTACCACCTAATAATGTTATACTACTATCAATATCACTTGAATCAAATCTACCTGTTAATGTTGAAATTACAGGTGTTATATCTGAGCTCTCAAATCTACCAGATATTTGAGATATAAATGGTACTACAGAGCTTGAATCAAATCTACCTGTCAAAGTTGATGTTATTGGTGCAGTTGTTGAAGATTCATTATTTGCTCCTAATATAGAATTCATTGGTGCAGTTGTTGAAGATTCATTATTTGCTCCTAATATAGAATTCATTGGTGCGGTTGTTGATGATTCATGACGACCATCCAATAATCCTTGTATCTTTATCTCGAATAAACTTTTTAAGTTTGGTGGTCCTAATGTAAGTGGTGCAATTACTGAATTTTCATTGTTCGCTCCTAATGTAGATTGTTGTGGTGCAGTAGATGATACTTCATGACGACCTGTTAAAGGTTGCGGGTCACTAGTGAATAAACTACTTAATCGTGTCTGTGAAAAATTTATAGCCATAGGTGCAATATCAGATTTCATTCGAGTTGAAAATCCAGCTACACCTGTTGGAACAAATGTCGATGATTCATTCCTACCTGAAGTTGGTTCAGATGGATCTGTTGGTTTATTACCTAAATGTTTTGCAAGATTAGCTAATTTACTAAAACTTGTATTAGGTCCTTGTGATGGTATGTTATCTTCTATTGCCATATGTTACGCTAGATAATTTGCTGTATCTACTGCCCTTGCTAATGCTTTCCCGTTAAGTTGTACTTTTGCATTCTTATTTATAATAATTAGCTCTCTTAGCAAGTTTATCATTTCATTGTTAGATCCACCTCCTTCTCCACCTGCAGTTTGAGAAATCTCACCCTTTTTCATTATAATATTATCATCCGAGTGCGGTTCAATCATTTGACCATCTGATGTTAATATCATGTCATTAACCTTCTTAATTGGTATATCCCGGAAATGTTGATTTTGATTTGTGCTAACTGGTGCACTTGGTGTAACACCTCCTTGTCCATAAGTATCTCCTGTAATTACTGGTATTGACCCCTGAAATTGAGTTTGAGTTTGATCTGATGCAAATGCACCTGATGTATTTACACCAGAGTTATAACCACCACGTATACTACGGTCAAGGGCAGTCTGTTTCTCGTTTAACACAAATGCCGCCTGAGCTTTCAGCATTGTAGCATTCTTAGTGTCGTCTACAAGGCTTACTTGCTTCCTACCTGAGTATAGTCCATCTCTTTTTTTCTTAAACATCCCAATTATGTCCTCCATGTTATCTCCAGAATACGAGTAGTTCTTATGAGTTTTTGTATCCTGTGTACCTAAACCTTTCATGTGTGTTCTTCCAGTTGCATCTTCTTCAAAACGATATCCTTTTGATCCTGCTATTGGTCCATACCCATATGGATCTGTATATCCATACCCTGAATAATCCTGTGGAGCACTTACAGCTCTATCTCGTGCATTAGCAGATGGATTCATAACATAGTCCTCAGGTTTTTTACCCACCATTCTTAATATTTTTTTTAAGGCCAGGTTCTGATGTTTAGGTCCGTGCTTATCAAACCAAAAACCTTCTTCCCCATCAGGACCTCTTTTGTAACTTTGGTCATCTGGTGCGTATGTGTTCTCATGTTTAATATCCCAATTTTGAGGTACATAAGCATGTTTGTGATTCTGCCTGGATAACGTTCCAAGTGGTTTCTCGTTAAGTTTAGAGTATATACTCGCGTAAATGTCTGGAGAGAGTGCCATATCACCATCCCTCCCATGTTTCATTAGAGCTAGTTGTCCTTTGCTGGACACTTGATGGAGGTCTTGATGTGTATAGTACTTGCCAGTATTTGGGTCAATCATTGTTTGACCATGGTCTTGCCTATATTTAACTAGACTTGTGTCAGTTTCTTTCATCATCCATAAATCGTGCATCATGGTATAATGTTCATTATCTGTCAGACCACCATTATTTGCTAATTCTCCCTGAGAGTTTTTATGTCTATTTACATACCATGAATGGATCGCTTGAGCTGCTAATACAGCTAGACCAAGAGCAGTACCCCATGGACCTAGCATACTGTAAGAAGCAAGAGCAGAAGTTGCACTTGTCACTCCTATAACTGAAGAAGCTAATCCAGCCAGTCCTATTACTGAAGCTCCTGTGGCAGCTATATCTAGAGCATAAGCTGCTCCTGACTCCTTAGAGTTTTCGGATGGACCTCCTATTTCAGCTTGATAAGCTTCTAATCCTAATGATCCTGTAGTATCTATAGCTATATTTTCTGCTAAGCCCCACAATGCCATTGCTAATGCTCCTGATGTATTTTTCTCTGTGCTACCTGCTCCAGGACCTGTTAATGATTTACCACCACCTGATTCATTAATTGCTGATAATAGTCCTAAATGTTGTGCGGTTGATTTTTTATTAATAATTGCTTCACCACCTTCCATTTCACCAAACATAGTTTTGATTCCACCTCCAGCATGGGATGGACCTTGTAATACCCCACCAGCAGCTAATATTGGATTACCATCTTCATCAAACACTGGTTTCTCCATTGTAACTTCTAATGCTCCAGTTGTTTTATTATACGTCATTTTATCCAACTGGTTTTGATATTTTAATTGAGATTGATAATAAGCTTTTTGCTCAAGAGCCAATTTTGTTTTTACACCTTTTTGGAGTAATAGATTTAGATCTGCTACACCTTGTTCAAATGCTCCTTGTCGTGTGACACTCCAAGTATTTACATTATGTAGATTTTCTGCAGCTTTTCGTATTTCTGGCATTGATACAGCACCACCATGTTGTTTATATAACTCTTGAACAATTGCTTCTTTATCATGATCTGATACAAGTATATCTCCAGCTATATTTTTAGATGGCTTATATTTTCCTTTCAAAGTTTTTAAATATTTTGGATCTATCTTTTCATTGACAGAATCAGCATCTACTGTCTTTAATACTTCTAACATCGTTTTGCTAAGTTGCATTTGGCTATAATTTGCCATCTCAGCTGCAGTAAACTGATTTTCAACCCACTCTTGCCGTACCTTCTCTTCTAAACCTAATTGACCAGCTGCTCCTATTGATGCTAACTTTAATAATTCTAAAGGATCAAGTGTTTTTGCAACAGCAGCTTTATATTGTTTTTTAGTTATATTACCAGCATCTAATTGTGCTTTTGCAAAAGCTTCTAACTCGTTATCAGTTACACCGTCTGTTGCAAGACCTAATTTAGCATATGATGTTCTTACTACATTTTGAGCTTCTGTTTGAGCAAGCATTAATTTATTATTACTTGCAGTTTTTTTAAGTGATAATTCCGATTCAGATTTTACTAGTGCAATCCGAGCTTTATCTAAATCATCTTGAAACCATTCAACATTTTTAACTAATTGGCCACCAAAATATCCTACTCCTGCTCCAATTGCAGCTCCTACAGCTACACCTATCGGTCCACCAAAAGCTCCGATCATCATTCCTATTTTTGCTCCTCCAATCGCGCCTACTAAACCTCCTACAGCTCCTGCCATCTCTCCTGATGATTGTGATTTATCATGACTAATTACATCATATGCTCCTTTAGCTACAAATGCTGCAGCTATACCATATCCCATCATTTGACCTCCTGATAATCCTGCAGCTGTGGCTCCTCCTCCTGTTGCTCCAGGAACTCCTGTTCCTGCAGTGCCTCCAAAAGCTCCATATGGTATCCCAGCTGCACTGGTTCCTCCTCCTAATGCTCCTCCTGCTCCTCCTGCTGCTGCTCCTCCACCACCAAATAACCCTTTTATACCATTGAAGATTCCTTTTCCGAGGCCTTTCATAGCTCCTGACGCAGATCTTACCCACATTGCAGTTAAAGGCGTCATTCCTAATACCTTGTGAGCTATATACCCAGCTGCTACTACTTTACCAACAAAGTTTCCAGCTTTCTGAGATCCTCCATAACCTCCTGACATATCTTGATCTTTTAAATAATCTCCTATTCCAGTACTCTTCATCATATCCCAAATCCAGCTTATAGAATCTTTAATACCTTCAATTATACCTTTCATGAAAAATAAAACATTTTTTAATCCAGTAGTAAATGTGTCAGATTTAACAAACGAGAGTATAAGTTCTTCAGCTTTTGCAAAATCTACACCAAATACATCAAGAACTAAGTCCCCTAAAATTGCAGATATTTTTTCTATTATGCCTAACCCTGTATCTAGCTTTCCCATAACGCTAGTCACTACTGGGAGCATTTTAACAGTATCTTTATGTATTTGTTGTTTTTCTTTGGCTATTGTAGCTTCTCGTTCACGTTGAGCATTTGATTTTAGAAGTTCAGTAACAGACAACCCAGTAGCCTTAGCTATAGCTTCTTGTTGGAATATGTTCATTCGGCGAAATCGCTCTAACCCTCCAACCTGCCGCATTACCTCTTCAGCTGCTTTAGCACCTTGCTTGTTCATTGCAAACATTCGAGCTTTATTAAAGTTGATATTCATTCCAGTTAGCATTTGTGCTTCCATTTCAGCTTCAATAGATGTTTCAAAATTTAATAACCCTTTAGAAATTTTAGCTACATCCTCTAAACCTAATCCCATACGCTTAGCAGAAATTACTGCTTTATTAAGTTCTAACCCTCCACCTTTAAAGTGTGCTAATGTTTCACCTGTTGCATTCGCTATCTCTCTAAATGTTTCTGCAGGATTTAAACCTGCTTGCTCTGACATTGAGTATAACATCTCAGCTGAATTAATAGCAGCTTTTTCTGATAACATATCTACTGTTAGGTATGTATCTATAACTTTAGCTACTTCATCATCTGATAAATTTATGCTTAATTTAAGATCAGTCATAGTGCCAACAAGAGCTGAAGTTACATGATTAATACCTCCTAACTGAGTTTCCAATGCTTGCACAGCATCTACTGCACTCTCTAAACTACTGGAAAATCCTTCACCAGCTGCTCTAAATACTGAGTGAATTTTTCGAGCTCGAGTTATTATTGCATCTTGGTATGGGCCAGAACCGGCTAATTTTTGGTTTACACGGTCTAATTCTTCAGCTAGTTCATTACCACGCTGACGCATGGTTTCAAATCGCTGAACTCCTAGTGCTAATAACCCAGTAAATATTAAGAGTGGATTTGTAATTATATCTTTTATAGTGTTGAATATTTGACCCGCTGCTGTTCCCTGCATTGTCATTAAGTCTTTTACACTTTTCTGCATCTTTTCAATACGATCGTTTTTCTTTTCAAGTTTGCCAAGTGTTTCATATTCTTTAACCATAGTGTTTAGAATTTTTAATCTATGTGCGTTTTCACCTTTGACATTATCTCCTACTGTTCTTGTTAACTCTTTTATCTCAGCTTGTATCCTCTGTATCTTATCATAATAAGGAATATTTTCTTTATTGAAATTATTTAATCTTTGTGCTTCCTTTACTGCAGCAACTTTCAACCGATTTAATTGTCCTTGATCAGACATAGTTCGCTTGAGGGTGTTATGCTCTGCTAGAGTAAGTTCACCACTTTCTCTATTTTTTGTTGCAATTTCAGCTGCAAAACCTGCAGATAGCTGAAGTTTACCAGCTAGCTTATTTTGAACACCATAAAATTGTTCTGTAATATTAGTTTGATTTTGTTGAGTTCTGAATATATCATCGTAGATAGAAGCGAGGTCTTTTGCTACTAATACTTCTTCACCTCTTTTTTTAACAATTTTACTTACTAATTCACTATCCTTTTGGACAAGTGCACTGTACCGCTCTAATGAACCAACAGTTTGCTCCATAGCCATTCTATTATTAGCTCGCTCCTGCTGCAGATTCTTTATATCTGCTTTAGCTTTTTTAGATGCCCCGGATTTATTAGTATTTTCTTTTGCCATTGTTTATTCGTCTATATATTTTAAACTGCTTCTGATACCACTTTCCCATCAATCTCTACTGTTGTACTATCGCTTACTATAAGTAGCTCTCGTAATAAAGAATTGACTACACCATAATCCATAACTGATGCACCACTTTTATCTTGAATAACTTTACCTTTTCTAGCTATAATATTATCATCTTCATGTGTTTCTATTAATTGACCGTCAGCTGAGAGAATCATATCATTAACTGGTGTGATTCCTCCGCGACCATGGAGATATCGACCAAAACTTGCTTCAAAACCATCACCCAACATGCTATTAGCTATCTCATAGCTAGGTTTATGCGTCTCCTTCCACGTCTTCAACCCACCCTTTAATATATTATGTGCACCATCAGTTTTATCCCACGGCAACAAGTGTGTAATGAAATTTAATATATTTGGTGGCTTCTCTTGTAAGTCATTATATCCTTGGACGGATTTAGGTATGTAATTTAAAGGCTTCGGTAATGCTTTAGATAGATAGTTTAACGTACCACCTTTACCGACATCTCCATTGTATACATCCAGGATTACATCACCTAGAGATAATATAGTCTCAATGCCTAACCCTGCTTGGGCTAATCCTGAAACAACAGGCCAAGCAGCTCCAAGTATTGAAGTTCCTGCTGTCATTCCTGCTGTAGCTGTAGCTGTTCCAGTTGCAATTCCTGTCCAAGCTCCTATTGCAGCAGGTGCTGCTAAGGCCATTAGAATTCCTGCCGCTAACTCTCTACCTCCAGTAGCATTGGCCAATGCTTTTACTCTTTCGTGAATTTCTTTATTTGAAAGTCTATCCCCTTTATCGTTATACTTATTTATTCCCATGACCCTACGTAAGTTTGCTATCTTTGTACCTTCTAATGATCCTTCAAATCTTTCTCTTATATTTCCTCGCTTTTTCCAGTGACCGAGTTTACCTGAACCTAATCCGTCATGATATGCAATGGAGTAAAGCTTCTTTAAAGGTTTCCATGCATCACCTCCTTTGCCTTCATCAAAAGGTATATCTGTTTGATTCCAAGCATTCCTACCTAGTGATCCACCCCACAATCCTCCACCAGCTGGTATTTTACTAGCTGCTTGCATCATGCTAATTAATCCAACATCTTCATATGTCAAGTTTGGTGTACCTTTCTTTTTATTCCAATACTCCCCTCCTGGATGTTGTTTAGCAATAGGGGAATGGCGACCCACATCATCCCCATAATCAAAAAACATTATTTCACCTTTTTTCCCTACAGCTTCACTTAATTCTTTCCCTTTTTCTCCTCCTATGTTATACGGGGGTTTCAATCCACCTACTTTATTAACTTTATCAAACCATGGTCTTTGTTTTGCTGACAGTTCATCACTCATAACCGCTTGATCAAATTGTAATTGAATATTGCCACCTCTCTGAGTAGTCTCTGATGGTAAAACATAGTCATCTCGGGGAATATACCCTGAAGGTGGTGGGTCTGTTGTTACAGTGCCATTTGCAAATTTTCTTGTTAGTCCTCCTAAATCAAACTTTTCACTTGCAATATTAAACATTCGTTTTTCTTGAATATACTTTTCTTTTGCAATATAAAATACTTGTCTATCTTGAGCAAACTTTTCACCTGTAATTCCGCCTCGAGCAAACTTTTTACCTGTAATTCCACCTTGAGCAAATTTAGTTATTCCCCCTCTCTCCATTTTGAGTGGTATTTTTTTGCGAACCTCTAGCAATGGTTTTTTTTCTTCAACTATTAAGCGATTATCTTTATCGAACTTGAGCTTTCTTGCATTTTGCATACGTTTAGTTAAGGTCTGCAGAACTATTACTTCATCTTCAGTAATTGCAGTTTCAAGATCTTCTAACATTGCACCTCGCACCTTTTTTAGCGCCATTTCCATTTCACCTTCATTTGTAAAATATATAGACATACCTTGCGATGCATCCTTGAGTGCTTTTTCAATTTGATCCTTTGGTATAACTTTTCCATATAGTTCATAATATTGCTGAACTACTATGGCTCTATCGTGTTCAAATAAAAACGGATTTTTATAAGCAAATCCTCGATCATCTTCCTTTATCTGTTTTAAAGTAATCGATTCATCAATCATCTCAGGTGTTACACTTTCTACAACTTTTAACTGAGTCTTAGATTTTGCTAACCTTTTTGCAATTTCTATGTCTTCTACAGTCATCTGACCTTGAACGTACATCTGTCGTTGATGTTCTTGATTAGCTATCTGCCCTCTTGCTCCTCCGACTGCGCGCGATAATAAATCTATACCACTCATCGACCCTTGTATTGCTGAAGTATACTCTTTTTTAGTTATATTACCAGCTTCTAATTGTGCTTTTGCAAAACCAGCTATCTCTTTTTTAGTCATTCCATCTGTTCCGAGACCAAATTTAGTAAAACTTGCTCTTACTTTATTTGATTCCTCTACCATCTTTAGTTTTGCTATATTATTTTGACCGTTTACTTCTTCCTGAGCTCTGATTTCTGCATCCGCTATTTTAATTCGAGCTTTATCTAGATCATCTTGAAAAAATTCAATATGTTTTACCAAACGACCTCCAACATATCCACCAGCTGCTCCTACTGCTGCTCCTATTGCTGTACCAACACCTGGTGCTATCATTGTTCCAATCATAGCTCCACCTTTTGCACCAGCAATTGCACCTACTAAACCACCAACTGCTTCTGCTGTTTCACCAGATGTACTTCTACCTGTTAATGTTCCAACATCCCAGACCCCTTTTGCAATAACTGCTCCTGCTGCGAGATATCCAGCTGTTGTTACTCCTCCCATTGCTCCTGTTGGCGCTGCTTGACCTCCGTATCCAAGTAACCCTTTTATACCTTTTGCAATTTCTCCTCCAAGACCTTTCATAGCTCCACCAGAAGATTGTACCCACATTGCAGTTAACGGTGTTAATCCTAATATTTTTTTAGTTATATACCCAGCTGTTAGCACTTTACCAACTACGTTACCAGCTTTTTGAGCTCCTTCATAACCTCCTGACATATCCTGTTTACCTATACGTTTTAAGATGGGACCTATTACTGGCATATCTTTTAGAAAAGTCCAAATAGTTGATACGACATCTACAATTCCTTCAATTACACCTTTCATAAAAAATAAAACATTTTTTAATCCAGTTTGGAAGGTATCAGAATTAACAAACGCGAGTATAAGTTCTTCAGCTCTTTTAAAATCCACACCAAATACATCAAGTACTATATCTCCTAAAATTGCAGCTAATTTATCTATTATACCTAACCCTGTTTCTAGTTTACCCATAACATTAGTTACTAAGGGTAGCATTTTAGCAGTATCTTTGTGAATTTCTTGCTTTTCTTTAGCAATCTGTTTTTCACGTTCACGCTGTACATTTGTTTTTAAAAGTTCATCTACATTAAGTCCAGTAGCTCTAGCTACAGCTTCTTGTTGGAATATATTAAAATTCTGAAATCGCTCTAGTCCACCAACCTGACGTAGTACTTCTTGTGTTGCTTTAGCACCTTGCTTGTTCATTGCAAAATGTCTAGCTTTGTTGAAATTAAGATTCATTCCAGTTAACATCATTGCTTCCATTTCAGCTTCAATAGATGTTTCAAAATCTAATAACCCTCTAGAAACCTTAGCTACGTCTTCTAAACTTAATCCCATTTTTTTCGCAGCAATTACCGCATTATTAAGCTCAGAAGTTCCACCTTTAAAGTGTGCTAATGTTTCACCTGTTGCACTTGCTATTTCTTTAAACATTTCTCCAGGATTCAATCCAGCTGTTTCTGACATTGAATATAGCATATTAGCTGCATTTTTTGCAGCACTTTCTGAATTTTGCCCTACTATCATGTATGTATCTATGACTTTAGCAACTTCATCATCTGATAAATTTATACTTAATTTAATAGTAGACATAAGGTTAACAAGATCCTTACTAACTGATCCCATATTACCTAATTGCTTTTGTAATGCTTGGACAGCATCTACTGCACTCTCTAAACTACCTGCGAATCCTTCTCCAGCTGCTCTAAATACTGAGTGAATTGTTCGGGCCCTCTTTATTATTGCATCTTGATATGGTCCAGAGCCAGCTAACTTCTTATTTACACGATCTAATTCTTCAGCTAGTTCATTACCACGCTGACGCATCTGATCGAATCGTTGAGCTCCTAGTGCTAGTAACCCAGTAAATATTAAGAGTGGATTTGTAACTATATCTGATAAGGTTTTTAGTATTTTTCCAGCTGCAGTCCCCTGCATTGTCATCAAGTCTTTTACACTTTTCTGAATCTTCGCTTTTCGGGCGTTTCTTTTTTCAAGCTTTCCGAGTACAGCATACTCTTTAACCATACTATTTAATGTTTGGAGTCGATGATGTTTTTCACCTGAGACATTATCTCCTACTTGTTTAGTTAACTCTTTTATTTCAGCTTCGAATTTCTGTACTTTATCATAATACGGTACACTTTGTTTAGTAAAATTAGCTAATTTTTGAGCCTGTGTAATTGCGTCTGTTTTTAGTCGACCTAAATCTTGTAGATTTCTTAGAGTTCGTTGTTGAATAGCAAGCTGTTTTTCATTAGTTATATTGCCTTCACGTTGTGCAGTTTCAATCTCTAATTGATATGTTGCAGCTAATTGGAGTTTATCAGCTAATTTATTTTGAACACCATACATTTGTTCTGCAGTGTTCGTTTGATTTTGCATGGTGGTATGTATAGATTTCTGTATAGAAGTGAGATCGTGCACGATCTGCAATTCCTCACTCCTCCACCTAGTAATCTCATTTACATGTTTTTCTATTTGAGCTGATAGCTCGGCATGACGTTCTGTAGTTTGATTTAGCTCTTCAGATGATTTCTTTCGAGCTGTAGATAGGAATGCATCTGTATACTTAACCTTACCTTCATCGTTAAGTTCTCCACCAGTTTGATGGACACCTTTTAGACGAACTTTATTTTTATTATTATTTCCTTTTTTAGCCATAACAATGTGTATTTATTATGAATCGCGGGCTAATAATCTTTTCAGATTTTTGTAATGTGCTGTTTCTCCTCCTGATCCAGGTTGTGACATGCGTTTTTTCATAACCTGCTCTAATTCTTTAGCAGATTGTTCAAATTCACGGGATAACTTAAATAATGCTGGATCGGTTTTTATAGCCGCCCAATATCTTAATTGAGTTGCATTTCGCTTACCTAGAAGTGTTTTAAGGAGCCAGTTAAATGCACCTTCTTTAAGAATATATTTTTTTGATAATTTCATATGTCTCCTCTTTATGTAGTACCATATATAAGTATAAGAGACTTAGAAAGTCTATTGATTTGGAGTGTTTTTTGGCATCACTGGTGGACCGAACACTTCAGATGAACCTCGTTGTTGAGCATCATGCTTCTTGTGCTGTTCCTGTTTCTGCAGAGCTATTTTTTCAATTTGCTTTAGATAAAATGTACGTAAAAACCGTGGCATATCATATACTTCATCATGAGTAAAACCACCTTTACCATAATAACATAACATGAAAACATCTTCGTGAATTAGTGCTCTATGACTTGGTTCCAGGCCAAAAAAAGTTGACGTCGATGGGCATATCGACAGTCTCCGTATGTGCACATTGTTCGCACTCAAAATTCATATCTGTTACAACATCAGGAGCTTGTGTTCTCATCTCTGTACGTAATGCTAATGAATCCTGTGCATATAGTTCAGTGTCAACCCAATCTCTAATAGCTTTTTTCTCTCGATTACCATCTATCGCAACAATTTGATGTTTTAACCTTGTTGTAAGATCTTTACCTGGACCTGTCTTATTTGTAAATTTAGATAATCCTTTTAATTCTGCTTCTAATTTCTTCTCAGATGCTCCACTCATTAACTGGTATGTTACTGTAGTTTTTGATAATGGTAATTCAAACTCAAATTCATTTTTACCTTTTTCATAGTTATCGAACTTAAGCTCTTTATTACCAAGCATTGTTAAATCGACAGTTATTTTATTAGCTTCTTGACATTTTGGACAAGTCATATCAATATTATAATCTTTACCATAACCTAAAATACGTGATGCAATCATAATTGCATTTTTATCACCTACTAATAGATCATCATATGTAATATCATTCACTAATAATGAATTAATTAATGTATCGATTACAATACCTTTCTTAATAAGATTTGATGAAGTTAAAATATCTTCTTCTCTAGCAGTCATGTATTTTAATTCTACTTGACCCGTAGACAAAGGGTGGTTTTCTGGATAGAACCACCCTTGACTCGGAAGATCGATAAATTCGGTTGGAAATTTCTTTTTGTCTGTTTTTACAGATGTAACTGGTTTTGTTGTTTCACTCATAACTTTTATTCCTTTATTTTAATTTAATACTATACTATACTATATGTTTCTAATAATATATTAGAATTGTAAGATTGCGTAATCGAATGCTATTGTAATAGACATCATTAGCGCTGAATCCGTACTCCAATCTAAACTACCTGCTGCAGTTGATTGTACGTATGCGCCTTTCAATGTCCATTCTTCGACTTTGTCACCTACAGGACCTAATACATTAAAAGTAATGTCTTTTTTGTAGAAATCAGCATACCCGTCTCGACCAGTAACAGATTCGTGTGATAGTCTAACCCATTCCATTACAGCTTGTGCTGCTGATGGAACTACAGGATCATATAAATCACATGTGATTGTTCCCCAGTCACCTTTTCCTTTTAGTTTTCTTTTCACATTGATATGATCAAGAGTTACGTCACCAAAAGTAATTGATGGTCTGTCGATTTTTTTAATTAAGTATGCAGGAATACCATCTATATACATGATAAACCTATTCTGCGTTTTCGGCTCGAATGCCGTAAACATTGCTTCTGTTGGGTCGATTAATTGTGCCATTTGTTCTCCTCGTTTATTCTGTTTCTACATATATAAATATGCAGTTATATAAAAAGTATCCTTTTTTTCTAATGTTATTCAGGGAAT
>Ga0115000_10001374_pt1 | contig 21694 bp, 13 predicted proteins | sample ArcticOcean_MG_C_6_FD_89690 | JGI IMG/M metagenome (GOLD analysis project Ga0115000, IMG submission 89690) | Marine microbial communities from western Arctic Ocean - ArcticOcean_MG_CB8_128 | ecosystem: Environmental > Aquatic > Marine > Oceanic | place: Arctic Ocean: Canada Basin | collected... | reverse complement strand
CATTCTCCTAAGATGACAGATTTACGACAAAGAATTAATTCAAATAGTGCATTTGAATCAGATATATGTGCTAAATGTGATCTTTATAATGAAGGTGTCTATTTAACTTTCTAAAAAAATCATGATTTCAAGATTTTAAAAGGCCTATAATTTATATTGTTTTTTATTTAGAGCTGATTTATTATGCTTTGCATAGCTTCCATATTAATAATACTTATTATTGTAAATATTAATTAAAATACTTAATCATGAATAAAATTATATATCTAATATTCTTGTCTTTGATTTTCTCATCTTGTCAAAAGGAGCAAGGTTGTATGGAACCTATTGCATTAAACTATAACATAGATGCCGAAGAAGATGATGGAACTTGTCAGTTCTCAATTACTGGAGGTTCTTGGATTACTCAATCAGTAAGTGTTAATGGAACAATGACTGCATCAATGCTAGGTATTACTATTCTGGATACAGCTATAAGTACTGTTGAGAATAACCCTGATTCATTACAACCCTATAAATTAACTTTTTATACTGATAATAACTTTGTAGAGTCTGATCAACAGGATCTGCCTGTTGGAGGTGGAACATGGTCACAAACTGGTGATATACTTACTATTACAGATCAAGATACAACTATAGAGTTAATTATAAATGATATCTCTAAAGAATCTATTAATCTTTCTCTAGTTTTTCTTACTTCATATACAGAAGATGGAATTCTCTTTAATATTGATCTTGTACAAGAAATGTACTGTTTAAGGGATATGACTAGTAAAGTCAATAATTCATCTAACTCTAAATTACTTTTTGATGATAGATCAAACTCTTTTAAAATTAATCAAGTAATTAAGAACTATCTAAAACTAGATTTATAGCTTTTGGATTATTCTATGCACTACATAGTAAATAATAATAATTGATATATTTTTGTATTAAGAATTTAAAAATAAAGAAAAAATGAAAAAAATTATCTTAACAATCTCTGCATTCATAATATTATTAAATGTGAGTGCTCAAACAGATAAATTAGCTGGTCCTAGGGTAGGTTTTACAATTATAAGTGCTGGACCTATAGCTGATTTTATTAAAACAAAAGATTTGGAGCGTTTAACTGATGATGCTGCTGAATATGGAGAGTTTGGAACTGCTTTTATGACTCAATATGGTTGGCAATGGGAAACAAGATTTGCTGATGGTTATGATGTTACTGGACTAGTTGAATGGGTTTTTATGGTTGGTGGGTTAGATCAAGGTCTATTTTTACCATCCGTTTCTTCTCTTATTGGACTAAGAACATCAAGTAATTTAGAATTTGCATTAGGTCCTAATTTATCATTATCTGGAATAGGAGGTGTAATCGCAGTAGGATATAATTTTAAGGTTGGAGAAATAAATCTACCAGTCAATATTGCTTTTCGACCAGGTATTGACAAGATAAGAGACAGAGATATTCAGACAATAACTACAGATGCTAATGGAAATACAGAAACTTCTTATAATAGAGTAGAAGAACCATATAATACAGGTTCTCTTATCTCATTAATTGTTGGGTTTAATCTTGGTGATTAATATCTGATTGAACTAAGTTAAAAATTAAAATATTAATTTTTTTAGATTTCTAAATTGAGTTTATATTTTTTAAATCTCAAGATTCAATATTATAAAACAAAAAGTTTGTGCTTCAATATTTTCATTTAATTACTGTCTTTTTATAGAACTTAGTAATTTCTTATTCGTTCAATAATGTATTTAGACTGATCTATTTAGAAATTATATTATATACTTACCTATTAAGTTAAAGTCTATTATTACTAAAATTCTTACATTTTTTCTATTAAATTTTATTTATATAATTTTTTAAACTGTATTAAAATACAGTTACGCATTGCTTATATTTGCCAAAATTTCAAATAAATCTATAAATGAAAAAAGTTTATCTTCTTCTATCAATATTCTTCACTTTTTCTCTTAACATAAGTTCACAAACTATAACTACACCAGGAATGTATTTTTCTCCTGATACTCTTGTTGTAAATGTTGGAGATACTATTACTCTAATTATGGATACTTCTCATAATGCTGTAGAAGTTAGCCAATCTACGTGGTTAACTAATGGGACTTTATCAAATGGTGGCTTTAATATTTCTTTTGGCACAACAGGTACTTTTATTCCATCTCTTGATCAAACATATTATTATGTATGTCAACCCCATGTAACAATGGGGATGAAAGGTATTATTATTGCTAATTCGTTACCAATATATGGTTGCACTGATACAACAGCTTACAATTATGATTCATTAGCTACTATTGATGATAGTTCATGTATCTATGCTGGCTGTTTAGATACTAATGCATTAAATTACAACCCAATAGCTAGTATAGATGATAGTTCTTGTACGTATGTTCCTACTTGTACTCAATTAACTCTTAATATGTATGATTCTTATGGTGATGGATGGAATGGAAATGATTTCACTCTTGTTAATTCAAGTGGAACTACAGTTTTTTCAACAACTTTATCTTCTGGTTATTCTGGAGTAGATAGTGTATGTCTTCCCGATGATTGCTACACGGTAAGTTGTGGAGGAGGTTCTTGGCAAGGAGAGGTCTCATGGACTTTATATGGTGCTAATTTTATATTATCTGGTGGAGCACCATATTCTAACTTTATATGTTTTCCTACCATTTTAGGCTGTATAAATCCTCTTGCAAATAATTATGATTCTCTTGCAAATATTGATGATGGATCATGCTTATATGATTGTATAGATGTAGATACAACAGAGAGTTTTGAATCAGGTCAAGGAATTACTTGGATGTTAGATCCTAATAATGATATAGATTGGACAAATAATACTGGAGGAACATCTTCATTTAATACTGGACCATCTTCTGCTTTTGATGGTTCTTATTATATGTATACAGAGTCATCAGTTAGTGGAACTGGATATCCAAATATGGAATCTATTATGTATGTTCCTTGTATTGACCCAAATCAATGGAGTCAATTATCTTTAGTTTTTGCTTTTCACATGTATGGTGCAACAATGGGTACGCTTAGTATCGATGTTTCTTCTGATAGTGGAGCAACTTGGATTGAGGAATGGACTTTAACTGGAGACCAAGGAGATCAGTGGACAGAAACCTTTATTGATTTAAGCACTTACACATCAAATATTTCAGTTAGAGTACAGGCAGAAACAGGTAGCTCATATACTTCAGATATTGCTGTTGATTTATTAAGATTTTTAGAACTTCCAATTGTTGGTTGTATGAATCCATTGGCAGACAATTATGATTCAACAGCAGTTATTGATGATGGGTCTTGTTTCTTTTCTAATTGTACTCAATTAACTCTTAATATGTATGATTCTTATGGTGATGGATGGAATGGAAATGATTTTACTCTAGTTAGCTCGAGTGGAATGACATTTTTTACATCTACACTTTCTTCAGGATCATCAGGATCGGCTTCAGTTTGTGTTCCAGATGATTGTTACAGTGTAAGTTGTGGTGGTGGATCCTGGCAATATGAAGTATCTTGGACGCTAACTGACTCTAGTGGTATTGTTCTATTATCTGGGGGAGCCCCATATTCTGGAAATATATGTTTTCCTGTTATTGTTGGCTGTATGAACCCTCTAGCAAATAATTATGATTCTACAGCTAATATTGATAATGGCTTATGTTTCTTTGATTGTATAGATATTGATACTACAGAGAGTTTTGAATCAGGACAAGGCATTACTTGGATGTTAGATCAAAATAATACTGTTGATTGGACTAATAGAAGTGGAGGAACCCCTTCAAATAATACTGGACCATCATCAGCATATGATGGATCTTATTATATGTATACAGAAGCTTCTGGTTCTGGTTCTAATTCTGATGCTATTATGTATGTTCCTTGCGTTGATCCAACTCAATGGAGTCAATTGTCTTTAGCTTTTGCATATCATATGTACGGAACAGCAATGGGTACGTTAAGTATTGATATCTCACCAGATAGTGGCTCTACATGGATACAAGAGTGGACTTTATCAGGAAATCAAGGTGATCAATGGACAGAGGTATTTATAGATTTAAGTGCTTATACATCAGAGGTTTCAGTTAGAGTAAATGCAGAAACAGGTAGCTCATATACTTCAGATATTTCTATTGATTTATTAAGATTTATGGAGCTTCCAAATTTTGGATGTACTGATCCTTTTGCAGACAACTATGATTCAACAGCAACATATGATGATGGATCATGTTTATTTATTGGATGTACAGATATATATGCATCTAATTATTGTCAATCGTGTAATTTTTCTGATAGTTTATCTTGTATATATTATTCATGTAATATACTAGGTTATAATGAAGATTTTGAATCTAACAGTTTATCTTTAATTGGCTGGACTAATTTATCTGGTTCGGAAGCATCAGTAACTTTAACTAATAGTAACGCAATTTCTGATACTGTTAGTTTACAGTTTGAAGGTGGAACTAATAATAACTGGTCCTCTTATTTAACTGAAAATCAGGCTTTTGCTAATACTGAGCATCTTAGCTCTGCGTCTTTCTGTATCGATCTTTCTTCTGCTGGTAGTAATGATACTATTACCTTAACATTTGAAACTTCAATGTTTTCTTCTTTGTTTTTACCATATTCTTGGATTAGATTGAAAGTAGATGGAACTATTGTTTCTGATAGCTATGGAAATACATCATATAATAATCAAACATTACCTTATAGTTTTGGTGCAAATACTGTTCTTACTTATGATTTAAGTGTTTATGCTGGTTCAAGTCATTATATAACTTTTGAATCTGTAAATAAATATGGATCAAGTGCAAATAATCCTACTACAGTTAATTATGTTTGGATAGATAACATAAACTTATCACTTCCTTTAATTGGTGGATGTATGGATACAACCGCATTAAACTATAATTCTTTAGCTCAGATAGATAATGGATCTTGTTTATATGATGTTTATGGTTGTACAGATTCTACAGCATTAAATTATAATCCATTAGCAACTATTGATGATGGTTCATGTATTGCTATAATTTATGGTTGTACAGATTCATTAGCAAATAATTATTCTTCTCTTGCTAATTCAGATGATGGATCCTGTTTATATGATGTTTATGGATGTACAGATTCTACTGCATTAAATTATAATCCATTAGCAACTATTGATGATGGTTCATGTATTGCTATAATTTATGGTTGTACAGATTCAACTGCTCTTAACTATGATTCATTAGCTAATGTAGATGATGGTTCTTGTATAGCTCCTTTATATGGTTGTACAGATTCTACAGCTTTAAATTATAATCCATTAGCTAATGTAGATGATGGTTCATGTATTCCTATAATTTATGGTTGTACAGATTCAACTTCTCTTAACTATGATTCATTAGCTAATGTAGATGATGGTTCTTGTATAGCTCCTATATATGGCTGTACAGATTCTAGCGCTATTAATTTTTATGCTGGGGCAACATATGATGATGGTTCTTGTCTTTATATTGGCTGTACAGATTCAACTGCTCTTAATTATGATTCTTTAGCTTCTATAGACGATGGGTCATGTGTTTATTGTATTAATGGATGTATGGATTCTACTGCATTAAATTATGATCCTTTGGCTACTTGTGATGATGGTTCTTGTCAATATACTTCAAATTGTCCATCTCCACAACCCGATGGATTGTATTCATTTGACGTTATAGATACTCGTGCAAAGATAGGTTGGAATAATATGAATGATAGTTCTTGTATGGTGTGGAAATACTTTGTACGATTTAGAGAAGTAGGGACCAATACATGGTTTACAAAATCTGCTGGAGTTGGAAATGGTTTATGCAATTTTGGATTAAATACTGTAACCAAACAATTACTTAATTTAAATCCCTCTACTACTTATGAATTTAAGATGAAGGCTTTCTATTGTAATAGAACTTCTAGTAATTATTCTCCACCTTTACAGTTCACAACAGCAGATGAATGTCCTGAAATGACAAACTTATCTGTACAGACATTCTCTAATAATCAATCTAAAGCTAAATTTACATGGGATACTACAGGAAATTATGTATTTGCAAGAATTTTACTAAGAGTAGATTCATCAGGATCTAGCTGGCAAACAGCTGGAGGTTTTGGAGTATACTATCCAACATTATTTGTAAATAAATTTGGTTTGCAAGCAGGGGAATCATATAGAGCGCAAGGAAGGACTTTCTGTGACTCTAATATAACAGCATATAGATCTCCATCATGGACACCACCTATTTTTTGGACTCAACCTGGATCTATTCGTCTTAGTGGTGGGGTAAGTATTAATAATTTAGATGTTTATCCTAATCCATCTAATAACATCTTTAATATAACTTTTAATGTTGATAAATTACTGCATCTAAATATTAAGATAATTAATGTTTTAGGTAAAATAGTATATACTGAGGAAAAACAACAATTTATAGGTGAATATACAAATCAAATTAATCTAGATGATTATGTTAATGGAATCTATTTTCTAGAGATAGAAACTGATAATGGTATTATTAATAAGAAACTAATACTTCACTAAATATATTATGCTCGACATAATACTTAATCTTAGTTTACATATCTTTGTTATATAAATAAATTAATTAAATTTTATGAAAAAAATTTCTTACATATTAGTTATTCTTGCATGTTCTGTAATTATACTAAAAACTTGTGGTGTAGTCGATGTTGAGGCTGATCTAACTATAACTAATAGTGAAGCAGATACTAAATTTAAAGCAAATAGTGAAACAGTATTATCTTACTTTAATGATTGGATAAATGAAGATCTAGATTATGATAAATATTATGCTGAAAATGCATTCGTTAATGGTACTACATATGGATCTAAAGATACTTTAACTGTTGAAGATCGTAAAGCCTCACATAAAAAAATGTGGGAAAAGTATGACTTTACATATTCTAAACCTTTAGTTCTACTTCCTGGTGTTGATTCCAAAACGAAAGAGATGGATGGGTCTGTTAGAATGTATTATAATATGAATGTAACATTAACGGAAACTCAAAAATCTGTTTCTGTTCCATTATATGAATCTCTTGAATTTAATGATGAAGGGAAGATTACTAATTTGGTATTTTACGGAGATATCACTGCTTATTTTAACTCATTAGAGACAGAATAATTATTAAGCTTTATAAGTACCCTTATGATCTTTATGATTTTGGGGTATTTTTATATATGATGAATCAATTATAATTAATAGGACACTTGTCATTAAATAAAAAATTTGATTTTATAATAGTTGGTCAAGGTTTAGCTGGTACATTATTAGCTCATGATTTAATAGATGCTAATAAAAGTGTCATGATTATAGATTTTAATTTAAAAGCTTCAGCAAGTAGAGTAGCAGCTGGTCTTATTAATCCTATAAGTATGAAGCGTTGTATTCCAGCTATACCATCGTTTTATTTACCCAAGTGCTTTGAAAGATACAGAGATTTGGAGAAGAAATTAGATTCAAGTTTTCTAAATCTAACTCCTCTTCTTAGATTGTTTGACTCTTCAGATACAAATGACAAATGGAAGGATAAATATATTAATGGAGGTATGGATATTTATATAAAAGAATTTATTATTGATAATTCATTCTCTTTTTTAGATGATTCATCATCAAGTGCTATTATTGAACCTGCTGGACATCTAGATGTAATAAATTTTTTGGATTTGTCTAGAATCTATTTTTCTAAAAAACATTTTTTGTTAGAAGAGAAATTTGATTTCTCTCAATTTAATGATTCAAAAATTAGTTATAAGAACTGTATTGCAGATGCTATTATTTTTTGTGAGGGATTTCGTGTTATAGATAATCCCTATTTTAGTTATTTACCTATAGCTCCAACTAAAGGGGAGGTGATGACTATTAGAATTCCTTCATTAGAATATTTTGATAAAATAGTTAGTAAAGGAGTTTATATAATACCATTAGGAAACTACTTATATAAAGTTGGAGCTACTTATAATAGAACAGATTTTACAGATAAGCTTACTAAGGAAGGTCAGGTATTTTTAAATAAAAAAATTACTGATATTTTAAATGTTGATTATGAAGTTGTTTCTAGTGTGGCTGGAGTCAGACCAACAGTTAGAGATCGAAAACCACTTATAGGGATGCATCCAAAAAATCCCAAACTAGGTATTTTTAATGGTTTGGGTGCAAGAGGAGTTCTTATAGGTCCTTATCTTTCCAAGCAATTTTCTAAAGTTTTAAGTGGTGTTACTAATCAAAAATTAGATTTTGAAACCATAGCTAGATTCTCTTAACTTATCTAATTTTTGTAATTTTGATTAATTACATTTAATTAATTTAATAAAGAATTGAGATTTTAAAAAATGAAAAATACTTTATACATAAAAAAATAATAATGAAAAAGATTCTATTAGTTTTATTAATTACTCTATCATCTTTAAATTTAAGATCTGAAATACATGTTATAACAGTTTGGGATGGTTATATGCAATTTCTTCCCTCATCTTTAAATATTGAACTAGGTGATACCATTCATTTTTTGCCTCTTGATTTTCCAACTATGATGCATACAATTACATCTTCAAATATTCCATTAGGTGCTTTGTCTTTTGATCAAATATGGCAGGCTCCTTCTGATACTTTTTTCCAATTAATTCCTCAAGTTGAGGGTTTTTATGAATATGTCTGTACTCCTCATATACCAATGGGGATGATTGGTTCTTTTAATGTTATTAATACTGGTACTCCTATATTAGAAAGTCATAAAAATAAAAAAATTATTCAAAGAATTAATTTAATTGGAAGAGTAACAAAAGTTAGACTAAATGAGCCCTCTTTTTTAATTTATGATGATGGTACAGTAGAAAAGAGTATAATAATTGACTATAGATAGAGATATACTTGAATTTAATATTTATTTGACATTAATTATTGTTTGATAGTATTCTAAGATATTTGAGTGAATAATAATTATTTAGAAGCATTTTTTCCACATAGATAGCCTGTTGTCCATGCAGCTTGAAAATTAAATCCTCCCGTTACAGCATCTATATTTAATACCTCTCCAGAAAAATAAATATTTTTATGGATTTTACTTTCCATAGTTTGCATATTAATTTGTTCTAGTGTTATTCCCCCACAAGTAACAAATTCTTCCTTAAATGTTGTTTTACCATTTATAGTAAATTCATCATTCACTAAAGTGTTAATTAGTCTATTACGAAGTTTTTTATTTAGTACGTTCCATTTTTGAAGTTCATCTATTTTTACTTTTTCTAGAATATGATGCCAAAGTCTTTTGGGAAGAGAAAATGGATTGCTGTTATAGATGTTTTTATTAGATGTTATTTGTTTATTTATTCCTGCTCTTGCAAATTCTTCATTTTCTGAAAGCCAATTTATTTGTGTAATAAAATGATATTCTAAATCAGCTAAATCTTTTGCCCCCCAAGAAGATAGTTTTAGAATACAAGGTCCACTTAATCCCCAATGAGTGATTAAAACTGGTCCATTTTGTTTTAGTTTTAATCCTTTCACTTTAGCAGAAGCATTCTCAACTACAACACCCATTAATTTTGTTATATCATCATTTGGAATATTGAATGTAAATAATGATGGTACTGGAGAGCTAATATTATAGCTTAGTTCTTTAAATAATTTAAAACCTGATATTTTTGGATATCCTCCAGTTGATATTATTAATCTATCAAATTTTATATTTTTATTATTTACTTGTAAGGAAATTTCACCTTTTGAGTGTTGAATTTTATCTACTTTACTACTTAAGCAGATTTTGATATTTAGTTTTTCTGTTTTTTTTATAAAAAGATCAATAATTGTTTGTGATGAATTAGTTTCAGGGAACATCCTATTATCAGCCTCAATTTTAAGTTTAATATTATTTTTTTTAAACCATTCGATAGTATCTGAATTACTAAATTGATTAAATGATTTCTTCAACTCTTTTCCTCCTCTGGGATAGTTCTTAATGAGTTGTGATATACTTTTGCAATTGTGTGTTACATTACATCTTCCTCCACCAGATATTAGAACCTTAGAAAGTACTTTATTTGATTTTTCAAATATAGTAACATGAGCATTTGGATTGTCCTCTTTGGCGGTGACTGCTGCCATGAAGCCTGCTGCTCCTCCGCCAATAACTGCTATTTTTATCTTTTGTATTAAAGGCAAAATTATAATATTATATTATTCTTTAATGATTTGAGCTGATAATCTATATAGATTTAGTTCAGAAATTTTTGCTATATAAATACTTCGGTTTAATCTACTCCTTGATTGACTTAGGTCAACTTGGGCTAATCTAAAATCATTTCTACTTAGTTGACCTTGAAAAAATTGTTCTTTTGCTCTTATAAAAAATTTTTCTGCAGATGCTTGGTTACGTGTCTCAATCTCTATGAGGTTAATATTTTTTTTATATTTATTAAATGTATCATTTAAATCTTTTTGGATTTTATTTCTGACTGCTTCTAATTGCAGCTTACTAGTCTCTATTGCAATTTTAGCACTCTCTAGCATTGTCTTTCGTGTAAACCCATCAAATAGATTCCAGGAAAAATTCACATATCCTGTGAGACCTAAATTGCTCTGATCTCTAATAAGGCTAGTATTGCTTTGTGTATTGTTATATCCATATTGACCGCTAACATCAATTCTTGGCATCAGACTACTATTACTGATTTTCTTATTTGTTTTTGCTATATCTAATCTAATTTGCTCTAATATAATGTTATTATTGTTTTTTTGGACGTGCTGTTCAAGTTCTAAGAATTTGAGATTTTTATTAATTTTAAGATCTGCAGTAACCTTAAAATTTGTTTCTATTTTTCTATTTAGGATTTGATTTAAAGCCGTCTTTGCATTATTTAGATCTATAGATATATTAATTAAATTTACACTATCACTATTTAAATCAATTTCAGCACTTAATAGATCAAGTTGTGAAGCATTTCCAAATTCATTTTGTGTTTTTATTCTCTTGTATCTTTCTAATGAAATTTCTACAAGCTTATAATTTATTGCATGTTGTTCTTGTAAAAATGCAATATCATAATATTTTTTAGCACTCTTAATTAATATTTGTTCAATTTGAATCTGAAGTTCGATAGATTTAAGATTACTCTGTTTATTGAGTTTTTTGTATGTGTTCATAGACCCCAGACCATTAAAGATATTATAGCTAAATTCAATAGCCCCATTAATATTTGAGGTTTCTGATGAAGCATCAGTAATGCTAGCAAAGTCATTAGTAGCAAATTCAAGACTTGATTCGCCATTGTTATATGATCCAGAGCCTATAAGATTAATTTTAGGTAGTAGACCTGCATTTCCCATATTTGCTTGATTTCTTGCATTTTCATTATTATTAACGCTTATCTTGATATCAATATTCTCTTTTAATGCTAGTGATAATGTTTGTTCTAAAGTAAGGGTATCTTGAGAAAAAACTGGATTTAATATCATTATAGAAAGAGGTATCAGTAATAGTTTCATTAGATTTATATTATAATTTTTCATATTTCATCTCTTTAATTGAAGGTTCCCTTTGTTCTGGGTTAAGTCTTTTTCCAGTAAATAGCCACTCTTTAGTATATCTAATTTTATTAATAATCTTTAATAATGCAGGTAAGAAAACTAATGTAAGTAATGTAGCCATAATTAATCCATATGCTATTGCTATTGCCATAGGAATTAGAAATTGTGCTTGTAATTGTTTTTCAAATATTAAAGGAGCTAATCCAGCTATTGTTGTTATAGATGTTAAAAGTATAGGTCTAAATCTTGACATTCCTGTTGTAATGAGAGCATCATCAAATAACATACCACTTTTTAAATTACTATTAAATTTACTTATAAAAACTAATGAATCATTTACTAGAATTCCAATAAGAGCAATCATTCCAAAATATGAAAACATCGATAACTGAAAATCATGAATAAAATGTCCCCATCCAACTCCTATAAATCCAAATGGGATTAATGCAAAGACAGCAAATGTTTGCAAGAAGCTCCTGAATGTAAATAAAATAATTGTAAGCATTAAAATTAGTACAATAGGTCCAGAGTATTTTAATGAATTACCTGTTTCTGACTGAGATCTAATTTGACCTTCTATTGAGTGTTTGATAGAAGGGTAAATAGTTTTGATATTTGTCTTTATAAATTCCTCAATATCAGAAGTAATTGTCATTGGGTTATCTGTCTTTGGGTTAAGTAGATCTGCATTAATCTGAATAGATCTTTTTCCATATAGATGATCAATACTAATAAGTCCTCTTTTAATATTTATTTTTGTAAGATCACTCACAAGATAGCTTTTTCCATTAAGCTTTACTCTCATGTTTTCTAAATCATATATCGAGTTTCTATCTTGTTTAGAATATCTAATCCATATTTTAACTTCATCGGACCCAATTTGTAATCTTTGTGATTCTAAACCATAAAAGCCTTTTCGAATTTCATTAAGTATATCTGTGGTTGAGAGGCCCATTTGATATGCTTTGGTTTTTAAGGTTAATTCAATCTCTTTCAAACCTTTTTGATCACTGCTTTCAATGTTTTTCATAACATCTAGATTTTCCATTTTATCTTTTAACATTACAACTGCATTATTTAGTTCGTCATTATCTTCTGAGTATAATGCAATGCTTATTGCTTTACCAAAGGGGCCTGCAACGTCAAATGATAAGGATTCTGCTCCTGGAATTTCTCCGACAGCATTTTTTAAAAAATTTGTAATGTCAGATGTTCCAATACTTCTTTCTTCAGAAGGTAATAATATAATATTTAGAGCTGCTTTTTCAGAACTTTGAGCTGTTGGCTCTGCCCAATCATCACTTGCTTGTGTGTTTCCAATTGTTTTTTCAATAGCTACAAATAAGGAATTCCCATTATTATATTCTTTACTAATTATTTCATTTGTCTCAATTACTTTACTTTCAATGTAATTGATCCATTTAACTGTTTTTTCTTCACTTGAACCAGCTTCAAACTTTAGATTAACTAATATATTGTCACCTTCAATATTAGGAAATACAGTTGATTTTATTAAACTCGCATTTATAGCACTAATTGTAATTATTAGTAAGCATATTGATATTAAAATAATTGTAAAAGGTGTTTTTAAAGCAAATTTTAATACCGGTTCATATATTTTTTTCTTTATCTTATCAAGAAATTTAGTTGATGTATTTATAATCTTTTTAATTATTTTATTTGGTTCTTTTCCTTTAAGAGCTTTTGAGTGTGCTATATGTGAGGGTAGAATAAATGCCCCTTCAATTAATGAGAAAATCAAGGTTCCTATTACTACAAAACCCATTTCTGGGAAGAAATCTCCAAGCATGCCATCAAGCATAAAAAAAAGTGAGAAAGCAACAATTGTTGTTAGTATAGCAGAAAAAACTGCTGGAAGAACTTCCATTGTACCATTAATAGCCGCGTTATAGGGATCTTCTCCTTTTTCATAACGTTGGTAAATATTCTCAGCAATTACAATTCCATCATCTACAAGTATTCCAATCACAATGATCATACCAAATAGTGAAATTACATTTAGTGTAATACCATAGTATGATGCAAGAATAAACATCCCTGCAAAAGATATTGGAATTGCAATAGCTACCCATCCTGCTAGACTTGGATGTAAAAAAAGTGTTAGTATAATAATTACTAGTATGAATCCAATTATCCCATTTTTATTAAGCAATGCAATTCTTTGTTCTATGATGATTGAACTATCTTGAATTATATCTGCATTTATATCTTTATTTATTGAATTGAAATTTTCTAGATATGCTCTTGTCTTACCTGCAACAATACTTATATCTTCATTATTGGTATTATAAACATTAATTACAACTCCTTTTTTATTATTAAAGTATTTTCTATTAGATACATCTTTCCATATTCTCTTGACCTCAGCAATGTCTTTTATTTTAATTATTCTGTTATTGATTTGTTTAACTATAATCTCCTCAATTTCACTGTCTTTATAACTTTTATTATTACTTCTAATTTTGTAATTTTCTTGACTCGTTCTTATTGTTCCTCCAGTAATATCAATATTTTCACTCCTAATAGCATAATCTATTTCATTAATTGATATATTGTATTTTTTTAGATCATTCTCTCTTACGCTAATTTCTATTTCTTCTATTGGATATCCTGATATTTGAATTTTGGAAATTCCTTCTAGTGCTTTAAGATTATCTTCAATTTCTTCAGCAACAACTTTTAACTGTCTTAGACTAACTTCACCATTTATAGCAAAAGATATTGCAGGATTTAGATCTTCCATTATAAATATTGATGGCGATTCCATTTGATCAGGAAAAGAGTTTATCCTATCAATCGCATTTTTGATATCTTGTAAGACATATTGATTATTAGCATTATTTTCTATCTCGATCGTTACATTACTTGTATTCTCTAGCGATTTTGATGTTATACGTTTTATTCCTGTTATACCATCAAGATTATCTTCAATCTTAAGAGTAACCATTTGTTCTATTTCAAGGGGAGATGCTCCAGGATAAACTGCTTGAACAGAAATTAATTTTGATGATCTCTCAGGAAAAAAAGTCTTACGGAGATTAAATAAACCCATTGAGCCAAAAACAATGATAAGTAACATAATAACATTTGCTGCTATTGGATATTTTATGAAATATTTAATTAAGTCTCTCATTATTGATTCTTTATTCTAATTTCCATGCCTTCAAAAGATCCTTTAATTGGTTCACTTAGAATTTCATCTCCATTTTTTAACCCCCTAATAATTGCTTCTTCTTCAGTTATTTGAAGAATATCTATTTGCTTTTCTACCAGCTTATTATCATGAATTATAAAGATTTTGTTGTCATTAATAAGGCTTCTTTTTATTAAATAAGAATCATTATTTTCTCCAACTAATATGTTTCCATAAACATACATTCCGCTATATAGATTATTACCTGATGTTTCTATAAAAACACTCATATTCTGGGAAGATGGATCAATAGTTTTATTAATTCTAGAAACTGATCCATTCCATAGTCCATCAAGTTCATCTGATTCTATTATAACGTCTTGATATCTTTTTATCATAAGTGTGTTTTTGATATTAGTGCTTGATTCAAATTCTAGTTTTGATGGATCTTGAATTTTTCCAATTTTCTGACCAAACACTACTGGAGTTCCAGATTTAATTTCTACTTGATTTAGTACTCCATCAAAATCACACTTTATGATATGTTTATTAAGTTTCTCCTCAGTTGCTTTTGCTGAATAATATGTTGTATAAAAATTCTTACCAGATAAGTAGTTTCTAAATTTCGCATCATTAATTTTTGGTAATTCAGGCACAGGTTGATTAAATTGTATATGATTCATGAAATCTAGCCATGTATCATAAGATTGAGGATAATCAAATTTAATTTCAGACACTAACCTTGATACTTGATTCAATAAATTACTTTTTTGACTATTAAGATTGTTTTCTAATTCATCATATTTAATATATCCTAGCGTATCACCTTTTTTAAATTTTATTCCTGATTTAAAATTATCTCCATAGAAGACGCCATTTACTTCGCTTATAATATTTACTTCATTTATTGACTGTAATTTTCCATTTACTGGGATTTTTATGGTATTATTTGATAATGTAATTATCTCAGTATTTATTAGTTTAGTTGACTCTGTAAGTTTATTAATACTATTATCTGGTTTAAAACTCATTATAAGTTTTATAAGTAAAAATGCTGCCATGATAATTACTAAGGCTCTGATAATTTTTCTTTTATTTTCTTTCATTTTCTTTTCTTTTATTTTCAAAATAATTAATTCCTCTTTCTGTAGCTAATCCTCTAATTTCTAGTATTCTTTTTTCATTGATAACATTTTTAAGGTTATATTTATTACTTGTAAATATATTAGGATCAGTGATTGTGTCAATGTTTGATAATATAAATTCTGTTATTATTTCAATTTTAATTTCTTTTCTTAATAATCCTTGATCAATTCCTTTATTTAATGTTCTTTTTATAGTTGATATCATTTCTATTTTACGAAGATTATTCATGACCTTAAATGATTCAGGATGATACCTTTCCAGATTTGCTATCATTTGTGGATTTCTTCTGCTACTTTTAGATATTTTTATAATATGTTCATCAATTGCTAAAAATAGATCAATTACATTAGTATGATTATTCTCTAAATTAGCTATATCTTTAAGTATTTGATTATGTTCATGCTTAAAACATTTTAAAACTAGATCTTTTTTATTTTTAAAATACTTGTACAATGTTTTCTTAGACATACATAATAATCTAGAAATTTCATCCATACTTAATACTTTCACTCCATGCTTATTTATTAGAGAATGAGTTCTTTCAATTATATTTTTTTCTGCTAGTAATTTTGCTTCAGTTGTCATTTTGCAAATATATATATAATTTATTACGGAAACGTTTATGAAAAAAAATGTTTCCAATATAAGTTCCAATTAATAATTAATTATATTAATATAAAATTTATATTTTTTCTTAAATAAATTATATTTATATTTGAGATATTAATTTATATAAAACAATTTTATTGAATTTTTAATAATGAAAAAAATATCATTTCTTTTTGTATTTATATTATTTGTTAGTTATTCATACTCACAAGTAAATTCTCTTATTAAGAACAGTCCATTTCACTTTTTTGATGGAACTTTTCATCTAAGTTATGAGAAAGTACTATTAAATAAAAAGTCAATAAATCTGAGTGGAGGTTTTCATTTAGTTGAAAATGGATGGAATAATAATAATCACCAAATTGGATGGACTGGTGAGCTTCAAGTTAGGAGATATTTATCAAAAAATATTGATTTAAATCAGTTAGAAGGATTTTATGTTTCTCCGTATTTGAAGGGTGGTTATTTTAGATTTGATGATGATGATGGTTATTACCTTACTCAATATGATGAAAATAATAATTATATTGAGGACATATGGTATCCATATGGAAATTCGTATGAAATAAAAAATTATCAATTAGGGCTTATTATGGGTTATCAGTTTATCTTTTCAGATGCTATCTCTTTGGAATTTTTATTAGGAGGTGGGGTGCAATATGCTGATGTTAATCGTAGTTTATCATCTAATACACCATTTGATAAATCTTATACTGGTGTTGTTCCAAAAGTTGGATTTAATTTTGGAGCTTCTTTTTAATTAAGTTCTTAATTAAATTTACTTTATTTACCCATTATTTAATTTAAACTATAATTATGAAATATCTATGCCTTCTTTCTATTATGATGCCAAATTTAATTTTTTGCCAACAAAATACTTTAACCTATAATCAAGCAAATGATATAGGATTTTCGGAAAATATTAAGAATTATACAAAATTTGATTCTTATTCTACAAAAGATGGTTTACTAATTAAAATTGGGGATACTTTAACTTTAGGAAATGCAAAAAAGAATAAAGATAAATACAATTTTAATGATGTCTATTCACATATTGTTAATGGAAAAAGAAGAGGTAATAAAAATAATGACTTAGAGTTTATCTCACATAATTTCTCTGGTGATAAAGTAATAGTTTTGTCAATTTTCGCAACTCATTCTAGTAGTGATGAATTTAAATTATGGAATAGTAGAAAATCATTGCCATTATATATAAGTTTATATGTAAAAACTCCAAATAAAGGTGCAGGTTCTGGATCAATATTATCTACAATCGCTAATAGTTCAGTAAGAACTATTATTGACATTGATAAAGCTCTTGCGATAGATGAAATTGTAAACAATAACAAACCCCTTTCAAGATCAGAAGCGATTTCAAAATTAAAAGAATGTAAAGACTTATTAGATATTGGTTTAATAAGTGAAAAAGATTATAATATCCTTAAGGGTAAGCTTACTCCAATAATAATGAATAATTAATTTTAGCTAATAATATTATCTATATAGATCTAGTTTTTTTATATTATCTTTAATAGTTGTATATTATACACTAAGTATTTATTATCTTTGTTAAAATTATATCTTACTAAAATTCTATTATGAAATTTTTCAAATTATTTTTTCTTTTTATTCTTTCTATAAGTTCAATTTTCATAAGTGCACAGACCTATAATGTTACCTTTCAGGTTGACATGAATACTGTTGACCCTGCAACTTTTACTACTCCTGAAGTTAATGGAAATTTTAATGGTTGGTGTGGAAGCTGTGCGGCTATGTCTGATATTGATGGAGACAATGTTTGGGATGTTACGATTGCTTTATCTGCAGGTAATTATGAATTTAAATTTTCTGCTGATAATTGGGGAATTCAGGAGAGCTTACTTCCAGGATCTCCTTGTACAGTAACTAATTTTGGTTATACTAATCGAGCTCTAAATGTTTCTGGAGATACTACTCTTTCTGTTGTATGTTGGGAATCTTGTGATGATTGTAGTACAGGCCCATCTTCTTACAACGTTACCTTTGAAGTTGACATGAGAGGAGTTACTGACCCTTTTACCACTCCTGAGGTTAATGGAGCCTTTAATGGTTGGTGTGGAAACTGCTGGGCAATGACAGATAGTGATGGAGATAGTATTTGGCAATTTACTACAGTGTTTTCTTCAGGGGATTCTTTAGAGTGGAAATATTCTGCTGATAACTGGTCAATACAAGAGGATTTAGATTCAAACCTTTCTTGTATTGTTATTAATTATGACCCTTCTGCTCCTAATGGCTGGGGTTATGTTAATAGAACAGCTGTTGTTAATAGTGATACTATTTTTTCAGCTCCTTGGAATTTTTGTGGATTAGACCTTGGAACTTTATCGCAGATTGATTTACCAATTTCTTGGGATGACACTACAGTTGATTATACTGTAACACCATTTGGAGGTACTGTTTCTTCTTTATCAGTTGACCCTCTAGATCCTTCTAATAATGTTTTAATGACTGATAGAACAGCAGGTTCTCAAACTTGGGCAGGAACAACTTTAAGTACACCTAGCGGGTTATTAAATCCAATTCCATTTACTAGTGGAGCAACAACAATAAGTTCATCGGTATATTCACCACTTTCAGGTATCACAGTAAGACTAAAAGCTGAAGATCACACTGATCCTACAAAATCAGTAGAAACCGAAGCCACTGTAACAACAGCCAATGGTTGGAGTACATTAGTATTTGATTTTTCAAATGAAGCAACTGGTACAGCAATAATTGATTTTAGCTATACATATGATATGTTATCAATATTCTTTGATTTTGGTAATACCCCTTCATCAAGTACTATTTATTATTTAGATAGTGTTGTTTTTGGTGGAATTTTTTCAGGAATAAATGGTTGTACTGATACTTTAGCTAGTAATTATGATTCACTAGCTACAATTGATGATGGAAGCTGTGTTTATAGTGTTACTTTTAATGTAGACATGAATTGTGACACTTCTTCTTTTGGATATGTACACTTAGAAAGCCCTGTTTTTGGATGGTGTGGCGGTTGTGTTCCTATGTCAGACCCTGATGGTGATGGTATTCATTCTGTAAGTTTAGATCTTGCTACAGGAGATTTTGAATATAAATATGCTATTGATGGTTTTGCGGGTCAAGAAGATTTACTTGATGATATGCTTTCAGGAGGAAGTTGTGCACCTGTAACAGATTATTTTTCTTATGCAAATAGACTAGTTACCGTTGTAGCTGGAATAACAACTTCTGATGTTTATGGCTCATGTAATGTATGTATACTAGGATGTACAGATTCTTTAGCTAATAATTATGATTCATTAGCAACCTTTAATGATGGATCTTGTATTTTATGTTCTTATGGCTGTATGGATTCATTAGCATTTAACTATGATTCATTAGCTACTTGTGATGATGGTTCATGTATTCCATATATTTATGGTTGTACAGATACTTTAGCATTAAATTATGATTCAACTGCTAATATTGATGATGGATCTTGTATTTCAATAATCTATGGATGTACTGATACTTTAGCATTAAATTATGATTCAACTGCTAATATTGATGATGGTAGTTGTTGTTTGATTAATCAATTACTTAGCCAAATAGGTCAAGATATAGATGGAGAATCAGTCTATGATTATAGTGGTATTTTAGTTTCTTTAAGTAATGATGGCAATACATTGGCTATTGGAGCTACTGGTAATGATGGAAATGGTGGAGATTATGATGCGGGTCATGTACGTATTTATGAAAATATTTCAGGCTCATGGTCACAAATAGGACAAGATATAGATGGAGAGTCAGCTTATGATTATAGTGGTTATTCATTATCATTAAGTAGTGATGGAAGTATAGTTGCTATTGGAGCTTCTGAAAACGATGGAAATGGTTCTAATTCAGGTCATGTAAGAATATATGAGAATATTGGAGGTTCTTGGTCACAAATTGGTCAAGATATAGATGGAGAAGCTGCTGAAGATTATAGTGGTTATGCAATATCCTTAAGTAGTTCTGGAAGTATAGTTGCTATTGGAGCATATGGTAATGATGGAAATGGTGGAGATTATGATGCGGGTCATGTACGTATTTATGAGAATATTTCAGGCTCATGGTCACAAATAGGACAAGATATAGATGGAGAATCCCTAGAAGATGAAAGTGGTCGTTCAGTATCTTTAAGTAGTGATGGAAGTATTGTTGCTATTGGAGCTGCCGGAAATTCTGGAAATGGTTCTAATTCAGGTCATGTACGAATATATGAGAATATTGGAGGTTCTTGGTCTCAGATAGGCCAAGATATAGATGGAGAAGTAGCTGAAGATAATAGTGGCTGGTCAGTTTCATTAAGTAATGATGGAAATACTGTAGCTATTGGAGCTAATAGTAATGATGGAAATGGTGATAACTCTGGTCATGTCCGTATTTATGAGAATATTGGAGGCAGTTGGTCTCAGATAGGTCAAGATATAGATGGAGAAGCTACTGATGATCAAAGTGGGCAATCGGTATCATTAAGTAATGATGGAAGTAAAGTTGCTATTGGAGCTGGTTTTAATATGGAAAATGGCGCTAATTCTGGTCATGTTCGTATTTATGAAAATATTGGAGGCTCTTGGTATCAGGTTGGACAAGATATAGATGGGGAAGCAGCTTATGATTATAGTGGATGGTCAGTATCATTATCTTCAGATGGAAATTCTGTAGCTATTGGTGCACCTTATAATGATGGTAATGGTGCTTATTCTGGTCATGTTAGGGTATTTGATTTAACTAATTCTTCACCTTGTGCTGGATGTACCGATCCTTTAGCTCTAAATTATGACTCAACATTTGCCTATGATGATGGTTCATGTATATATTGTTTATATGGATGTACAGATTCTACAGCTCTCAACTATGATTCATTAGCTACTTGTGATGATGGATCTTGTATAACTCCAATATATGGATGTACTGATACTAGTGCTATAAACTATTATTCTGGTGCAAATATTGATGATGGTTCATGTGTATATTGTTTATATGGATGTACAGATTCTACAGCTCTTAACTATGATTCATTGGCTACTTGTGATGATGGATCTTGTATAGCTCCAATATATGGATGTACTGATACTAATGCTATAAATTATTATTCTGGTGCAAATATTGATGATGGTTCTTGTATCTATGCTGGATGTACTG
>Ga0115000_10001372_pt1 | contig 21722 bp, 20 predicted proteins | sample ArcticOcean_MG_C_6_FD_89690 | JGI IMG/M metagenome (GOLD analysis project Ga0115000, IMG submission 89690) | Marine microbial communities from western Arctic Ocean - ArcticOcean_MG_CB8_128 | ecosystem: Environmental > Aquatic > Marine > Oceanic | place: Arctic Ocean: Canada Basin | collected... | reverse complement strand
GAGGATCAGTAATAACAGAACGATAAGCAGATAAATCCACATAGCGTTGAAAGCTATACCTCGGTCCCAAAAAAATCACGCGGTTTTTGCGGAAAAAATCAGCTATTCCATCCCCTTGAAAAATCCCCGGGCCGTCGTGCCGGTGGCCTCGGCCAATTCCTCCAGCCCGATCCCCCTTGTCTCGGCGGCCACTTGGCTGATTTCCTGCACGTAGGCCGGTTCGCAGCGTTTGCCCCGATACGGCACCGGCGCGAGGAACGGCGCGTCGGTTTCCAGCATCAATTTGTCCAGCGGCACCGAGGCCAGCGACTCTCTCACGTCACCCGCATTCTTGAAGGTGCAAACACCGGTAAAGCTAACCAGCGAGCCCAAGTCAATCACCCGCTGGGCAGCCGCTGGGTCGTTCACGAAACAATGAAACACCCCCCGCACCCGATCCGCAAATGGCTCGAAAACCTCGATGCACGCCTCGAACGCCGCCCGCTGGTGAATCACCACGTTCAGCCCTAGCTTGGCCGCAACCTCGAGCTGCTGTTGAAACAGCGAAACCTGCCGGGCCTTGAACGCCTCGTCATCGGCGGCCGACCCGCCGCGCGTGCTCGGCAGCCGGTAGTGGTCAATGCCGATCTCGCCGATGGCGACCACTTTCGCCGCCTTGGCCAAGCCCTCGAGCTCACCGCGCACATCGTCCGGAGCTGAGAGGCAGTCGTTGGGATGCCAGCCCACTGCGGCGAACACGCCGTCGAAGCGCTTGGCCAAATCGATCGCGCGGCGACTGCTTTCCAAATCCGTGCCGATGGTGACAATACGCGAGATGCCCACATCGGCGGCTCGCTGCACAACCTCATCCAACTCCTCGCGGAAATCGGGGAAGTCCAAGTGGGCGTGTGTGTCGTAAAATTCCGGCATCGCTTGGCCAAGCTTTGGCCGGGCCACTGTAGCGGCTTCCCTGTGGTTTGTCATTTTCCTTCAAAAAAGCAGCTTGTATGATACATTTTTGGAGGTACTTGATACAGTGCCAGAGGAAACGAACATGAGCGGCCCTACATCACCCGAAGAATTCCAGAAACAGATGCAGGATTTCCTGCAGAAACAATTCAAGACGTTCGGCACACCCGGCTTCACCGGCGCTGAGCCGACCGACACCGTCACCCAGCCCGAGCCGGAACCCGCCCGGGCCGATTTCGATTTCGACTACAAACCGCGCGACGTCAAGACGCACCTCGACCGCTACGTCATCAAGCAGGAGGAGGCCAAAAAAGTGCTGAGCGTGGCGTTGTGTGACCATTACAACGCCGTGCGCCAAGCGTTCGACGGTGAGGAACAGGCCCATTACACCAAGCAGAACGTCATGCTCATTGGCCCGACCGGCGTCGGCAAAACCTACCTCATCCGCAGCATCGCCGAGTTAATCGGCGTGCCGTTCGTCAAGGCCGACGCGACCAAGTTCTCCGAGACAGGCTATGTCGGCGGCGATGTCGAGGACCTCGTCCGCGACCTCGTCCGTCAGGCAGACGGCGACGTCGATCGCGCTCGTTATGGCATCATTTACATCGACGAGATTGATAAGATTGCCTCATCCTCGGAGCAACAGGGCGGCCGCGACGTGAGCGGCCAGGGGGTACAGACCACCTTGCTCAAGCTGATGGAGGAAACCGAGGTGCCGGCGCGGTCGCAGCACGACATGGCCGGCCAAATTCAGGCAATGATGCAGGGTATGCGCGGCGGCAAAAAAGAGGGCGACACCATCAACACACGCCACATCCTCTTCGTCGTCAGCGGCGCATTTGCCCATCTCGACAAAATCGTCGGCCGTCGACTGAAGGAGTCGTCCATAGGGTTCGCCGCCGGGACACAGGAAGAGGTGGAGGGCGAACGGGTTCTCGAACACGCGAGGACACCCGACTTCATCAAGTTCGGCTTCGAGCCGGAGTTCATCGGCCGCCTGCCAGTGCGCGTCGTCTGCCATCCGCTTTCAGTCGATGACCTCGAGCAGATTCTCAAGAGCAGCGAAGGTAGCATCATCCGCCAGTACAAACAGTCATTCGCCGCGTACGGCATCGACACCCGGTTCGAGGACGGCGGACTGCGGCGCATCGCCGAGTTGGCGATCGACGAGGAAACCGGCGCGCGCGGCCTGATGACCGTCTGCGAAAAGGTGTTACGCGACCTGAAGTTCGAGTTGCCCTCCTCCCGCGTGAAGGAGTTCGCCGTCGATGCCGCGCTGGTCGATGATCCCGGCACCGCGCTGGAAACGCTGCTGGCCAACGCGCCGGAGCAGGAAGACAACGAAGTGGACAACACTCTGAAACAGTTCGCCGAGGCGTTCTCCGGCCAGCATAGCCTGTCGATCAAGTTCACCGACAAGGCCCGCAAGCAACTCACCCGCCTGGCCAAGGCTTCATCGCTGTCCGTTTACGAGTTCTGCAAGGAACACTTCCGGGATCTGCACTTCGGCTTGAAACTGATATCCAAAAACAGCGGTAGAACAGAGTTTGAGCTGGACGAGTCCTTCGCTGAAAACCCCGACTCCGCGCTGAGCGAGCAGGTGGTTGCCAGCTACAAAAACAAGAAGTCGTAGAGCCTGATTTCGTCTTTAATACGTTGCTCGGCCGCCGGAAACATCGAACACGGCACCGGTGCTGAAAGACACTTCATCCGACGAGAGCCAGGCAATCATAGCCGCCACTTCGGCCGGCTGGCCAACGCGGCCCATCGGGATTTTCGACACCATGTAGTCGATGTGCGCCTGCGTACATTGCTCGAGAATCTCTGTCTCGATCACGGCCGGCGTGATGCAGTTCACCCGGATGTTTGTGTCGGCCAACTCCTTGCCCAGCGACTTGGTCAAGCCGATGACCCCGGCCTTGGCCGCGCTGTAATGCGACGCCGTCGGGTTGCCCTCCTTGCCGGCGATCGAGGCGACGTTGACGATGCGGCCCCAGCCCGCCTCTATCATCCCCGGCACGAACGCGCGGCAGCAGAGGAACACGCCGAACAGGTCGATCTCCATCACATCGCGCCACTCTTGCGGCGTGCATTCCCAAAGTGTCTTGTTGATGCCAGCGATTCCGGCGTTGTTGACGAGGATGTCGATTTGCCCGTGACGGCCAAGCGCCTGGGCAGCCGCAGCCTCGACCGATTCCGGCTTGGCCAACTCGACCGTGTCGCTCGTCACTTCTCCTGCGTCAGCGAGGTTCGCCGTGGCCGCGTCGATCGCCGCCTGGTCGCGGTCCCAAATCACGCAGCGCGCACCCTCTCGCAAAAGGCGCTGCACCGTGGCGAAGCCAATTCCCCGGGCGCCGCCGGTCACCAAAGCAGTTTTTCCATGTAAACTCATATGAAGCGCCGTAGGAAATACGGCGGGAAAGACGGAAGATCAACTGAAATTCCCAACCACCAACCGGCGAGTTAATTGATCACTTCCGGATAAGGATAGTCACGATCACGAAGACGATGTATCAACCTGGCGCATTGGGCGAAAAACTCAGCCTCGACCTTCGCCCGGTCCACTCGCGTAAGCCGAGATGAGTGCCAATTGACACCCAACTCATCAACATTAAAATTTCCGTTCGTCACAACCATATCATTATGGCTCACTAACTCGCGATAAAAGGTGTGAGACCTCCGTGTGCCATAGAAGCGCAAGCCACTTGATGACAAACAGTTAACCGGCATTTTAAAAACCAGCGGAACAGAAATCCAAATCCATTCGATTCGTTCCGAGGTTAAACTCGGCATCACAAGCCGTTTCTTTAAGAAAAAACTACTGCCCCGGCACCTCAGGCGGATTCATCGTGTTGCCCTGCAAAATGTAGTGGTATAGCGCATCGATCTGCTGCTCCGCGTCGCCGTCCAGCACGTCGAAAAGGGCGCTTTGGCACTGGTTGAAATAGGCCGGCATCTTGGTTTGCGGATCGATCCGCAGCGGATTACGCATCCAGCGCCGAAAATACTCCGGCAACAGCCTGTCGCCGACCTTGGCGAGATTGATCCCCTGCGCGTCGAACACCTGCGCCGGCTTGAGCGAACCGATGGAGTGGCAACTGAAACAGAAAAAACCACCGTTCGCCGAGACCAGCTTGCGACCGACCTTCGCCTTCTCCGGGTCCACTGGTGGTTCCTGCGGAGTCACCGGCGAATGCCCGTTCAGCAAGGCCAAGCCCTTGGCCAAGCCGCTGGCGCGCGCCGGGAAGGCTGGCATCCGTGCGTGCAGCCACGGCCTCGGCCGTTCACCCAGCGTGCCGAGCAGCAGTTTCTCCGCCCATTCCGGCTTCAGTTTGCCGCCGAGCACGTTGAACGACGGAATCAGCGCCACTTGCCCATGGCAGTTGGCGCAGTTCGCGTCGGTCGACTGCCGCATCGCAAACTCCGCCAAGCTCACTTGGCCAAGCGACGCCCTACCCTCGCGTAGAAACAGTCGCAACGCCGCACGGTCGCTCTCGCTGAAGACGAACGCCGGCGACTTGGCCACGTCGGGATTATCGGCGAGACAGCCGTTGGCCAAGTCGGCGATTGCCGGAGCGGAAAAATGGTTTTCGAGTTTGAGCGCGTGGCAGTTCAGGCAGCCGGTGGATTGAACGAGCTTTCGGCCCATAGCAATCGACGTTGCGTTAGCCACAATATTCTCTCGCTTGCCCAAGTCGGCCGACTGAAAAAGATGTGCCGCCAACGCGGCGGCCTCGTCCGGCGTGAGGGCAAAGTTGGGCATGCGATTCCAGCGATAATGCGCCTGTGGATTCCGCAGAAACGTCGCCAGCGAATCGGCTTGGCCAAACTTCCACCGCGCTTGGTCAAGCGCGACCTTGCCCTCCGCCGGCGGTTGACCGGCGTTCGTGTGGCATGCGGCGCAGTTGAGTTGCGTGAACAGTTTTTGGCCCACCTCGGCGCTTTGCTCATCGACTTTTTCGCCGAGAGAGTTGTCACCGGATTTGAGCGAACCGAGAAACGCGGCGATGGCCTTGGCTTCGGCAGTCGCTCCGTGCAGCAACGCCGGCATCGTCGCCTGCGGCCGAAGCTGGGTCGGGTTGAGAATCCACTCGGCCATCCAGCCTGCGTCCCGCCGCGAGCCGATACCGTCGAGCGCCGGGGCGTCCATCGCCAGTTCCAGCATACGCCGCGCGGGGACGCCGGTGGCGTGGCAAGCAAAACAACGATGCTCGGCGGCGAGTTGGCGGCCGTGCCTCAACGAGGCACCCTTGGCCAGGCGGGCGCTCGGCGAATGCTTCAAAAACTTGGGCGGGATCGGCTCGTTGGCGAAGTCAGGCGAGGCCCAGTAAAGCCGAAAAAACGCATCGCCTCCGGGCGGCGAAGTGTAAGTCGCCTTTAGCGTATTGGTGCGGGAGTTGAGCCGGATGCGTCGGGTCGGGTCGGTCGTTCCCCCGTCGGATGTCGCCTCCAAAACGACCGCGCCGTTTAGTTCAAGTTTGAAGCTGCCGTTCAACTCGGCCTGAAAAATAAACCGGTCGCGGAGATCGAGTTGGATGACGCCCTCCCACTCGGCGGTGAACGCGCCCGGCGCAACGAACGGCGTCGGTGCCTGGCCAAGCGGAACGTAGAGCATGAAATGCGGGCGCACCGTCGTGTCCGCTTGGCCGCCGTTTTGAGAATTGAAAGTAACCGCCAAGCCTTCGAGCAACACCGGCTTGATCTTGGCGGCAGCTACACCGCCGTATGGCCAAACGGTGGCCAGCGCTAAAAGGAGTTGGGCCAATCGAAAACTCATCGTCGAGTCCGAAGCCTCAATCTAAACCGAGGTTGGCCAGAATTTGAAGCACGGCTTTGCTCTTGTTCAGCGTGTAAAAATGCAACCCGGGCGCGCCGCGCTCGAGCAACTCGCGGCATTGGCCGGTAGCGTACTCGATGCCGTACTCGCGGACGGCGTCGGCGTCGTCGCCCAGTTCGTCGAGCCGTGAGGCGAACGACTCCGGCAGTTTCGCGCCGCACATGGCGCTGAATTTCTTGATCTGCCCGGCGTTGGCCACAGGGATGATGCCGGGGAAGAGCGGCGCGGTGACGCCCTGCCCTTTCAGAAAATCGGCAAGCCGAAAGTAGTCGGTGTTGTCGAAGAACATCTGCGTGATGACGAAGTCGGCACCGCTGTTGATCTTGCCGACGAGATGACGCCAATCGGTTTCGCGACCCTCGGCGCAATCGATGTGGCCCTCCGGAAAACCGGCGGCACCGATACCGAAGTCACCACGCTCGCGGAGGAATGCAATCAACTCGGAGGCAAACTCGAAGCCGCTCTCGGTCTGCGCCCACTCCTCGCCGGGAGGCGGGTCACCGCGCAGAGCGAGGATGTTTTGGATGCCGCGATTTGCCGCCTCGTCGAGGATGCCGGCGATCTCTGCCCGCGTGTGTTTGATGCAGGTTAGATGCGCCATCGTGGTGAGGCCAAAGTCGTTTTGGATACGCTCGACGATCTCGAGTGTTTTCTCGCGGGTGCTGCCGCCCGCGCCGTAAGTGACGGAGGCGTAGTCCGGCTTGGCCATCATCAACGCCGGGAGAGTCTTGCCAAAAAAAGTCGCTTCGCCCTGGGGAGTCTTGAACGGAAAAAACTCGAACGAGATCGTGGGCTGGCCGGTGGCCTGTTTGTCGGCGTGGATGTCACGGATGTACCGCATGCGCGACAGCCTAGAGAAAACCGCCGCGCCGTGAAAGATGTAACTCCGGTTTGCGGGGCGCTTGGATTACACATCGCACACTTCGGCGGCGTGCCGGAGGGCGGCGGCTTTGTCGTCCCAGTTGGGGATGAACTCCTGCGCTACGAAGTCGTCAAAGCCTGTGGCGAGAATGGCGCGCATTACGGCGGGGTAGTTAACTTCCTGCGTGTCGTCGAGTTCGCCGCGGCCGGGGTTGCCGGCGGTGTGGTAGTGGCCGATGTATTCCTTGTATTTGCCGATGTTGCGGATGATATCGCCGTGCATGATTTGCACGTGATAAATGTCGAACAACAGCTTGAGGTTCGGCGAACCAACTTGCTTGATGGCCTCGATGCAAAGCTCGATATCGTCGCCCTGATAGCCGGGGTGACCCTTCATCGGGTGGCTGTCGTCCACGGAGTTGAGGTGCTCGAGGCAGATCGTGATGCCGTTTTTCTCGGCGTGACCGATGACCTGTTTCCACGCCTTGACGCAGTTGCCAATAGCCTGCTCGCGATCGATGCCGGGAGTCTCCATGCCGACGAAGGTGATCACGCGCTTGGCACGGAACTGCTTGGCGACGGCGATGCCATTAATCAATTTCTCGATGCACATCGCGTGATTGGCCGGGTCGTTCGGCCCCTTGCCAAAGCCGTGGCTGCCGACGAGCGAGATTTCCAGTCCGGCCTTGCGCGCGGCCGGATAAAACTTGCGACTGATGCCCTCGATGCCAGTCAGGCCAATATCAACGCAGGTGGCGATGAGCTCGTCGGTCGGCATCGGGTTGAAGGTCCAACCCATGATCGACTGGCGGATGCGTTTGTTTTTGATTTTGTAACCCCTAGTTGCCTCGGCGCGGGTCAACTGCGCCTGCGTAGGAACGGTTGCGGTGGCAAGCGCTGCAACGGCGCTCGCTTTGATCATGCCCCGACGGGAAATGTGATTCGTGCTCATTGGCATACTTGGCTTGCGGCAGCGGATTCAACCGCACTTGGCAGCACATGGCAAGCGCTTGAACATACGCAAAGAAACCCGGGTATTCCGCCCGGGCTTGATCTACTTAGTTTGGTTGGTGTGGGAAAAAGGTTAATGTTCAGGGAAACCTGCCATCCACCTTGGCCAAGCCGGCTTGTAGGCCTGGTCGTAGTTGCGGTGCCACTTGAGCTTCCAAAGTTTCTTGATGGGCACATGCCGCACGGAATGATCCATGAACACACCCTGAATGCCGCCATTGTGCCGGTCCATTGCAAAGTGCTTCATCTCTTCGCCGTATCCAGACCACTCGCCATTGTACTGGGGTGGAGCCATTCTGCTTTTCATCGGTCCGCCCCCGCGCCACATCATATCCATGAACATCGGGATTTGATGCAGGTCATGGCCGGCTGGATTCATGGTGCGCCAGTGCCATGCCTTACGGCGCCCCTGGATATCAGTTTGAGCATTGTAGAGCCAGTTGTTGTTGCCGTAACTGGCCCGGGTTGGAATGGGTTGTAGTGAGATACCACCATGCTTGAAGGAGGCATTCCAGCTACCAATCGCAGACCAGCTGTCTTTCTTGTTTTTATTGACTGGTTTGAGGGTGTAATTGGAGCCTTCGGTGTTCCTTGCCAATTTAGCGGAGGGGCAAAGCAGGATGTCCTGCTTGCGCCAGAACTTCTGCAACGATGCAACCCATTCGCCACGCCACCAACCACCCTGCATATTCATGCTCATGCCGTCGCTGAAGTAGCCCTCATTCTCGTCTGTGTAATATTGCCAGACCAGCCCCCACTGCTTGAGGTTGTTGATACACACCGTCTGCAAACCTTTCTGCTTGGCCTTGGCCAGGGCCGGCAACAGCATGGCCGCCAAAATGGCAATGATGGCGATCACCACCAGCAACTCAATCAGCGTGAACGCCCCGACCGCTCGAAACATACGTCGTGTCTTTTTCATAAATTGTCTTGATTGAAAACTGGCCAAAAACCACGAGGCGGGCAAGGCTTTTTTGATGGTTCTAATTTATTTTTTACCTCTAGGGCACTTCTGGAAACCTGTGAAACACCTGAACAAAAGTGCCCTCTATTCGATACGTTTTTGATGTCATAGCGGACAAGCATATCAGCGTCAACTGTATGGCCAAGCTAAACGACTCCAAGGACTTGCCCAAGTACGGCGACAGCGGTGACGGTAAGTTTCCCAAGAAATTAGGGTAAGGCCGGTTCGTCATTCCGGCGCCGCTAGAGGTCGATGCATTGATGAGGAAGGTGCCCAAGGGCAAACTCACCACCATCAACGAGCTGCGCTCGTCCAAAAAACACAAGACCGACTACGCCTGCCAGATCACCACCGGCATCTTCTCGTGGATCGCCGCCCATGCCGCCGATGAGGTAGCCCGGCAAGGGCCGCTAACACATCACGGTGTATTGGCACGCTCTCAAGAGCGACGGCCAGGTCAACCCCAAGTACCCCGGCAGCATCGAGGCCATCCGCGAAATGCTCGAAGCCGAGGGTCACACGGTCATCTTAAACGCAATCGATTCCTCTTTGAGGATTCCGAGAGAAAAACCGTCGACCCAAAACTCAAGTAGCTTGCCCTGCCCTTGGCTAAGCGGGCTTAAGGGCTGTGTGCCCGTCCGGCTCCAACGTCGAATCACGCTGCCCGCCGCCCTCGCTTGGCTTGGGTGGCTCGCGCTTGGCCAGACGGCCGTGCCGGTGGGGTTCGCGGAAAACGACGGCGACTTTTTCCTCACGATGATCGGCACCTTCACCCCGTCGGACATTCCACGCGGCGAACTCGCCCTCCTCCGCCACTAGAACGGTGCGTTCGTCCGGAAGAAAACAGTGCTGCCCAAGATACCTCGCCCCATACACACCAACTTCGCCGACCTGAACGGTGACGGCCGCACCGACCTGATCGTCTCCATGTACGGCAACAACATGGCCGACTCTCGTGGTTCGAGAAAAAGGAGAACGGCGACTATGCCGAGAACATCCTCCTGCCCCGCTCCGGCACGCTCAGCACGGCGATGCACGACTTCAACGGCGACGGCCATCCGGACATCGCCGCGCTGGTCGCACAGGAGGTGGAGGTCAATGTACCTGTTCCTCAATGATGGCAAGGGCGTGTTCACCCAGAAAATGGTATTTCAGGGGCATCCGCTTTATGGGCACTCGTCGTTTGAGTTAACCGACTTCAATGGCGACGGCCGGCCGGACTTCGTCGTTACCAACGGCGACAACGGCGAGTACCCCTCTCCTCCAAAGTCGTACCACGGCATTCGCGTGTACCTGAATCGCGGCGGCATGAATTATGAGAAGTCACTCTTCCAGCCGCTCAACGGTGCCTTCCGCGCGCTGGCTCGCGACTACGACGCGGACGGCGACACCGACATCGCCGCCGTCTCCTATTTTCCCAACTACAACAAGTCGCCGCGGGAGAGCTTTGTTTATTTTGAAAATAAGGACGGCAAGTACACCGCCAACACCTTCCGCACCTGCATCAGCGGCCGATGGCTCACGATGGATGCCGGTGACGTGGACGGCGACGGCGATATCGACCTTGCTCTGGGCAACTACACCTATGGGCCGGACAAGGCCATCTTCGTGCCGGACTTCCTCATGAAAACCTGGGAGCGCAGCGGCCCGCCGGTGATGATCCTGTACAACACGCTCCACTCAAAACAGGCCAAGCGTTGAGCCGTTTTTTTCTCTCGCTGCCGAGTCCGGCGAAGGGTAAACTTTTTATATGACGCTAGAAAACGAAGAGATTCATTACAAGGTATGGGCCAGCGACAATGTCGTTTACGGGCCGGTGCTGCTCGTTACCCTGCTCGAGTGGGTTGCCGACGGTCGCGTAACGCCGGATACCTGGGTGTTCAGCGAGGATGTAAACAGTTGGAAACCAGCCAAGATACTGCCGCCCCTCGGCGACGCACTGGCCAGCTACCACGCCAGCCAGGCACCACTTCTCAAGCCAACCAAACTTGGCCAAGCCAGCGACTCGATCACCGTTGAGCAACTCCGGCAATTTGACCAACTGGCTGGACTTGGAAAAGCGGAGCTCGAGCAGTTCATCAGCCACTGCATCGTGATGGAGATCGAGGAAGGCGGCATCATCATGAAAAAAGGCAGCCCCGGCGACGGCCTGTTCTTGATCCTCTCCGGCGATACTCGCGTCCGGATCATCGCCGCAGGGCAGGACACCACCCTCGCCACGGTCAAGGCCGGCAACTTCATCGGCGAGGTGGCCATGTTTAGCCAAACCCAGCGCTCCGCTGATATATTAGCCTTGACCCGTTGCCAACTGCTCTTCATGTCCACCGAGGCGTTCCGGGGCATGATGCAAACCGAGCCAAAGCTGGCCTCGGCCGTGCTGTTTGCGCTGGGCCACATCATGGCTGACCGCATGGTGGCCGGGAATGAGCGGTACCAAAACAAGGCCAGCTCCGAGTTTCTTTGGTTGTAACGGTATTCCAGCTAAAAATAGTTCAAAACAGACCGTTGACACCAGGCCGCTTGGTCGCTAGATTTATGGCCCTTTTAGAGAAAAAATCGCATGGTTCGAATACTATTAGTTTTAACGGTTGTGGCATTGATCGGGAGTGGGTTCATCGCGATGAACAATGTCGAGGGCAGGATTGGCGTCCTGGTCTCCAAATTGGATGAGACCCAAGACACCCTCAGAACCACGAAGCGTGAATTGGAAACAGCCCAAACAGCCCAAACAGCAGCGGAGGGGGAAATGGCCAATGCCCAACGCGAAGCCAATAACGCCAAGGCAAGATTAAGCAAAGCGGAAAAAGATCTCGTCGCTCAAAGGGAGCGTGCCAACGGGCACGAAGCCAACGCGAACAAGCTCAATGCCGAACTTGTTGTTGCAAGAAATTTCAGTGAGTCTTGGCGACTATTCCAGCAGGCCAATGGCACACAGGAACAAATCAGGCAAAAGCTGGCTACCTTCGCCGAAGTCAACAACCAACGAGCTAATTTCAAAGCAGAAAACGAAATTCTTCTGAGTCAAATTGAGAAAACCGGGGTTGAGTTGTCCCGTTACACCGGCACTTCAGTGAAAGTCACCCTGCCACAAAACCTCCACGGTACTGTCACCGCAGTGGATGCACAGTTCGATTTCGTCGTGCTGGACATCGGCGAAAGCCAAGGCGCCCGGGAACACGGCGAGCTGCTCGTGAGCCGAGGCGAAAAGCTCATCGGCAAACTCCGTATTCTTGACGTCAAAAAGGATCACAGCATCGCCAACATCCTCCCCGACTGGAAACAGGAGGAAATTCAGACGGGCGACCTCGTCATCGTCGGGAACTAAACCGGCACTTTTATTAGAAGTCTAATAACTCATGGCATACAGAAACAAGAATGTTATCAATCAAGCAGCTGTCATTCTCTTTTGTGTTAGTCTGGCTATTGCGGTGCTGACTGGTGACCTGTTTCGTTAGTAACTTTATGCGTTCATTTGCCAGGGCCATCCTCTCCTTCTTCGCGATTATCTTCGCGAGCCTTGCATTGGGTCTGACCTCGGGATGCATCGGGCCGGACCCGGAAAACAAGTCCGCCCGCCCGTGGAACACGCCCCGCCCCTGGGAACACGGCATCCCGGGCAGTATTTCGGAACGCCGCTGATTTCAAGAAAACAGCCTTCCCACGCCGGGCTTTTGCCCGGTTTTTTTGTATTCCCCACCAGCTCGACTTGTGGTATAAATCAGTTCTGATTATGTCATGCGGACCGCGTTCGGTTCGCATCAACAGACACTATGAGACTGGATAAACTGACAACCAAATCACAGGAAGCACTTGAGGCGGCGCAGGAACTGGCGCATCAACACTCGCAGCAGGAGGTCGATGGCGAGCACCTCGCCCTGGCCTTGGCACGGCAGCAGGACGGCATCATTCCCACCCTGCTCCAGCGAATCGGGGTGGACCTGGCCAAACTTCAGGCCGATCTCGAGGGCGAGCTGGCCCGACGCGCCAAGGTGCAGGGCGCCAGCACCGCCGACCTGTACCTCAGCACCGAGTTGAAGCAGGCACTCGACGCAGCTCAGGCGGAGGCAACGCAGCTGGACGACGAGTATGTCAGCACCGAGCACCTGCTGCTTGGCCTGTTGGCCAAGGGCGGTCCGGCGCTTGAGCGCCTGTTAAAAAAGCACAACTTCCGTCGCGACACCCTGCTCGATGCGCTTGTCCAAGTGCGAGGCAACCATCGCGTCACCGATGCCAACCCGGAGGACAAGTATCAAGCGCTGGAAAAATACGGCCGCGACCTCACCGCCCTGGCCAGGCAGGGCAAAATCGATCCGATCATCGGCCGCGACGAGGAGATTCGCCGTGTGATGCAGGTACTCAGCCGCCGCACGAAGAACAACCCGGTGCTCATCGGCGAGCCGGGCGTTGGCAAGACCGCCATCGCAGAGGGCCTGGCCCGGCGCATCGTCAGCGGCGATGTCCCGGAGTCTCTCAACAACAAGACGCTGATCGCGATGGATCTCAGCGCGATGATTGCCGGCGCAAAGTATCGAGGCGAATTCGAGGATCGCCTCAAGGCGTTCATCAAGGAAATCACCTCCAGCGATGGTCAGATTATTTTGTTCATCGACGAACTGCACACGCTCGTCGGCGCCGGCGCCGCCGAGGGCGCAACCGATGCCGCCAACATGCTCAAGCCGCAACTCGCCCGCGGCGAACTTCGCTGCATCGGCGCGACCACGCTCGACGAGTACCGCAAACATATCGAGAAAGACCCTGCCCTCGAGCGCCGCTTCCAGCCGGTGAAAGTGAACGAGCCAACCGTCGAGGACTCCATCGCCATTTTGCGCGGACTCAAGGAACGCTACGAGGTGCACCACGGCATTCGTATTCAGGACACCGCACTCGTCACCGCCGCAACCCTGTCCGACCGCTACATCACCGACCGGTTTTTGCCGGACAAGGCGATCGACCTCATCGACGAGGCGGCGGCGCGGCTGCGGATGGAACTCGACTCGATGCCGACCGAGATCGACCAACTCGAGCGCCAGATCATGCAGCTCGAGATCGAGCGCACGGCACTGAAAAAGGAGAAGGACGCCGCCAGCAGGGAGCGCCTGGCCAAGCTGGAGGAAACTTTGGCCAACTTGAAGGAGGAATCCAACGAGTTGAAGTCGCGTTGGCAAGACGAGAAAGCCTCCATCGACGCCGTCAGCATCGTCAATAGCCAACTTGAGGAAGCCCATCGCAAACAGGAACAAGCCGAGCGAGACGGCGACCTCAATCAGGCGGCGCAAATCCGCTACGAAACCATCCCTGGCCTCCAGAAAAAACTGACCAACATGCAGGAGGCGCTTAAGCAAGCCGGACAGACCAAGCGCCTGTTGCAGGAGGAAGTCACCGACGAGAACATCGCCGAGGTGGTCGCCGCGTGGACAGGCATCCCCGTGACCAAGATGCTCGAGGGCGAACGGCAAAAACTCGTCGAGATGGAGGAGCGCATCGGCGAGCGTGTCGTCGGCCAAGCCAAGGCGGTGCGCGCCGTCGCCGATGCAGTGCGCCGAGCCCGGAGTGGTTTGCAGGATCCGGATCGCCCGATTGGCTCATTCATTTTCATGGGGCCAACCGGCGTCGGCAAAACCGAGCTCGCACGCGCACTGGCCGAGTTTCTGTTTGACGACGAATCGGCGATGATCCGCATCGACATGAGCGAGCACATGGAGAAACACACCGTTGCGCGGCTCATCGGCGCGCCGCCGGGCTACGTCGGCTACGAGGAGGGGGGGCAACTCAGCGAGGCCGTCCGGCGCAAGCCGTACAGCGTGGTGCTGTTCGACGAAATCGAGAAGGCCCACCCGGATGTCTTCAACGTTTTCCTGCAGATACTCGACGACGGGCGGCTTACCGATGGCCAGGGCCGCACGGTCGACTTCCGCAACACCCTCGTCATCATGACCAGCAACATCGGCTCGCATATCATTCAGGAACATTTTCTCGACGGTAAAACGGACGGCACCGACCGTCTGGACATGGAGCAGAAAGTCGAGGCCGAGTTGAAGGTGCATTTCCGGCCAGAGTTCCTCAACCGTATTGACGACACAATCGTGTTCCACAGCCTCGACGAGGATCAACTCGCAGTCATCACAGACATCCAGCTGAGGGCAGTAGCCAAGCGGCTCGAGGCACAGCAACTCACGCTCGAGATCAACGAAGAGGCCAAGCGGCACCTGGCCCGGGAGGGCTACGATCCGCAGTTCGGCGCGCGACCGCTCAAGCGGACCATCCAGGAGCAGTTGCTCAACCCGCTGGCCACGCGACTGCTCAACGGCGACTTCAAGCCGGGCGACCACATCCGCGTGCGCCTGGCCAGCGACGAGCTGACGTTCGAAGTGTAAGTCGGTCTCAGTCCGCGCGCTTGGCCAAGGGCTTGATCGGGCCAACGTGATGGCGAATGAAGGTATCGAGGAAACCGGCCAGGCGTCGAAGCTGCACCGCGCTCGGCCGCAGCCTGGCCAAATCGCCCCAGGCGGCAGCGGCCATTTTTGCGGCGACAGCGCGTGTGCCGGGGTCGAGCTTGGTCTTGGCCCAATCGGGCTCCTGCCCTTGGCTCGCCAGAAACTTGACCTCGAACACGCTGAGCCAAAACTCCCCCGCCCCGCCGCCGTTGAGCCGCAGCACCAGTTCGAGCATCAAGTCGAACTCGGCCTGGAGGGGAGTCTGCTCCTCTGTGGATCGCGTCAGCAGCTTCGTGGCACGGGCGAGGCAGTCGAGCAGATCGACATCGGTGCGTAGGTTGGGGAACGACTCCGTCAGCACAACTTCGCAAAGCGTGTGAAGTTCGGAGCGGCGGCTGCGGCGGAAGCTGAACTCCGCCAGGTGAAACAGGTCGAGCTTGCCCCTAAACGGCGACTTGGGCCGGCGCGCGCCTTTGGCCACGGTGCCGATGCGGCCGGCCCCGGGACTGAGCCAATGAACGACGAGGCTGGTTTCCGTCAGAGGAAAAACACGCAACACCAAACCGGTGGCACGCTCATCCATCGGCCAGCATTCTCGCCGCCTGTGCCTTGAACGCCGCCTGCACGCCGCTCGCGTTTTCCGGCGGCACAGCGCCGAGGCTGACGATGTACTTGATGCCCTCGGCGACCGACATGTCGAGCTTGACCACTTTGCTCTCCGGCAGCAGGAGCAGAAAGCCCGTGGTGGGGTTCGGCGTGGTCGGCACGAAAATGCTGATGATGCTTTCGCCTTCATCGGTTTTCACCTGCTCGGCCGTGACGAAGCCGACCGAGTAAAGCCCCTTGCGCGGAAACTCGACCATAACCACTTGCTTGAAATTGGATTTATTCTCACCCGCGAACGCCTGATTGACCTGCTTGACCGTGCCGTAGATTTTCCCAAGCAGCGGCACATTGAGCAGGATATAATCCATGAGCTGCACCAGTTTTTTGCCAATGTAATAGCGTGTCAAAAAACCGAGCAGCCCGGTCAACGTGACAGCCTCGAGAATGGCAATCACTTCCCACCACCAATACAACTCCTTGCCCGGCTTGCCGTCGATGGCATCTTTCCAAATATGCTCCGCGTCCAAACCGGGAATATACTTGAACGGAAAAAGCAAAATGTCGGAAACAGCAACCGCTTGGTTGAACAGCCAAAGCGCCACGCCGATCGAAATAATGACCGGCAGCACCACAGCCAAGCCGGTGAAAAAATTCCGTCGCGTCCGCCCAAGCACTGTCGCTTGTTTGCTCATCTGCCAACCATCGTAGTCCCTCTCGCCAATTGGCTCAAGTGAAAGCGTTCCGTCGCCGCTCTCATCAACCGGTTTTCCTCCCGTTTCATCGTCCCCCGCAGCCCCGGCGCCGAGTCGTCGTACCCGCGCAGATGCAGGATGCCGTGGATCAAGTACCGCGCCACCTCCTCCGCCCACGATGTTTTGTACTTTCGCGCAAACTCCTCCGCCACCACTGGGCAGATGAAAATGTCGCCAAGGATCGGCCCGGGCTTGGGCGCGTCGCCCGGCTCCCCGTAGTCGAAAGTGATCACGTCGGTCGGCCCGTCGTGCTGCAAATAATCCCAGTTGGTCATGGCCATCTCGACCGGATCGACGAGGTACACCCCCAGCTCGTGCGCTCCCGGCTCGACCGCCTGGCCAGGCCAGGTCTCGGTCAGCGTCCACTTGGCCAAGCGCCGCAGCAGCCATGCATCGACGGGATGACTCTTTTGGCGGCTGCGGACGGTAAGTGGCATCTTCAGCTTTTGCGGTGGTCCTCGTACGCCTGCACGATCCGCGCGACGAGTGGGTGACGCACCACGTCCCGTTTCTCGAATTTGCAATGGGCGATCCCCTCGACCTTGGCCAAGGCGGCCGGCCCCTCGATGAGGCCGGAGGTTTTGCTTGGCGGCAGGTCGATCTGTGTCGGGTCGCCGGTGATGACCACCTTGGAGCTGAAACCCAACCGCGTCAGGAACATCAGCATCTGCTCGGCGGTGGAGTTCTGCGCCTCATCGAGAATGATGAAGGCGTTGTTGAGCGTGCGGCCCCGCATGTAGGCCAGCGGCGCAATCTCGATCGTGCCCCGCTCCATGTGTTTCTGCACCTCCTCCATCGGCAACAAATCCTGCAGCGCGTCGTGTAGTGGCCGCAGATACGGATCGAGTTTCTCCTGCAAGTCGCCCGGCAAGAAGCCGAGCGCCTCGCCAGCCTCAACCGCCGGGCGGGTGAGAATGATTCGTGATACTTTTTCTTCCTTCAACGAGATGACGGCCAGCGTCATCGCGAGGAAGGTTTTACCTGTGCCGGCCGGGCCCGTACCAAAAGTCACATCGTGATTTTGAATCGCCTCGATGTAGCGTTTCTGCCCGATCGTCTTGGGGTGAACCACCGGTTTGCGCGCTGAGGTTTGTAGCGTGATCGAGTACAGTCCATCCAGCGCATCCGGCCCATCATTCAACACTGTGTTTAGTGCATAACTGAAATCGCGGTTACGGATCGCCACCCCGGCCTTGAGCGCTCCCTCGAGCGACTGAAAAAACCCCGTGGCTCTCGCCACGTCGGCCTCATCGCCGTCGAGCTTGATCCAGCCGTCACGATTGGTCGCCTTGACGCTCATCCGCACCTCAAGCATCTGGAGGTTCCTTGGGTTATTGTTGAAAAGTTGCTGGGCGATCCGGGCGTTGTCGAAATGCAGCGTGGAAATCATCTTGTCGGATTCTGGGTGCGAGTCAAACCAAGTGGGCGAAACGCTTGGTCTTGGCCAAGTGGGCGACGATTTGTTTTATTTTTTGCGACTCGGACTTGCGGGCGACGAGCATCGCGTCGTCGGCCAGCACGACGATCATTTCGCTGATGCCAACCAACGTAATTGGGGCGCGGTTTCGCGTGCGGGCGTCGAACACAACGTTGTTCGCCGAGTCGACTTGGACGAGGTCACCTACGGTGCAATTGCCGTCCGCATCCGGCTTGAGATGCCGCGCCAGGGCCGGCCACGAACCGAGGTCGTCCCAACCGAAGACACCGTCCGCACAGACGATGTTTAGCGCGTTCTCCATGATGGCGTAATCAACGGAAATTTTTTTCAACTTCGGGTAGTCCCTGGCCAAGGCGGCGTTGAGCTTGACCAAGCTGCGGATGCCTCTCCATTTCTCAGCCGCCTCGAACAACTGTGGTTGTTGTCGGCACAACTCAGCGGCGATGGTCTCGTATGACCAGATGAACATCCCAGCGTTCCATCGGTAATTACCGCTCTTGAGGTAGCGCTTAGCCATGGCAAGATTCGGTTTTTCGACAAACTTTTTAGCGGTGAAGAAAGTGGACTTGAGCGACTTGGCCAACTTGTTGCCAACCTGAATGTAACCGTAGCCTGTGGCCGGCTCTTGCGGCTGGATGCCGATGGTGACGAGCGCTGACTCGCGCTTGGCTAAGGCCATCGAGTCAATCAGCACACGGCGAAACTTCGCCTCATCGGGAATAACATGGTCGGCCGGCAGCACGGCCATCACCCCGTTCCCGGACCGGGCCCCGACCAGCGCCGCGCCCAGTGCCACGGCGGCACAGGTGTCGCGACCGCACGGCTCGCCAATGATGTTGCGCCTGGGCAGCTCGGGTAACTGCCGACGAACGGCGGTGGCCTGAACGGCGTTGGTGATGATGAGAATGTTCTCGAGCGGCGCGACCGGCTTCACGCGGTCAACCGTCTGCTGCAGAAACGAGCGATCTGCCAACAGGGTAATAAGCTGCTTGGGCTTGCGCTCGCGGCTGACCGGCCAAAAGCGTTCGCCGCGGCCACCGGCCATGATGATAATGTAGCGATCCTTGCGTTGCATTCAGGGGTAAATCAGCGGATGCCGTTGATGAGGTTTGCCGTGAAGGCCTTGACAGTTGGTACGAGGTCGGCGGCGCGGCCCTTGTCGGCAATTTGGTTGACGATCGCGCTGCCGACGACGACGGCCTCGGCATTTCTCGCAACATCGGCCGCTTGTTCCGGGTTCGAGATGCCGAAGCCGACGGCGATCGGGATGTCGGTGTGCTTTCGAATAATTTGGGTCATCGGCCCGATCGTGTCGGAGACGGTTTGCTGCATGCCGGTGACGCCCTCACGCGACACGTAATAAATGAAACCTTTGCCGCGCTTGACGATCAATTCCACCCGATCCGGCGGCGTAGTCGGCGCGACGAGATAGATCGGGCACAGGCCGGAGGCAGCCATCAGCGACTCGTAATCCCCCGATTCTTCCGGCGGAAGATCGAGCACGAGCAACCCATCAACTCCCGCGGCAGCGGCAGCCTGCACGAACTCTGCAAGTCCCCACTTGTGCAGCAGATTGAAATAGACGTAGAGGACGATCGGAATGCCGGACGACTCGCGGAGTCGTGAAACGGTCTGCAGTAATTTCCGCGGCGTAGTGCCGGAGTCGAGCCCGCGCTGCGCTGCCAGTTGGTTGACCAAGCCGTCGGCCAACGGATCGCTGAACGGCACGCCGAGTTCCAGCACGTCCACGCCGATCTCGTCGAACGCCAGCGCCAGGTCATGCGTCGCGTCGAGATCGGGGTCGCCCGCGCCTATGTACACCACAAATCCCTTTTGCCCCTCCTGCCTGAGGCGTTGAAACCGTTCTTCAATGCGATTCATGCACCGGCATCATGCCAAGCTAGCGCGTCCGAAGCAAGAAACGCGCTTGGACAAGTGGCTCAAAACGAATTACGGAATCGCCTTGCCCAAGCGCAGGTCGTATAAAACGCACGTGCCCGATGCATCTCAAACGACCGCTAACCACGCCACCGAGTTGCTCCGGCGCAGCCTGGCCAACGGCCGGCTTGGCCACGCGTATTTATTCGTTGGAGGCACGATCGAGTCGCTCGAGGCCCACGCGACCTGGCTGGCGCGGACGATCAACTGCCAGTCGCCGGTCGCGACCGGCGAAACCGGCATCCCTCTCGAAGCCTGTGGCGACTGCATCCCGTGTCGCAAGGTCGATTCGGGCAACTTCCCCGATCTCGACTTTGTACGGCCGGAGAAAAAATCGCGCATTATTAGCATCGATCAAATCCGGAATCTCACCCGCAAGGTATCACTCAAGCCAACCGAGGGACGCTATAAGTTAGCGATAATCACCGGCGCCGACCGCATGCCCGGCCCCACGTTCAACGCCTTCCTCAAGACGCTGGAGGAGCCGCCGGAACGGACTGTGTTCATTCTGTTGACTGTTCACCCGGATCGACTCGGGGAGACGGTTCGCTCCCGTTGCATGCGGGTGAACTTCGGGGGAGAGGCTGACGTGCAACTCGAGGACAACGACGCGGCCTGGCTAAAGTCGTTTGTCGGCATGAGCGCCGAGACCGATGCGGGGCTGATGGGGCGCTATCGGTTGCTCGGCAACCTGATGGAACACTTGGCGGCTAAGCGTGACACCATCGAGGAAATCCAGGAGGAAGCCTCGCCGCTGAACCGGTACACCGACATAGAGCCGACGCTCCGAGATAAGTTAAAGGAGGAACTCACCGCCGCAATCGAGGCCGAGTACCGACGACAGCGCGGGCAGTTTCTCGCCGGGCTGCAATGGTGGCTGCGCGACGTGTGGCTGGCGGCGCTCCGGCAAGGCCGGGAGCTGCTGCATTTTCAGGATTGGGCCGACACCTCGGAGACCGTCGGCCAGCGGCTGACCCCCGGGCAGGCGCTCGAGAACCTGCAATCGATCGAGGCGACACAGCGGCTGCTGGAGACGACCAACGTGCAGGAGGCGCTCGCGCTCGAGGTTGGCCTGCTCAAGCTCAAACTCTGACCGGCCCCGATGCTCGCCGACACTCCAGGGCAAAAGGACCGCGTCTTTTTGATCCTCACCGGCGTCTGGCTTTTCACCGCGCTGTTCCTCTTCGGCAACCCGGTCATTCTTGATTATCTGCACCCGCCCAAGAGCGTGATTTTGGGCGGCGAGAGCCCGTCGAACGTCCTCCGGTACCTAGGCATCCTCGCCGTGCTGGGGCTGGCGTGCGTGCTCGGTTTTTCGCGCTTGGCCAAGCCAAAACTGCGTTTACCGGCGGGAGTGCCCAAATGGCTCGCATGGCTGCCTGCCGCCTGGCTGGGATGGCAGTTGCTGTCGTTTTTGCAGACGGAAAACCAAGCGATGTCGCAAGCAACAGTGATCCATTTTGCCTCGTGCCTCGTGGCGTTTTATTTAGGGCTGTTTGTGCTGGGCCGGATGCGCCTAGCTAAGCTGGCGCTTTGGGGGGCGACGCTTGGCTTGATGCTAAACCTCGCGGATGCGTGCATCGAAAAATTCGGTGGACTCGAGGAAACGCGCAACAACATCATCGCGCAGATCGAGTCCGGCAAACTCGACCCGGAGACGCTGCCGGCCAAGGCCCGGGACGCGGGCAAAACCATCCCGTCGGAAATCGAAAAACAGATCGTCACCCTGCCTCCTGGAACGGCGGCCAAAGTGCGTCAGCTTCCGATTGAGCTGGTCAAGCGCATGTACAGCACGCGGCTTTACGGGCACATGTTTTATCCGAACGCGCTGGCCGGGGTGATCCTGCTTTTGCTGCCGGTGTCGCTCGCTTTGGTGCTTGGCCAAGGGCGCTGGCGGTTGCCCCGCGCAGTGCTCGCGCTTGGCTTGGCGGCG
>Ga0115000_10001369_pt1 | contig 21747 bp, 26 predicted proteins | sample ArcticOcean_MG_C_6_FD_89690 | JGI IMG/M metagenome (GOLD analysis project Ga0115000, IMG submission 89690) | Marine microbial communities from western Arctic Ocean - ArcticOcean_MG_CB8_128 | ecosystem: Environmental > Aquatic > Marine > Oceanic | place: Arctic Ocean: Canada Basin | collected... | reverse complement strand
TCTGTTCAGTATCGTCACCTTCTCAGGTCACTTTAACGGTTACCGGCGGCGATGGCACGTATAGTTTCTTTGATAGCCCTACCGGGGAGAATCCAATTAGTACTGGTACGTCTTTAACTGTTGATCAAAGCCTTGTTAGTGATGGTACAACAAAAACATTTTATGTTGATCAGGCAGCTGGAGATACAGTAACAGTTGGAGGTACTTCAGCTTATACCACTGGTCATTTCTGGTACGACCAAGCCACTGATATGAGTTGGAATAATAACAGAATGGTTTTCAATACATTTAAGAGTACCACAATTGAGTCTATTGATTTTGCATTAGGTTTTAAGACTGCGGGAGCGCATTCCATAAAGGTTACCGTTTATGACTATGGAACGAACAACGTTGCACAAACTGTAGAAGTTCAGCTAAATGATAATGATATTCAGTTTGGACAATGGGCGCCTTTTCCTTTAAATACTGTTCAACTTGGAATTAAATTACCAGCGGGCAATTATGAAATGGGATTCATAGGAAGTAATGTCAGTATTCAAACCAATGTCGGAGGGTCAGGAACAGATATTGGCTATAGTAACGCAAGTTATACTTCTGCTGGAATTGCTGAAATCATAGGTATTAACCAACCTCCGCAAACAACACAGTATCCCCAAGTATTCCAAAACATGCATGTTGGTGCCTATAACTGGGTTTTCAGTACTGGAGGAGTTGGTCCGTGTGGTAGAGCTTCTATAGATGTTACTGCTAATTGTGGAATCACTACCAATGTTAAAGAGCTTACTGCAGATGGGATTGTTGTTTATCCTAATCCAGCTAGAGACCTATTGAACATTGACTTAGGAGCTGTTGATACAGAAAACAGCTTTATTGAATTACATAATGCGATTGGACAAGTAGTAATGTCTCAGAATGGTAGTTCTGCACCTGGAAGCATTGCTCAATTTAAAACAGCTGATTTAACTGGTGGTTTATACGTAGTTAAAGTACTTACCGAAGGTAAGGTCTATACTACCAGAGTAGTTATCACGAAGTAAAGAAAAAGGACTATCCACTAGAAAAGGACAGGACACATTACACAAACAAAAGCCGAACGAAATTCGTTCGGCTTTTTTATTACGGAAAAACTGGGGCAAGGACAGACGTTATTTAATGCTTTCCTTTCTAATCATTGATGTTCAACATCCAACAGACCCACTCCCCTCTTTTTACAGTTTGAACTCAGATTATAATGATCATAAAAAGCACTCCTTGAACCGAGATATTGCACTTCAATAAAGTATTGAAATATCTATTTCAGAAAAATTTAAAAAATAGAGAGGGTACTACCCCCTACCCTATTTTACGACAGTAATTCCTTAACTAACGTTGAAATCAACTTTCCATCGGCTTTTCCCGCCATTGATTTAGTTGCCATACCCATCACTTTGCCCATGTCAGCTTTAGTGGATGCGCCAGTTTTAGAAATAATAGCTGCTAGTTCTGCTTTAATTTCATCTTCACCCATTTGCTGTGGCAAATATTTGTCGATTATTGCTACTTCAAAAAATTCAACATCTGCCAAATCTTGACGGTTTTGCTGAACGTATAGTGCTCCTGCATCTTTTCGCTGCTTCACCATTTTTTGCAATGATTTAATCGCGGTGTCATCTGATAATCCTTCTGGGGATGTTTTCAATAATAGAATAGCAGATTTTACTGCTCTTAATGCTTGCAATTTATCAGCTTCTTTTGCTTTCATTGCTGTTTTAATATCGTCGTTGATCGTTTCTTCTAATGTCATGCTTGTTGTTTTATTTTTAGTAAAACTAGGGATTTAAGAAAATATAAGGACAGTCATTATTTATAATTTTAAAACATAAAAAGCCGAAGCAGAGTTTCTGCTTCGGCTTTTTATGTTTCTGTTTAAAATACAGTAGGCAATTCTTTATTTGAAAGAAAATAATTCTACTGTGAAAATTAAAGCTGCATATGGAGCGATGTCGGCCCCAGCACCTTGTGCACCGTAAGCTAATTCCTGCGGGATATAGAACTTAAACTTAGACCCAACATTCATCAATTGCAATCCTTCGGTCCAACCTTTAATAACTTGACCTAAACCAAAGGAGATTTTCTCGCCTCTTTGAACGGAAGAATCAAAAATCTTTCCGTCTATAGTGGTTCCTTCGTAATGTACAGTTACTTCGTTTTCAGCAGTTGGGCATTGACCTTCACCTGCTTGAATAATTTCGTACTGTAAACCACTCTCAGTTACTTGAATACCTTCTTTTTTTGCATTTTCTTCTAAGAAACTATAACCTGCTTCACCGGCAACTTTAGCCTCAGCCTTTTGTCCTTCTTCAGCTTTTGCTTGGTAAACTCCCATAACAGCAGTATACTCTTTAATCATATCTTCTGAAGGTGCAGGTCCCTTATCAGCGAAATCGCTAATTCCCTCAGCAACTTTTTCAACGCTGATGTCTTCAATAGCTGGATGGAATATTTGAGTTTGATAAAACAAGTTTCCAAACAATTTAGTTACCTCACTTTTTTGAGCACCATCTATGTTTTTGAAATTCTCCGTTGTTTGAGCAATGTCCCTTAACTGGTTATCTGCAGCTTGTGCTTCGATAACTGTTTCGGGTTTATCATGGATTGCAAGAAATACTTTTGCCATTTCTGCCATATCAATGAACACAAGACCTTGTTCTGTTAATCCTCGAGCCATTCCAACACCATGTACATATGATAAGTCAAGTGCTTTGTTTCCTGTTGCTTCCTTTGTAGTTGCCATAATTTTATTTTTTATCAAATTTTGACTGCAAATTTACATCGGTATATTGTAGAAAGCTAATTTGAATTAAGAAGATTTAAATAAAAAATAAGGACAGCCGTTATTTAACATTTACGAATCCCTAACATTCAACGTCTAAAGAACACTAATTATTTTTTTTGCCCTGTAGTATACAGTCCCTCCATCTTTATTGGTACACCATCGAAATCTAAATCAGGTTCTGGAATGGCTTCCGTAATCACATCTTGAAAACCTGATTTGATTAGATAATTTTCAATTTCTGATTGAGTATACTTATTAAAACCAAACTTTGTGAGTTCCACCTTATCCATGATTTCTTTAGCTCTATACCCTATAAGCAACTTCCCTGCTGGTTTTAACACTCTAATTAACTCTTTAGAATTAGCCTTTATATTTGGCCAAAAGTAAACAGTGTTCGTTGTTGTGATGTAGTCGATGCTGTTGTCTTCGAATGGTAAATCTTCAATTGAGCCTAATTTAAACGACACCTTATTTTCGTCAATGAATTCCTCGTTAATTAACGAAGCTTCATTAATCATGGTTTGTGAAAAATCAAAACCTATGTATTTTAAGCCCTTAGTTTGGGCGAGTAAGTTCTCGATAAAAAGCCCATTTCCCATCCCAATTTCTAATATCAAGCTATTGGCATTTGGAGCTAGTACTTTGTAAGAGTTTAAACAAATATTCTTGTTTCCTTTGTTCATTTGCCTCCCTACTTCTTTCCCTTCTTTACCATCAGGTTTTCGAAGTTGTGATGCTAACTGTTGTTTTGTCAAATTAGTGACTTCAAATTTCTTGGCCATAGTGACAAAAATAATTCATTAAGAACAAACAGAGTAATCCTGTAGCTATTAAAAAAAAAAGACGGGGGCTACTATCTAAAAAAATAAACTTGTTACAACAAATGCAGAAACAATTATCTTAACTATACATTCTAAATCATTAGCGAATGAATACAGAGAATCAAAAAATAGAGCATTGGGACCAAGAAAATAATTACTTAATAAGAACAATTACTTTCAAGAACTTTAAAGAAGCCATTAAAGCCATGAATTTAATCGGAGATGTTGCCGAAGAAATTAATCACCACCCAAATTGGAGTAACAGTTATAATAAACTAGAAATTAAATTGTTCACTCACACAACTGGAGGTGTTACTGATTTAGATTATACGTTAGCAGGCAAAATCAATGATATTATATCAGCTAACTTCTAATATTAGTAAAAATATAGGGCTGATTTTTTTTATATAAACCTGATTAAATCCCTAGAACACTGTTCAACGTACCTTTAAGACTTTTCTTCACGCTCTTCTAGTTGCTTGACCAGCTCCTTAATTGGATAATCCACACTCGAATCAGCATCAATGCTGAACGGGAACGATGTATTTAGGAAGCCTACGCTAATAGTATTGTATATTAAAATCGATAAATCTCGTATTTCAGTAAGGTCTTTAACGCTTACTGATGGTAAATCAGGATCTATATCACTATGAGCGTATACTTTATCTCGTAGGAAAAAGACGCACTCTATTATTGCAATTTTTTCGGCAATTTTTTTACGCAGTTCTTCCGTGGAGTCCAGCACATCATCTTTTGAAAAGTACAGGTTTTGATTTGAACTGTTCCTGTTATTTTCTAGTTCATCAAGTAAGAGGTCATCATATTTTAAATTTTCAAGAATGTTGAAAAACTTAAACAGGTTCCTTTTTTGAGTTTTACTGTCAGTATATAATTTGCTTAATTGTACAATTGAAGTGAACCACGATTGTTTGCAGTATTGTCCGAAAAAATCGTGCTCCAAAATTTGTTTTTCAAAATCTGATTCAGGGGCCGTAAGTCTATTTAGGTTGTCAACCGTTATGTTAATATCAAAAATGATTTTTTGAATATCATTAAGCCAATTTTCTAAAAGGTCTTTGTTTAGCTTTTCCATATAATTAATAAGATGTTCGAATAATAGACACTAAGAGAATGTTTTCCGCTGATAAAAGTAACCATAAAAAATAGGGATTGACTTTATTTATATTCTCCCCTCCTACTTCTATTTTTTCTGGCCAGAAATCACTTAGATTTGTAATGGATATATACTAGTAAAGATGTCCGCTTAACTCAACTAAAAGTGCCAATACAGAATAGTTAGCCGATAGATAACCAACATAAATTCCTTACCTCATGAATACAAAACACCTAGCATTCCTTCTTTTATTATGTATCGCATTTTCTTCTTGTGATAATAACGCTAATAATTTTATAGAAGAGCGCAAATTATTTCCGCAATCAGCAGATACAGTTACAACACAACTTAGAGCCTCACCACAAGCTTTCAGCTTAAATGGCTCAAGAGATACTGTCATTGAAGGGAAATCTGGTGTTAGAATCTCAATTGGAGCCAATATTTTCGTTGACAAAAATGGAGATAAAGTAAGCGATGTTAAACTAGAGCTACTCGAAGCAACTAATGTACAAAGCTTTGTTGAAAATGGATTAACAACAATGTCTGGTGGGAAAATCTTAGAATCGGGAGGTATGTTTTACATTAATGCCACTTCCAATGGAAAAAACGTAAGCATAAGTAATGACGAGGCGCTAACAATAAAAGTTCCAACACCTAACATGTTGGGTAACATGAATGTTTTCTACGGGAGGTACAATGATGAAGGAAAATTGAGCTGGGACCCCGTTGAAGGAGAAGAAAACATGAAGTTGAGCTTCAACATGATTGCTGTACCGCTCAAGCACCTTAAATATAAAGATGAAGCAAAAAGCCTGCGAAACAACTGGTTATTTAGCGAACCTCTTGTTGCAGATGAAATTGAGACGCTGAACGATCCGGCCTATGAAAATACGTTTATTGCCACTCATCAGTTCAAAGCACGATTACAAATTCACATGATGGGAGCGATGGTTAACGAAGATAAAAGCATTTTTAAAAACGTAATGGATATCTACAAAAAACACATTGATGGTAATTTATGGGAAGCTGATGAAGAAGTTTTTACATACCTCAGCCCACATTATGAAGAATTAATGACAAGTATGAATGGTGATGATGATAAACTTGGAATGGCAAAAGGGTTTAGAGAGTTTGGGAAAGTTTGTTGGGATGTTCTAAAATCATGTCCTGATGCTAAATATACAAGTCCTATAGATTTCAAAGAACTAGGAATTGCAGAAAACACTACAAAAGAAGATCTTGTTAATAAGGGAATCTCCCCTGCCGATGCCGATAGATATTTATTCATGTACAATGAATATAAATCGTCAACAAACTTCGAGGAGGTGAAAGCCTATACTATTTCAGTTTCTCAATTAGGCTGGGTTAACATTGATCGATTCCTAGATGACCCAACATGTAAGGAAAGTAAATTAACTGTTGATGTTAAGGGAGTGAAGGACAACACGGTAAAACTCATGTTAATATTTCCGTTAAGAAACATATGTGTTGAGGCAATAAAAAATGAAGGAACAAAGTACAGCTTCACTAATAAGAGTGGGATGTATCGCAAATTACCTATTGGAGAAGAGGCTATTATTATTGGACTGTCATCTCAAAACGGCAAGCCTTATTACGGATTTACAAAGATTAAAATTCCAGTATCAGGTGAGTTTTCAATAGAATTAAATGAAACAACTAAAGAGGACATTAAAACTTCCATGGCAAAAGTATTGAAAGCTAAAAGACCTAAATTATAAATAATACGATTTGCTAAGCTCACCGAAACGCCATTTGTGGCGCTTAGGGTTCAAAAACGTACTTTAGCCGTAAGATTCCAGAAACAAAAAATAGGACCGGATACTATTAAACAATGCTTGAAAAAGAAAAATATCTAAAGTTAGGGCTGATAGCTTTGAGCAACAGCACAAGGTTTGGGTCTTGGTTTCACGGTCATGTTGGAGCAGAAATTTTAACCAACACTTTCTTCCTTTTAGAATTTGAAGTGTCTGCCGATTTAGAGCGTGCAATAATCGGTCGTATTGAATCAATTTTAACATTGAAATCAGAATTTTTTGAATCTGATCTCATTACTAGTATAGAGATTTCTTCAATTGGAGAAATTGAGAATAAGTTGGAACAAAACCTTAAATATTTGTCTACTGCTGGGCATGGGGTGATATATGGAACACTGGCACTTAAAGCTATTAAACACCTCAATGGGTGGCTGCCTAATGAAATTAGAGGAGGAATCATACAGCTTCAATTAAACGCCCAAAGGGATTTTCCTAAGAGGTATTTTGGATATGATGATTACCAAAATGAAACCGTTGATTTATCAAGTGTTCCAAAGTTTGAAAGTCCGAATGAAGCAACTAGGTACTGTATCAAGCATCAAGATTTTTTCCAAAATCAGGAAATTGATGGTGTACATTATTTTTTCCAGGGAAATCAATTGCATGACATCACTCACAGTCAAGCCCTGCTAATGCTTGAACAAATGGGATATGATAAATTCTGTAATCTTGGACTTGAACAACTTAGAAAGCAAATTAAATTAGGTCAATCTGAACCACCAAGAAATAAACCATTTCAGTCAACTGTGACCTTTGATCCTTTTGAACCTTCATTTTGGGAAAGAGAAGTTAGCGATGAACACCATTACAAACTTGCTTATTCAATTGCGTTCTCGATAAAACACTTAGAAAACATTAGCAAAGAAGAAGTGTTAGCTAAGGTTTCTGGACACTGGGCATTGATGGATTAAAAAAGAGAGACCAATCGTTTCATTTCCCGTTAAGTTTGGTAAACGCATCTACACCAACCATCCATTTAGATACGAACAGCGATTTGTAGAAAGCCATAATTTTAGAACAAAGTACCGGTATAACCTATTTTTAAACATTCCTTTGAATCGTTCAACAATGGATGACAAAACTGTGTACTTAGCCTTTTACAATGAGTTTTTTATAAATGGTCAAAGGAATATAGGAAATGAAAACAGTGTAGAAATATTTGATAGAAACAGATTTTACACAGCCTTTGGATACGTCATTAAAAAAGGACTTAAAATTCAATTAGGTGCCATGCATCAAACAACAAACAGCTGGCAAAAAACGCAGGTTCAATTTAGTATTCATTATAAACTTTAAAAAGGTGGCTGCGTTGCATTCAACTTTTCTCAATAATTTAATCACTGCATTTTCACTACTACTTCCCATAAGTCATAGTGAGTGTAATTACAGAAGTCGAAAAAACGGTACTGTTCACTGTTAATCCTTATAAATTCAATAACCTCAGCTCTTGAGGGATCGAGGGGCAACTTAACAGGAACATCTTCAAAGGCAATAATGGAGTATCCGCTTTCCAATATTTCTTTTTCTTGTTGAGCAGTAGGTGTAATGTTTTCTAAGAAGTCGTATTCAATTTCGAATTCACCTGCATTGATGTTTCTTTTCTGTATTTCAGCATTGAGAGTATTGTTAAACTGATCTTCTCCGCAATCCATCTTAACTAATACTCGCCAATGAGGATTGGGAAGCTCGTCGGACAACATAAAAACTTCAAACATGGTAACTTTTCCCATTTTAAATACAGCTATCAATCATTCCTAATGTATTCCAAAGTCAATCCAAAGTCAATAATAGGTATAACATCCGGTAATTACATAATCCTCTATAAAAATAGAGACGCAAAAAAAGGAAGAGTCTATTTAATCCTCCCCATATAAATGAACCTGATAGATAATTTTAGTCGTTGTAATTAAAATATTTCACCTGTGGGGTTACTTTTTAAAGTGTTGGTTGTAGAGTTGCTGAACAGGTGAATGAACAGCTGTAATGAAACCAACTATAAATTTAAAACTTAGCCTCATAAAAAAACACTAACTCTTAGTTTAATCTTTTTACTGCTTGCATTCAGTAGCTTACAGGCTCAAAATTTACACATGGTAAATGGTAATGCGTCCGATTTTGGATTTAATTATGATGCCAGCACGGGAATTGTATCAAATCTGTTTTTCACATTTGGTGAATCTGAAGGATTCGCAGTTGATCGTGACTTCACAATTTCATGGGGGATTCAATCCGACATCAACGACCCAAGCAATTATACCGAAATAGACCGTCAGGTGTTCACAGCTGGAATCAGTGGATTCTCTTCCTTTGAAATCAATAACTGGAGTAGTAAAAACTTGAATGATTTTGGAGGCATCACTGATGGTGACTATTATCTGGTAGGAATTGTAGACACTGATGATGACATTTCTGAATCTAATGAATCGGATAGTGACAATGGAATGTTACTAGCATCAGATGCTTCAGGAACAATTAAGTTCAAAAGCCAAGGCTCATTGAGCGCAGCAAAAGTATCTCAAGAAAGTACTTTGATGAATGTTTTTCCAAATCCGTTTTAAGATCAATTGACCATTAATTTAGCATCAGGAACAGGTACGATAACAGAGATTCAACTTTTAGACATTAGTGGTAAGGTAATTTTAAGTTCGGCTGTTAACTCCATACAAACATTAACAATTGACACTAGTTCACTTGTGTCGGGCTTGCATGTACTTAGGGGAAAAACAGACACTAGAACATTATCCAGTCGGGTGGTGAAGAAGTAACCATGGACAAGATGATCAAATATGAAAAATAGAGATGGGAGGTGAACTCCTGAGTTTCTTTGACAATAAATACCGAAGAGGTGTGCTGCATCAAAAGACCAAAGAATGTAAACACTCCTGACTTGAAATCCATTAGATTTGTAATGAATATCAAATAATGAATGTTTCTTTTCGCATACTAGGTTCCAAATAATATAACGTGTCCAAATTAATATTACCAGTCATTGTAATTAGTCAATTTTGTTGCACGTCCTTATGGTTTGCTGGGAATGGAGTAATGAGTGACCTCATCTTGAATTTCAACCTTCAGGAAAGCGCTTTAGCCCATTTAACGGCCTCGGTACAATTTGGTTTTATATCAGGCACACTGGTTTTTGCCATTCTTACCATTGCCGATCGCTTTTCACCTTCGAAGGTATTCTTAATTAGTGCTTTATTGGGTGCTGTTTTCAACTTGGCTGTTATTTGGGAAGGGAACAACATTACCAGCATTTTAGTTCTGCGGTTTTTAACTGGGTTTTTCCTGGCTGGAATTTATCCTATAGGAATGAAAATAGCTGCTGATCATTTTGACAAAGGATTAGGGAAATCTCTTGGTTTTTTAGTGGGTGCTCTTGTTCTTGGTACCGCACTCCCCCACTTACTGAAAGATGTCACCAATGATTACCCTTGGCAATACGTATTAATACTAACCTCTTCTTTAGCTGTGTTAGGAGGATCACTTATTGCTTTAACAATTAGATACAAAACCATTAAGAAATCAAATAGCAAACCTGAATTCACGGCCTTTTTCAAAGTTTTTAAAAACCAACAGTTTCGCTCAGCAGCATTTGGATACTTTGGCCACATGTGGGAGTTGTACACTTTTTGGGCTTTTGTCCCAGTGATTCTGAAAACATACAATATAACTCATTCATCAACCAATTTAAACATCCCCTTTTGGTCATTCATTATCATTGGATCAGGTGGACTTGCTTGTGTAGTAAGTGGATATATCGCTCAAAAAAAAGGTGCTAAAAATACAGCAACGGCATCTCTTATACTGTCTGGATTGTGTTGCCTACTTTCTCCCTTCCTCTTTCAAACAAATTCTGAAGGATTGTTTATTGCTTTCTTAATATTTTGGGGAATGGTTGTCATTGCAGACTCACCAATGCTCTCGACTTTAGTAGCTCAGAATGCCACCCCAGAGATAAAAGGAACCGCGTTGACTATTGTTAATTGCATTGGTTTTTCGATAACCATTGTTAGCATCCAGTTAATTAGTATGGTAAGCGAAGTAACGAATTCGAATAACATCTATGCCTTACTTTGCATTGGCCCAATACTCGCCTTATTGGCTTTGCGCAAAAAAAAGACAGACGTTATCTAGTTTTTTTTTAACGAGTAACACCTGCCCTTTTTACTTTCGCTTATTACCGTTCATTACGGTGTGGTATTAAGATTGTTCTTCCAATTTAAGTGACTCTTACTAAAGTATTTTCGTCAGTATGATCAAATGATTTTCCATAAATTTCAAGACTAGTTTTTTGAAAAAATGACACCTTGTTTTCTTGTATTACTAGTTTGCTTTCAAAGGCTGTCGTTTTTGCATTGTCCCTCATAAAAGGCGACTGCGCGATACCCCAATCTAAACTTTCTACTGAGGCAGCAACTTCAATTGTAACTTCAGATTTTTCAGCATCACCGTTAAAAACCCCTCCAGCAACTATTGCAACTGCACGGGGAATCGTGAAGGATCTCATAACCGTTTTAGCATTTGCGTCCCAAATCCAGTATCCCACTTCATCATGAAAAACTCCACCAGTAGACTTCCTTTTAACTACTTGATGGTATCTAACCATTGATAATTCCTGCTTTCCAGCATTACTCAAGCTTCCTGCCTCGTCAAAAATAATCGTCTCAAAGTATGGGTTTTCTTCGACAGAACCATCTACCTCAGGAGCTATATCAAGTCCTTTACCACCTTCCCACGTACCTATTAACCCTTTAAGCGGTCCGTAATTTACTTCCTCTTCCATGTTTTTGAGTTTTTGTTTGTGCAAACCTAACTATAACTATTAACTATCGTTATTCATTTAGTATCGATAATAACTATAGATAGATAAGGAGAAGCAAAAAAAAGAGAATTCAATTAAAAAATAAGGGCACTTACTACTTCCCCTTATACCTCCTACTGACAATGAACTTACTATGTGTTTTCAACAGTTTTTCAATTTTGGGTTCAATGTGCTTTTTACAAAATGGTGCTTGAGGTTGTTTTAAATAATAATTTAAAAACTCCTCTTTGTTCTTTTTGAAACTTACAAAAGGCAATGTTTGAGTTATTATTTTCTTTAAAAAACCTATTTGAATCTTTTTGAAAATTGCTGCTACTACTATCTTTTGTGATTCTTCAAAAACATAAACAGCTGAACGATATTTATCCCGCATAGAATGATTTGCTGTACTGGCATGCGTGAGCAGATGGATCTCTACCAGAACATCCAGTGAAATGACTTTGGGATCATAAGAAACAATTACTCCTTCAGAAAAATTGTGGTTTGGAGCCTCTGAAGAAACCCAACCTTGATCAACTTGAAGCACACCTAGTAAGGACTGAAACACACCCTCTGTGCACCAATGACACCCACCTCCAAAAGCAACTTTAGTCATTCATTGTAATTTTAACAGTGTTCATTTAATTTCCCTACCTCGGTTTAATTAACTTAAGTATTCTCTGATACCATAGCTTGCTAAAACGCCCTCTCCAGTTGCAGCAGCAACTTGTGCAATTGCTCCTTCACGATTGTCTCCTGCAGCAAAAATGCCCTCAACAGATGTTGCAGCTAACCCCGTAGTGGTAATAAACCCTTGTTCATTCATGTCCACCAACCCCTTAAAAGATTGGTTATTAGGTTTAAGACCTATAAATATAAATACACCGTCGGCAGTTATCACTTCCACTTTTCCAGACAACCTATCCTTCAATTCCAAACTTTCAAACAAGCCTTTTTCATTGACATTAAATTTCACCACCTCTTTGTTGTGGTGAGCTTCAATATTTTTGATATCAGGTAGCTTATCCACATAAGTTTGGGACCCTGTAAATGATTCACCTCTAGTTATAATTTTAATCTTTTTTGTAAATCCAGACAAAAATATACCTTCTTCCAAGGCTGAATTTCCACCTCCTATTACAATCACTTCTCGATCCCGGTAGAAAGCTCCGTCACAAGTGGCGCAAAAGTGCACACCCGACCCAATTAGTTCACTTTCTCCGGGAACTCCTAACTGACGATAAGTTGATCCTGTGGACAACACCACCGATTTGCCTTTATAGGTAGCCGTTTTTGTTTTTAAAGTAAAAAGATCCCCTTCTTTAGTAATGTTTGTTACCTCTTCCCCTGTTTTGATAGTGGCTCCATACGTTTTAGCCTGCTCTTCCATTTTTTCCATGAGCGCAGGTCCAGAGATGGATGTGAATCCAGGATAATTTTCAATTTTTTCAGTTAAAAACGCATTTCCTCCAATGTTCTTTTTTTCCAATATCAAGGTGGAAAACCTGTCTCTTTGAGCATATATTGAAGTGGTTAACCCTGCTGCACCACCTCCAATGATGATACTATCGTATACTTTTTCTTCTTTCTTTTGATCAATCTTTAAAAGTTGATTCAAAGCTGCGTTATCTGGGTTGGTATGAGGAATGCCGTCAATTAATAAAGTAGGTATTATTCTTTTCCCGTTGTTGATGGACTCTACCTTTTCGGTTGCCCAATCATGCTTGTCCACATCAATGAACTGAAAGTTTATTTTATTATCTGTTAAATGGGATTTTGCTCTTCTACAGTCTGGACACCAATCGGCTCCAAACAACACCACTGTACCTACATCGTTCAACCCTAATTCATAAGCAAGTTGTGCGTTATCGGGATTTGTATGAGATTTCCCATTAATTATTACCGTAGGAATAATGCGTTTTCCCTTGTTGATTTCTTCCACTTTCTTTGTGGCTGATTCATTCAAATCGACATCAATAAAATTATAGCTTACTTTATTCTCGTCTAAAAATGTTTTAGCTCGTCTGCAATCAGGACACCAGTCCGCTCCGTATAAATCTATTGTGTTCATATTATTAGTGTTTGAATGAAATACAAAGATGGACGAAATAGATGTAATATTTAACGGATATTATTCCTAAGTACTTGTAGATACTTCCTTCGTTTTCATTGGATAAAAGCAGCTAAATTACCAGCATATATATTGTAAACACCTGTATTTCTTAACTAATTGACCCAAATTATTAATACCAACTGTCGCGTAAACGACCATACATTCTTTCATTTAAGATGTACGTTCTCTTCATTCCAATATGATTAAATTCGCTGCACTGGTATACTATGTACTGGTGTAAATTAAGTTTTAAAATGGTTTTAAAATTTGAAGAAACAGAGGAAAACACCAAGTTTCAACTTGCTGACTTTAATTGTCCTGATCAGAATGAAAGGATGAATAAGGAAAGTATGTACAGGATTGTATGGGTGCAAAAAGGCACATCGACTTTTCTGGTGGATACTATCCCTGTTGATGTAAAAGAAAATCAAATGATTTTCTTTACACCACACAACATCGTTGAAATTGTTTCGAAAAACCATGAGTTAATGTCATTTTCTTTTAACCGTGAATTTTATTGCATTAATGATCATGACCATGAAGTATCGTGCCATGGTCATTTATTTTATGGATCATCTGCGGCTCCAATAATTACACTTTGTGAAAAGGATCAATTGAGTTTTACTAGGTTAATGGATGTCTTTCAGGAAGAGTTTGAAAACACAGACAACATTCAAGGAGAAATGCTTCGGATATTATTAAAGAGAATGCTTATAAAATCGTCGAGGTTAATTAAAGACTTAATGACTAACCCAGACATACCACAATCACAACTGGACATCATTAGAAAGTTCAATGTGCTTGTAGAGCAAAATTTCAAAGCAAAGCACCAAGTAAAAGATTATGCTGACTTGTTGTTCAGGTCTCCTAAAACACTGTCTAATTTATTTAAGCAGTACAACAACGACTCCCCTCTTCAAGTAATAAATCAGAGGATAGTTTTAGAAGCAAAAAAACAACTTGTTCACGCTAATAAAACAATTGATGAATTGTCGTACGAATTAGGATACAAGGATGCTGCTCATTTTTCCAAGTTTTTCAAAAAGCAAATAGGTATAAGCCCTAATGCTTTCAGAAAACAACTGTAAATCTGTCCTATCGTAAAAGTATTTGTTGATTCATTTCAAAAGGAACAATTGACAAAACATGAGGAATAATTGGCATTCTATCCCGATGAGAAAGCTTTGATATTTGTATCATAAATAATTTAATCACTTAAAATTAATATTATGTCAAACATTGAAAGCAATTTAAAACACATTCACAGTTTATTAAAAAATGCAGGGTTCATAGAGGCAATGGAAACATACCTGCACGATGATTGTACAATCAAAGAAGTGAATGGAGAAGCAAAATCCGGAAAAGATTTTTGCGTAAAATTCGAGCAAGATTTCATTGATAATGACCTTGAAGAATTCATCAGATATGATGTTGGAAACTATGCAGTAAATGGTAATTACTCTTTTTACGATGCAGTAATGGAACTAAAGTTGAAAGACGGATCGACAATGCTTTCAGAGCAAGTAGTTGCAACCGAATGGAAAGATGGTAAGATTTTCAATGAAGTTTACTACCACGGATAACGATTATTACCTTCAAGAAAAGCTACTGTATTTGGTAGCTTTTCTTGTTTTCAAGGTAGGCCCAAAACTATACATTACCCACCTCACCAGGAAGAAATAAGGACAGCCAATATTTCTTCTCCCTTCACCTATCCTCTATAAAATATCGACCTCTGCTATTCGTCATTCCAATCAATGAAAAAATAGGGACACACATTATTTAACTTGTTTTCAATCTTAAGCCGACAACTTTTATTTACAAACCCGTATGTGACCCATCACAGTAAGGAGGAGTATTTGTTTGCTTGCACATACACATAGGTACTGTTGTTGTTTCTTCTGCTTTAAATACCTTTGATCTAAGGCCACTTCCTGCATGCGCACCATTGCACCAAAGTCCATCTTGTGACTTTCCACAGGCGCACCAAGCATATGTTTTACCTTCTTCCAATTGTGCCATTTGGGGAGATGTACCCGCTATTGTTGGTTCGCTCATAATTATATGATTTTGATTTTCGCAAACCTAAAAACTAATATTCACTTATGCCTTCCTATAGATGAATATATCTCACAATAAATAGAGACTGGTCCTATTTAATTAATAGTCATATCTTAAAAATTACGTATGTTTAAGACTCACGAAATTATTTAAATCACTTTTTCGATGAAAATTTACCTCAGTATCCTTTCTGTAGTTAGCGTTTTATTTTTGAACTCATGCGGATATATGTTTGCTGAGGTGATAGGACCTTCACAATGTAAAAAATGTCAAATCATTTCTGACTTTGGAAATGTAGTTGATCAGGAAGACGGATGTGGCGGTAGCACCTACAACATGGAACAAAGAATAAAAGCTAAAGCCTTTGATTACGGATGTGGATACACAGTAGTTTGCCAAACTTACAGAGAACCAGCAACTGAGAGCAAATCTCCTGAGTAAATAAATAGGGATGGAAAAAACATAGAAGACAGAATTTATTTTTAAAAACGACTATCCCTATTTCTTTTATTTTTTGATTCTTTCCTTCCCTGCTAATCATCTCTAGTAATATCACAATTGTAGAAAAACCTTGCTTTCCTCTCAACATTGGCATCGTTGTTGATTTTAGGATGTTAAGATTTAAATTTCTTACATCGTGCGAAAAATTAACTTTTATCAGTTGAATTTGTTTTAAATTGCAGTGATAAAAAATAGAATACAAATTATAATCATGAAGTGTAAACTTATTTTGAACTGAAGATACCCGTAAACATTACATTGAATAGATGCAGGTTAACAGTATGAGAACAGATGCTCTCTTAGAACAAGTTTTAGTTCCACTCTTCTTTTGTTAATTATTTTCCAGGTAGGAACTGATGGAAAAAAGAAAAAATTCTTCTTATGAAAAAGCTATTTATTGCTATCCCTATGATTGGAGCACTCCTTTTTAATTTTTCTTGCATTATAGAATCAGATCCTGAAACGGTAACCATTGTTGAAACAGTAACTGTTACGGACACATTAACCATTACAGATACTTTAGCTGTAACGAATACCTCAAAAGAATCGGTGGTATTGAGCGTAAGTCCTTATCAGCAGGAGTATTATAACAATTTAAACTATTATAGTGTTGTAACTCTTATCTACAAGGTGACAAACATCGGTGATAAAAAAATCACTTTAGCTAGCACCTCATTTGAAGCAACAGCTATGGATGGCGCAACTTTCAACGGATCTGGAACCATTGAAAACATAGGAATCAACGAGACAATAAGTGACACTACTTTTATTTCTGTAGATCAAAAGGAATGCACCAAGGTAGAAGTAAAAACGGTAGAATTAACTGTTGAATAGATTAACAAAATATCTGACCCAGCAGTAAATTGGGTTGATTGTATAATAATTTTATAAAAAAAGGGGCAGTCGTTATTAAATAACGACTGCCCCTTTTTTATGCGACCTTAAAAAGGCCGCTTACATTAGTTAACATTAGGAATAAGCTTCAAACAATTAAGGCAGGTTAACTAGATCAGTCGTCAATTGTGAAACAGTTGTAGCCTGTAAAGCGTTAATTACTTCTGAATGATTAGCGGTTATAGTTGATGGAACAATGGCAACATGCGGCACACCATTAATGTATGACAAAGCAATAAAATGTACATCTAAGCCTACCGGTAGGGTGTAATAATCACCTGTAGTAAAACTGCCGTTTGTGAAATTGTACAAAGAAGTCAAACTATTTAACCCATCGAAAGAAATGAACAATGCGCAATTCTTGTTAGTTAACCCCTTAGGAGGTGTAACGGAAATTGTAGTTTGGTCACCTGCTTGACTCATGAAACGATCACAGTTTATCCAACCTAAAGAACCCAATTGAGCGCTGTATACACCAACGACATCAAAAATCATAGATGAGTCTGCCTCTGCCCATACTAAGGTATCGGCAGTTACTGAATTTTGAAAGAAAATATTCATTTCAGTATCAATCCCATCTGGAGCCGGAATAGTCACTTCGTAGCTGTACCAATCTTTTAGAAAAACATCACTTCCTCCTTGGGACACAGTTAATTTAAATTCTCCTCCTGAAACTAATGGTGAAAAACTACCGTTGTTATTTCCAAGTGTTTGTTTGTTCAAAAACAGCATGTCCTTTTTCCCATACGCTTCAATTAACTCAACATCGACATTACCCGTAATACTATTACCTGAAGCATCTTGGAAACTATTTCCGTAAAACTGTATAGTTGTTCCCAATTGTCCTGAAATAAGAGTGGGTGCCATTACATCAACCACAAAATTTTGTTTTGCTGAAGCCTCATTGTTTGTGAAAAAGTTTGTCAATTGAGTAGCGTCACCTTGCCATTCAGTTATAGTTGAAGTATCTGTAGTAGTGTTAGTTGAAGTGGTATCAATCGTTGTTGTAGTTTCCGTGTTGGTTTCTGTTTCAAACTCTTCTTTTTCGCATGCGGAAAATATGAGAGCAGTGCCTATGATAAAAGGTGATAGATTTAGTAATTTCATGATAAATTAGATTTTAAATAATTGTTATAAGTTTTGTGTCATGAAGTAGATGCAGACCTTTTAAAAAGGTTGCACGGTGAACGAATAAATAAAGAGAGAGACACATTTTGCCAATAGAAGTAGAAAATCCAAGAATTCAATGTTACCAGTGCATGAGGCCATCAACCACATGTATTTGTGAGCACACTAGTCCTTTACATACTAGGACTCGTTTTATCATTCTTATGCACCCGAAGGAGTACAAGAAAGAAAAAAACGGAACGGGTCACATGACCAAGCTTCAGCTTCATAATTCAGAAATAATAGTTGGTGTGGATTTCACTAATAACAAGCGTGTAAACGAAATACTAGCTAAAGAAAAAAGCAGTTCCTTTTTACTTTATCCGGGGAAAGGTAGTTTCAACTTATCGGTAAGGAAAAGTTCAGAAATAAAGTCATTCATGGGTGATGATCCAAACGTTTTTATACTGGATGGCACTTGGCCCTGCGCCCGTAAAATGATTAGTTTAAGTAAGAACTTACAGCAGCTAAAAAGAGTGAGTTTTGACAATGAAATCAAATCAAAATTCATTTTCAAGCAGCAGCCAGAAGCTCTTTGTTTAAGTACTATTGAGTCGGTATATACGGTGATAAATTTGCTCAAGGAAGGCGACTTTGAAAAGTGCGATACAAAAAGCTTTCTACTTCCTTTTGAAAAAATGATTGAGCACCAAGTTGAATACATCAACAATCTCAGCAATAAAAGCCTCCGTCTATCTGAGAACGGAAAGATTATACCAAAAGACAATTACAAGAAAAACCCGAAAATAAGTGTTGTTTTTGAACAAGGAAGTTAAGTGTCTTTAGCACTTTCAATTTATTAATAATAAAAATCGGAGAAGAAGCGTTAGAGGGGAAATCAAAAAATTACATGACACATAAAAAGACCATGACTAAACTAATTGGACTAACATTAATGGTTATATTATTAGCATCAACGGCACCTGCTCAAGAAAACCAGAAAACCAAAACTTTAAAATTATACAGCAATTTTGGTTTAACCACTTCGGAAAATTCAATTTTCAGTGAAGGCCTTCAAGTAACTACGGTAACAACAAATAGAGACTATGACATTGGATATATGTCCCCAGCACTTGCCTTTGTGAAGCAACATGGAAATTTTCATGAAATAGAATTGTCACGATTTAAGATCAATAACAAATACGATGAAACAACACTATACGAAGTTAATGGAGCGACCACAACAATATCAGGACAATACATAACAAACATTTTAATTGCTTTAAGGTATGAATATGACATCATGTTCTTAAAAAAGAAAGAAACGTTGAAACTCCGTCCATATTTAGGATTTGGAGTAAACCCCTATTTTATAAATTCAATAATTAACCCTATAGTAGCTACTAATTATCCAACTAGACAAAATGATTTTGGTGCATCAATATCAATAATCCCGAGGCTCAACTACAACATAACTGAGCGTTGGTTTTTAGATTTGAATATTCCAATTAATGTCGCAGAATTGGCAGTTTCCTCGCAAAAAACATACAACCCTCTGATACGGGAGGAAGACCAAAGAACAACAAACATTAACTACGAAATACTTCCTAGTAACTTTTTGATAAGGATTGGAATTGGAATCAAAATTTAACTCACTCTGGAGGTTACGAACATAAGTAACATTGAGAAAAGTTGGGGCAGGCGTTATTTAATTACACCACTCACCTTCTTTTTTCAAGGCGACAATAAATCGTTTACTTTTACAGGGAATTATAAATTACAATCAAAGGTATTTAAACAACACATGAGCCACGCGATTAGAAAATACGTTTACATTATAGCAATACTTTTATTTTGCAATCCTGTATTTAGTCAAGACACTATAAGAGTTTATTATGATAGTGATTCAACGAAAATGGCTTTGGAATATTTAGTTGATACTATTACAAAAGAGAAAGACGGTTACTTTAAAATTTTTGACAAAAAAGGTGAAGTCTCAGCAATCAGTGAGTATAAAAAAGGAAGGATTTGGAACATCGTTTTGTTAAAGGATTCAACTGGCAACGTAATATCTGATGTTGGAACCTTAAAGAATGGCAATGGAACGATGAAAGTTTACGATGATAATAGCAGAGTGAAAAATTTAGTCACTTACAAGAATGGATTGAGGAATGGGTTAGCCATCAAATACTATCATTCATCCAAGAAAGCAATGGAAGGCCATTATTTTAATGGCAAAAGGTGTGGATCATGGTACAGGTTTAGCAATGACGAGGAGAATAAAATTGTTGATACCCGTGAAGCAGGAACATGTAGTTGACCACAAAAATATAAATGCAACAACGGTTATTTCACTTATCCTATTCCATATTTATAAAATAGTGAAACACAATTAAAAATAACAAATGAATCTAGGTGAATCAATACCCAAAATTAGCTCGTTAGCTATTATTCTAATAATCCTCTCAATCGTGAATATTACAGGAGGACATTTAATTAGTCCCTATTTAACATCAATCTTTGGTGTGGAAGAATTTAGCCAATATACAATGGCAGTTAGCGTAGCAACAATTGTAAATTTGACTTTGGGATATTTGATTAATATTGCTTTGGCAATATGGACCTACAGAGAATCTAAAAAACAAAATGAGAAACCATTAATGTGGACTGTATTCGCCTTGTTTTTTGGGTTAATTGCTGTAGTCCTGTTCTACTTGTTCCTTTTAATAAAAGAACTTAAAACTTTGAATCAAAAACTAGATAGAGAAGAATGAGACTCCAAATATTTTCTAAAGATGTAGCTTTTAAAGCTTCCTTCCTTGGTTACATAGAAGAATGGAGAAACATTATTGCCCCTACTAGTGACGAAGACTATTTTACTGCCTACAAGGACCTATTAGAAGATTATGAAGGTGGAATAAAGCAACGTCTTTCTTGGAACAATCCTGAACATTTAGAGATCAATAAACCTTTCGTGCAGTTTTACTGGTTAATTGATGACTCCAATTCAATTGTTGGAACCATTCGATACAAAACTAATGTACCAACTTGGCAAGGGAACATTGGCTATGAAATCTCACCGAAACATAGAAATAAAGGTTATGGGACAATTATGCTAAATGAACTTACTCAAGCACTAAAAAATAGAAAAGCTGGAAGCATTGCTCTTACAGTGAGTAAAAACAACACTTACTCTATTAAAGTCATTGAAGCTAACAATGGTGTGTATGCAGGAACAGCGCATAGACCTTCAAACAGTGAACAATTGAACGTTTATGAGATATTACTTTGAACAAAGTATAAACAGTCCAAGTGCTATTTGACCTGGACTTACTTCTACTACCCATATTTGAATGTAGAAGTTAACATGAGGAATAATAAAGGGGTTGGTATTAAATAATACAAAATAGGGACAGACGCTATTTATACAAAATAGGGACAGACGCTATTTATAAAATAGGGACAGATTGCATAGCCGTCAACTTAAGGAAGAAAGCTATATTTTTAGGGCGTTTTGATGAGTCTTAAGTTACAATAATTACTCTTAACGTCTTTGCGAGATCTAAGTTTAACTCCTTAACCAAGCGGAGGAAATGACGTATCTTAAGGTGATAACCAAAGCTTTTTACTCCTATCGTCATTGCGCGCGCAGCAAAGCAATCTCTCTTTTTCCGTTATCCTT